>Ga0209739_100920_pt1 | contig 10711 bp, 15 predicted proteins | sample JossMetagenome_2_FD_184729 | JGI IMG/M metagenome (GOLD analysis project Ga0209739, IMG submission 184729) | Hot spring sediment microbial communities from Joseph's Coat, Yellowstone National Park, USA - JC3_ASED (SPAdes) (version 3) | ecosystem: Environmental > Aquatic > Thermal springs > Hot...
GAGTCGGCTGGCATCATGATGCCAGTGGTGGAGCAACCGAAGAGGGGCAGGGGATGGATTTGAGGCCCGCCCCGCTCCTTCCTCTCTCCCTTCTTTTACTGGTTATGCTACTGCCAGTCGCTAACGCCTTCGTGTTCGGGGAGGTCACGATAACTACCTTCAGCGTCAGGGCACCTGCGATAGTTGAGCAGGGCATGAAGTTCACGATAACCGCTACCATAGGCGTGTCGGGCGCCACGTACCCCATCTACGTCTACCTGGTCGCAAACAGCACGGTATGGGGCTCACCGATAGTCACCAACATAACTGGCGTGAACACCTACACCTACATTATCAACTTCCCAGTGCCGCCAGGCACATACGTCATATACTTCCTCATAGTTGATTCGGCAGGCTACGCGGCGAAGACCCCGAACTTCACGCTCCGAGTCGTCCCGAGGCTAGGGGTCAGCGTCAAGATGGTGGCCCCACCAATAATTGAGAACACGACAAACGTCACGATGATAGCGGACATAAGCGGCGGCGTGCCCCCCTACTACATCACCTGGTTCCTGAACGGGACGCCCTACACGGTTAACGCGACCGAGTTGCCGCTCACGCTCACTACTGCTGGCAAGTACAACGTGAGCGTTATAGTCAGGGACAGCATGGGCGCGACGGCGGCCTCAGGGGTCCTCCTTACTGTGCTCAGGGGCCCGTCGCTCTCAGCCGTGGGGCCGAGCGCCGTGGACGTAAACTCCCCAGTTAACATAACGGTCGCCGCGACGGGCGGGCACCCGCCCTACACGGTGAGCGTATACCTGAACGGAACGCAGGTGGCCGAGAGGACTGTAAGGGCGCCAGGCGTCATGACCCTCAGCTTCACGCCGACGAGGCCAGGGCACTACGTGGCTGAGGTCGTGCTCAGGGACGCGTACAACGGCACGGCGTACACGTCGATCCCGATAACGGTGAACCCAGGCGTCTCGGCAAGCGTTGTGCCGATAAGGGTGAGCAACTACCTATTGCTCTCGAGGGCCTGCTACACGCTGAGGGCGGACATAAGCGGCGGGACGCCTCCCTACAGCATAACCTGGTACGTTGACGGGACGCCTCAGGCCTACAACACGACCGTGTTCAGGACATGCTTCTTCAACACAAGGGTCAACCTGGTCTCGGTCTCCGTGAGCGACAGGTACGGAAGGTCGGCCTCGGCTGGGCTCTACGTTAAGGCCTCACTTAACCTGGTGGACATCATAATAGCTGGCGTCATCATCCTGATAGTCTTCATTGTGTTCAAGGCCGTCACGTCCTGGTACCCGAGGTACCTGCCGTACTAGCCTTTTGTGGGGCTGGGGCGGAATGGTCGCCCTTATTTAAGGGTTTCATCCAAGTTCAGCCGCCTAATTCCTTTTATAGGAGATCGGTATTACCAGATACCGCGCGAGGGATGAGGGCATGGGTAACCTCGTTTGTATTTCTGTGAAGATGCCCAGGAGCCTGAGGTTTTTGCTTGAGAGGGTAAGCGAGTCGCTCGGGATGCCGATGAGCACGATAATGAGGTTGGCCGTGAGCCAGATCCTCAGAAACGGCATCAGGGACATAGGCCACTACGCCTACAATGTCGACAAATACGACGTCATAACCACCTTTAAGGTTCCGCTTGACACTCGCACCGAACTTAAGAGGATGGCCAGGGCGAACATGGTGAGCGTAAGCGAGATCGTGAGGCTGTCCCTCGTAAGGCTCATTAAGACGCTGACGCCCTATGAGGACAACTACGTCGTCTATGGGGCTGTGCCCTCACCAGCCGAGCCCTCCGTCAGCGCTGTGGCCCTGGCCCAGGGGGTGACACCATGAGCTGGGATGAGGACTATGAGGACTGTGTTGGAGCGGAAAGCGTATGTGAATATGAGTGCGAGGACGATGATGACTATGAGGACTGCATGGAGGAGTGCATGGTCGACAAGTGCGGCGACTATGAAGAGCTGTGAGGTGGTAGCGTGAAGACATACAGCTTCAAGCTTCCAAGGGAGCTTAAGGTAGAGCTCGACAAGCTGGCAAAGGCAAACCCTAACATAAACAGGTCTGAGGCAATCAGGAGGGCCATATGGGAGACCATCGAGTACGCGAGGAAGCATGAGAGGCTGCCGCCGATCTTCCAGGACGTCTATGACGGCAGGCCGTTCGTAGTCACCTCGATCAAGATCGACGACGACCTTGACAGGGAGCTGGGCCTGGTCGCCGCCTGGCTCAAGACGTCAAAGGCTGAAATCATAAGGAGGGCGGCCGTCCATTGCGTCATGTCGATGAAGAGGAAAACCGACGAATATGTGGGAAAGCACGTCAGGATCCGATACGGCATCTTTTAATCATGCATTGGAAAAGCTTTTTTCCTTCCCTTTCCTGTTATTCTAGGGCCAAAGCCCGACACCCACGCCTCGCACCCCCAGGGCCCTAGGCCCCAGGCCTCAGGGTCGACAGTTCGGCCCTGGGGCCTGCGTCCTTCGCTATGTTGTAGTATAAGGCACGCTTGATAGACGATACCGCAAAACTGTGGTATCGTGGTCAGGATGCCCTAGCCAGCGGATCCTCGTTCCTTAGAGCGAAAAAGCTGTGAACAACCTCAGGAGCCCTTGCTGTACTGCGCGGCGTGCGCAACCAACTCCTTGTACTCTTCCGTGCTTCTGTAACGTTCAAGCCAAGACTCGAACTTGTCACAGGCCGACATGGTGAGCCAGAAGACGGTGGTCTTGCCGAGAGGCTTCCTCCGCAACAGCCCCTGCTGGGCAAGCTCCCTCAGGCGCCTCTCCGCGGTTCGCGCGCTGGCGACCTTCCTCCTCCTTACAAAGGCTTCGAAGCTGTCATAGTAGATTGTGCACCTGCACGGGCTCTCATCGCCGTAGTAGTAGAGGCAGTACTTGAAGACCTGGGCAAGCCAGTCAGTAGCCATTTACATCACCTCCGCTAAGAAGCCTGTCAAAGGTGTTCAGCGCGGCCTCGGAGGCCTTCCTCAGCCGCTCCCTTATCACGTTGGCGTGGTTCCTGGCGTACTCGTACAGCGCGAGCTCGACGACCTCGCTCATCGTCCTGTTAGTAGCTATGGCAAGGATGGACAACAATGTCTGGGCGTCAGGTGTTATCCTGAGGAACTGGTGAACCTTCTTTCCGAGCGTCCTCTCACGCGCCATCACACACCACCTCGCAGATATCCAGATATCTGGATATCCAGCAGAGTATAAAAGCCTATAGCTTCATGTCACACGCTAGGGCGTTGACGGCTTATTAGCCTCCAGTATTAAAGCAGGCTCCAGGGTAAGGCTTGGCAGGGCTCCCAGACCTCGAGCAGTACGCCCAGCAGGTTCTGAATCAGTGTGAAAGGGAGTGCAGGAGAGCCTGCGCCCAGGAGCACAGCAACTTCATCGCAAGGCGCCTGTGCGCTGACATATGCTTGTTTGAGTGCTACAGGCAGACGCAAAGGGTCTGAGGCGGCCGCGCATAAGGTTCGAGGCTTAGCCTTTAGGTCTTTTCTTTGTCTTCTTTTCCGTTATTATGTTGTACCCCAGCAACTGGCCCCTCTCCCAGGAACGTGCTCAGGGAGGCCCCAGATGCCATTGTGCCCCAGGGGTCTGGCTGGGAGCCATGTACCCGCGCGGCGGCTAGCACGTCAGAGACCTTGGGAGAGCCAGAGGGCTCTTACAAGTGTCGTCAGGAAACGTGCTAAATACGCAGGCGCCTTGGAAAAAGCGCGAAGCTTGGGGTCTGTCCAGCTATAATACACAGAGAGGCAGAGTCCCCCACTTTGAAGTTACAAATTTGTTTTCTTATTTTGCTTATACATTTAGTGAAGCGTCATCTTACATCCCTAAGCTGACAGAGTGCCCTGCCAGAACGTGCTGGGGATCCGTCAGCTTTTTACGGTCTCTTCTACAAAAGCTGACAGAGGGGCTGGGGAGTGGCCCAGTTACAGAGGCCTAAGCGTGGGTGGGATGCTGGATTAGATTATAACGAAACGTATCAAAAGATTCTTTCACACATTAACAGGACAAGGAAGCCCCAAGATGTGGTTCTCCTTATTCAGTTAAGGAACGGATCAAGGGTTGGGGAGGCCGTGGAGGCGCTCAGGCAGTTCTGTGAGACAGGGAAGAGCGAGGTGTACGTCAGGGTGGAAAAGCACAAGGACATCGGCGACCAGCGCCTTATGGTGCTCCCCGAGGAGCTCAGGAGGGGGCAGGGGAAGGTGCTCCTGGAGGCAGCCTGTAGCTGGCTGGCTGGCGTGGGCAACCCTAAGGACGCCGTTATCTCCTACTGCAGGAGGACATACGGCTTCAACAGCCACAGCCTGAGGTATGCCTTCATAACGTACATGCTGTCCAAGGGTGTGAACCCCTCGATAGTGGCCAAGGTGACGGGCCACCGCTCGCTGGAGCACATACTACACTATACGGAGAGGAAGACGGCCGAGGACTTGCTTAGGGAGATGCCTTAAACATCCCCTTAGAACACGAAGCAAAAAAAGGAAAACTTGATGGTATAATTAGTTACTTGCTCCCTTGCTTGGTAGGCGTTCTCACTCCGATTACTTCAGCGAGGAAATCCTCAAGCTCGGTTCTAATCTCGGACAATTTGAGAAGGAGGTCTCCATAGTTGGTTATTTTCCCAGCCGTAAAGTCATCATATAGTGTTACCAGTCTCGAAACTATGTCTGCATACCTTTTCACGTTATCTGGGTCTTCAAAGAACGCTCTGTTATAGCCTTCAACATAAAGGTCGGCCAATAGATCTCTTAGTTCCTCTATCGCGCCTAGGAAATTCATGACCCTTAGAGATGTCATCCTCTCCTTATATGTGCTTCCCATGCCTAGAATAGACTTATTAGCGCTTTCAAATCTCATCAATAAATACCATGCCAAATCATCGAGACTGAAGAAAGAGTTCGTTAAGAACTTGGTGAGAGGCCCACAGAACCCCAGGTTAGGGGTGGCTCCGCTCTCCTCCTTTGTTACTTGCCCCTGCACTTGCCCGCCTGCCCCGCCTGTCTGAACATTCAAGCCTTTTTCATCTGGCACAGCCGACATTCATGACCACCTCACAGCTCATTAATTAGTGAGTTCCGAAAGTTTATAAGACATAGGGCTCCCGTGGTCGTTACTAGAGCTTAGTCCGCCTCACAGGCTTTAATCCCTCTAGCGTGATAGACGTCTGGAGGCGCTAATGAAAGCTGGGACAGCATTTGCGTTAAGCATCGGTATGCTCTCTCTGCTGTTTCTTGCTGGCTTTATATTGATGGCTTTTTCAAGTAGCAAAACCTTGTTTATGATGGGTATATTTATTGTGGAGGTCACCTTTATCATAGCCGCTCTGGTACTCTCCTATCTCATAGAGAAGTATGATTTTCTCTGGTTGTGACGTGGTTCATAAGTATATTGTATTCTACGCTAGAACGACGGGTCCTGTCGTGAAGTGCGTAAGACTTAGGTTCAGGCCTTTTAGCCTTTCCGCGCAATGAGTATTCGGGTGCAGAAAGTGGTGGACAAGGGCTTCCTGAAGGGCCTCGCGATAGTCATAGGAGTGCCCGTCCTGGTGATTTTCATTCTGGGCCTGTGGTTCCGACCACCGACCATAATATACGTCCACGCAGTCCCTGTGTGGGCCACCCCAGTAGTCGAGAAGAACTTAACCATTACCATAAACGAGGACTACGCCAGCTGGGCCACGCTCTACTGCAACGTTTCATCGAGCGTGCCAATCAACGTGTGGCTCGCGAGGGCCAGCAATTACTATAACTGGCCCCTGACAATCAGGCTAGAAGGCAACATGCCGATAGGTACCAGTACGCCGAACTACACGGTGACCACGGGGTGGGGCGTGACCATCGATAACAGCTCCGAAGTCGATATAGAGCAGGCAGTACTTCACGTCTACGGGAACAACATAAGCTTCGTTGTGAACTTGACGGAAGGCAAGTACGTCCTCTTCATAGGCGCCAGCCAGCCCAACGCAACCATAGAGGTGCGCTCGTGCTTCATCACGTACAACGTCTACATGACGGAACCGTCCCCACTGGAGCAGTTCCTCAACAGGATCTTCGGCTGACACGGGGTTTAGGCTTCACTCTTTCTTCGTCGCTAGCATCATCTATGTTTTGCTTAAGGTCTTATTCACCCTTCATGACGGCATTACGCACTCGTAACGTTCTTCATCCCTAGCCGAATCGCCTTTTCGGTCTCCTTCTTTACAATATATGCTGGAATGGGAAGCGAGATCAGTAGCAGTAAAGTCAGAACTGCCTCCTGTGATGTCATGCTTGTAGAGACTTTAGTTAGGCCCGAGGTTACGGCTCTCTGGAAGATAAAATATGAGGCTAAAACGAGACCGCCTCCAAAGATGCCAAGGGCTGTAAATATATGCGCTATTGCTGTCACTAGCTTCACACTCTTTATAGCACTAAGCCTCCTCTTTGTAATAGTGCTCTGCAGGTCATATTTGGATAGATATATGTAGTAGAGCGCGATAAGGTTAAAGTCTAAAACCAAAAGCCAGAGGTGCAAAAACACCATAAATCCATTGTTATAAGGCAGATACATGTTACCCACGAGAATACCTACTATAAGATATAACGGTGCGGTCAGCTTTACGAACCCCTTCAATAGCTTCTTTTTCGGTATCTCCTTTCTGTCACTCATAACTCTCACCTGGGTTCTGGCCAGCATAATTCCTAACCTGAAGGCTATTAAGCCACGTAGGCTGGCTATATCAATCCTCAGAATTGCGGTATTAACGTCAGCTACCGTTGTCCAGTATGGTCTGCGCCAACCTGAGCACCGACTCCATCTTCTTTCCGTAGTAGAAGTCATCGACTATGTCCTTTATGGCCTGTCTCCACAGGCTATCGGAGTAGACCCTGGCCCTCATGAGCAGTTCGTCCCATGTGTGGGCGTACTCCCTGAACTCCCGTACAATGATGTACCGCGTGAACTCCCCATCGTAGAAGTTGTCGAGCGTTAGCCTGAGGCTGTCACCTACGTGACAGATGAGCAGGTGGGCGAAGCCGTCGGGAAGGTTCTTCCAGAGGCTTACGCAGCCGCCGCCCACCTTGCTCAACCAAGCTAAGCTGGCGTTCAGGCCCTTTTAACCCGTAGGTCTCGCCCTGACTTAGCATCTCGGCCATAAGCCTTATGGCGACCCTGACGACCTCAGACCTGCTCACCCCTATCTCCTCGGCGAGCCTGGCGAGGAGCTCCCTGTCCTTTCTGTCGAGGACTACGGATACGGCCTTTGGATCCTCATGTATGCGCCTCCTGGACACTCCGGGCTCGCCCCTCAGCAACAAAGTAGGGCACGCTATGTTATTTAAGTTTCACAATCAAGTTAAGCGAGGCATGACTCTAGGCTCTGGTGCTATAGCGATACATAGCGTTCCTCTCCTAAGGCTGACCCTAACGACTAGGCTCGAAAATTTTGGAACAGCCCGCCTTTCTCTAAAATTTTGGAATGCTAGCCATGACATAGATAGCACGCCATTTATGACGTTCAAAAATTTTTGTGTAGACTTAAATACCTCTGCGGGCGCCCATGGCTCGGCCCAGGTGAGCGGTATGGACGATAAGCTGGGCCCAGGGGCGCCTTGCCCCAGGTGTGGTCTACCCATTGATTTTCTGGAGCAAAGGAGGACAAAGAGCGGCCAGGTCTATTACATAGCTTGGCACTACATCTATGTTAATGGCCAGAGAACCGTCAAGAAGTGTTACCTCGGCCCCAGGACATACAGGCACGGCCAGGTAACGCATCAAAATACGGGCGTAGAGCTCAAGGGGATGATCGAGGACTTGCAGGGTATGCCGAGGCTCAGCGACTACCTCAGGGGCGTCGCACAGACCCTGAAGCTAAAGATGAAGAACCGTACTCTGCCGTCCATTCACGCAAGGGCCATAGCCCAAGCGATAGAGGAGCTGGCAGGCCTCATAGAGCCGCTAAGAAAGTACGCCGAGGAGAAGGTCAAGGAGGAGGTCGAGACTAATAATGGGACAGTCGTTAAGGCCCAGCCCCTCGAGGCGCCTCAAACAACCACACAATCCCAGGCCGTAGAGGCAGGGCAGAGAGATGCCTATAGGATGATCTCGGCGCTTACTGGATTGACGTCAGAGGAGATAGAGAGGGAGCTCGCAAAGCTCAAGGAGGCCCTAAAGGAGCTCAAGAACTCGCATTAGGTAATATTCGACCGGGCCTCGTCCCCTTATAAGTCCTTTTTGTGGAAAAACTAGTAGAGGTGAAGGTTTTGAAGTTAAAGATAGCCGTAGTTCACACGTTCTTTGACGAGGCTGGCGGCGGGGAGAGGCTAGCCCTGGAGATGGTCAGGGCGCTCAGGGAGCTCGGCAACAGGGCAGACCTCTACACCTCCCACGTTGATGAAAGGGCATGGGGCGTCCTGACCAGCGGCTTTGAAGACCCTCCAAGGCCGATACCGCTGGGCGAGCCCCTCATTACCAGGGCGCTCAGGCTTACTGGGAGGTTTGTGAGACTCAGGAGGCTGTACGCCACAAGGCACCTGGCTGGCAGGGTTAAGCGTGTCGCGAGAGACTACGACCTAGTTATAGAGACCCAGACGAACGTGCCCGTGTTCTGGACGGACGCCTCCTACATTCACTTCCCTGCGATAATAGACTACCTGGCCGCGCAGGGGAAGGCTGGCGCCCTCAGGAGGCTCTACGACTGGCTGGTGGAGAGGGAGATAAAGGGGCTTGTAGACAACTCTAAGCCGATAATGACGAATAGCACTTGGACTGTGGAGCGCGTCCGTGAGGCCTACGGTAGCCCCAAGGTATACGTCGTTCACCCCCCAGTTAACGTGAACGAGTTGCTTCCGCTTGGAGGGGAGAGGGAGAAGATCGTTCTTACCGTCAGCAGGCTGACGCCCGAGAAGAACCTCCACCTCATACCCAGGATAGCGAGGGCGGTTCCTGAGGCCAAGTTCTACCTGGTGGGCGCCTACGGCCCGAGCTCCCTGGAGGCGATGTTCGCGATAAAGCAGGAGGTGAAGGGCGTGAGGAACTTCTACTTTGAGGTGGACGTCCCAAGGAAGAGGATACTCGAGCTTATGTCAAAGGCCTCCGTTTACCTTCACCCTCCCTTCGCTGAGCACTTCGGGATAGCGATCGCTGAGGCCGCAGCGGCGGGGCTTGTTCCAGTTGTCTACAGGGACGGGGGAGGCTGGACTGACATAGTCTCGAGGATAGATAAAGGGCTCGGGTACACGAGCGTTGAGGAGGCCGCGCATATTGTTAGGTCGTTGCTCAACGACCCAGGAAGGCTTAAGGAGCTCTCGGTAAGGGCTAGGGAGGTGGCCAAGGAATTCGGCTACGAGAGGTTCAAGGAGAGGGTTAATGAGATAATTAAAGAGCTGGCAAAGTAAGTTGCTTTAGCCAGAGTTCTTGCAGTGATAGATGTTGTTGCCCAGCTTTAGATCGTGCACCATATAGAGCCTGCACTCAAAACCAAGCTCCTTAAGCGAGGCAAGTAGCTCCTCGTCACTAACACCAGTTATGAAGGGATGCGTCTCAAATATTATGTGCTTGAAGGCCCTAAGCCTCTCCCTCTCGGGGCCAAGTATTACCTGCGCCTCGCAGCCCTCACAGTCCATCTTGAGCAGGTAGGGGTCATCAACCATGTTGAGGAGGTCACCCAGCGTGACGCCAGGCACCTTACAGGGGCCGTTGCCCTTAAGCGTGGAGAAACTACCGGACAGCCGCACGTCGTAGTCGCACGGAACGCTCACTGGCTCATAGCTAAGGGTCGCGTTTATCACCTTCACCTTGTCGGTGGCGCCGCTCAACCCCACGTTCTCCTCCGCGCACTTAGCCACGTTGGGCAGAGGCTCAACAGCTATCACCTTCCTTGCGCCGTTCATGACAAAGTAGAGGGCTGTATCGCCTATGTTGGCTCCCAGGTCAATAACGTCCCTTCCCCTGAGGCCTGAGAGCGCCTCTGGGACTCCATAGTCCTCCCTCACGAAGGTATCGCCTAGAATTGTAGTTATGCAGAGGGGCCTGAACGCTATATGGGCGCCGTCGATCTCGAGAGTTATCCTCTCTGGGCTCACGCTAAGCGCGACCTTCCTGCCCTGGCCCTGCAACTTATAGCATAGATAAGTCAGGGGAAGGACGCTCTCCAGCCAGGGAAGGACGTCCTGCGGCTTAAGGAGACTACCAACGGTTTTAACGATATCGTCAAGTAGCCCTGGCCAGCACCTAGTAACATTGTACGTAAGCCTTGCCAGGGCTCCAAAGTCCCTCCTCTGCAATGTAACATCACCTATATGCTTCAGCCTGACCTTCACCTTCCTTCTCCTAGCCAGGTAGAGGCCTAGGAGCGCTGTGAGCCAGCCCCTCTCTATGACTCTCCTCACGGACAGCGCCTCGAGGGCCTTCTCCTTAACCTTGGCAGGGCCCAGCAAGCCAGCTCAGTATAATGTAGACGCTAGAGGACTAAAAGCCGTGCAACCTTAGAACGCAAAAAACGTATCAAGTTAGGCATCTAGGCCTTGGCTAAAACTTTACTTCTTCTGCTCCTGCGGGGCCTGCTCCTTCTTCTTCCTCGCCATCTCGGTCACCCCTGTCCTAGGGGCCAGTCCTAGTGTTGTTAGCAGGCATTTTTAAGGAGGCATAGTCTCACACTGTTAGATGCCGACCTTGTATCGGTGGATAAGCAGAAGATAGAGTATTTGGATGGCTGT
>Ga0209739_100923_pt1 | contig 10689 bp, 13 predicted proteins | sample JossMetagenome_2_FD_184729 | JGI IMG/M metagenome (GOLD analysis project Ga0209739, IMG submission 184729) | Hot spring sediment microbial communities from Joseph's Coat, Yellowstone National Park, USA - JC3_ASED (SPAdes) (version 3) | ecosystem: Environmental > Aquatic > Thermal springs > Hot...
GCGGCTTGGGCGCGCCTTTGAATAAGGTAATAGTCTACAAGGACCTAGTTTACGAGATAAAGTACGTCGCTCCCCTGAAAACGGCGGAGCAGACAAACACGACTACGACGAACTCTTCCAAACCCAACGCGACGGCGAGCGAGATGACCTACAAGTCCACGCTGACTTACAAGGTGGTTAGTGTTGAAGGCCCGCTGCTTAACGTCTCCATTGAAGGTAGAATACCACCTGGAGTCACGGTGTTGGCTAACGGAACTAAGACGCTGGATATCATTCGGGAGCCCTTATCCCCCTATTACCCCTACATACCTCCTCAGTTCCTTTACCCAATAAACATGACTAACATAACCGAGCTCTTCGTCACCCAATTAGGCGTGCTCATCAGTACCAGCGACAACTACTCTATACTTCTGGTGTCGCCTTCTTTCGACAACGGAACGCTGATATCAACGTTATCGAGCAACGCGTGGAATGGGTCCGCTCAGGTTAAGATAAGGCCTAACGGCCTACTGGAGTCCCTGATTATGTCGACGGCAAACGGAGGAACCATAGAGATGACGCTTGTGAATTACTCTAACCCAGTGGCGTTGAGTTTCATTGCTGGCCCCCATATACTGAATGCCGCCTCACAACCCTTGCTTTACGCCGTCAAAACCTTCGTCCCGCTGTACAACTCACTTCAGGTGACAGGGTACTTACAGTTCGTCATACCCTACGTCATCACCAACGACTCTTACCTCTCTTATTATTACGCCATAAGACCTCAGGGAGGCCAGTACGTCGTTTCACCCCAAGGCGTGAGCGGGGTGCCGGTTTACCTGTTCATAAAGGTCGTTAACGTGACGCGAGACCCTTCGGTAATTCTGCCGCAGGTAGGACAGAAGGTCGTAAGATGGGGCAACACGACCCTGACTTTAGTAGGGACACAGAACATCACTGTGCTTTCCAACAGCTACTCCACGTTCGTTTACTCGGGGATCGAGAACAGGACCCAGAACGTCACGCTGTGGGTGACGCCTTCAGGCGTCGTAGTCAGGGAGCTAGTGACCTCCATCGTACAGCAAGTCCCGATAGTGGAGCTCGAATTGGTTAAACCTGTCCTGATCCCTGCGACCCAGACGTACTCGTCACCTGTGAGCTTCGGAGGTCCCACTACCTTGCCCTATAAGGTAGTGAATCCGGAGACTTCTTACATAATCGCCGTGGTCTTCGCTGTTGTAGTCGTCATTATAGCTACGTTAGTTAGGTTAAGGTAAAGCTTCGTAAGAGTCGTCTCTCTAGACAACGCAAACCATTAATTTTGCGAAACTGAACTATGTCCATGGCGACGCCGTCCGAGGAAGTCGCTTCTTCCTCTCTTTTGAGTCAACAGATCAAGAGGCTATACGACACGGGAAGGTTATTGGGTCTAGACGACGAGACCATTGAAGCCCTAGCAACTCCAGAAAGGGTGTTGGAGGTTAAGATGACCGTCAGGCTGAAGGACGGTAGGGTCAGGACCTTCGTTGGATGGAGGTCTCAACACAACAGCGCCTTAGGTCCCTACAAGGGCGGCGTGAGGTACCATCCTTCCACCACGAGGGATGAGGTCGTGGCTCTTTCGATAATGATGACCTGGAAGAACTCCCTTTTACTGTTGCCTTTCGGAGGAGGGAAGGGGGGTATTAGGGTAGACCCTAAGACATTGGACAAAGAGGATCTAGAGAAGCTATCAAGAAAGTACATCCAGCAAATCTACATGTACATTGGCAGCGATAAGGATATTCCCGCACCCGACGTGAACACGGATTCCCAAGTGATGGCCTGGTTCCTAGACGAATACGTCAAGGTAACCGGAAGACAAGACTTTGGAGCCTTCACCGGGAAACCGGTCGAGATAGGGGGTATCGCCGTTAGGGAGTACAGCACGGGGCTAGGCGTCGCGACAATTACGAAGATGGCGGCGGAGAAGTTCCTTAACGGGATTGAAGGAAAAACCGTAATAGTTCAGGGGTTCGGGAATGTTGGAACCTATACCGTCAAGTTCCTTACCGAGATGGGCGCGAAAGTGATCGGAGTCAGTGACTCTAAAGGTGGAGTGATAGACCCTGAGGGCCTAGATTATAACGAGCTTCTGAATGTAAAGAAAGCTACCGGGTCGGTCATGAACTACCCTAAAGGCAAGAGGGTCACAAACGAGGAGCTCCTTACAAGCGAGTGTGACATACTGATCCCGGCCGCCTTGGAGAACGTCATCCACAGAGGGAACGCCGAGAAAGTGAGGGCTAAGGTGATCGTCGAGGCAGCCAATGGCCCGCTCACTGCGGACGCGGACCTCACGCTGAAGAGGAGGGGAATCCCGGTAGTTCCGGACATCTTGGCGAACGCGGGCGGGGTAGTGGGGAGCTACGTGGAGTGGGCTAACAACAAGATGGGGGGAGTCCTGGAGGAGGAGGAGCAGAAGAGGCTCGTGATAAGTAGGATGGAAAAGGCTTTTAACGCGGTTTACACCGAATACCAGAAGTTAGGCGACGTCGACCTGAGGACGGCCGCCATGGCTCTGGCGGTCGAGAGGGTTTACAGGGCGATGAAAGCCACGGGTCGACTCTGAACTTTTCGGATGCGGTTCTTCCTTTTATCCCCATAATCGCGGTATTACAGCCATCATCAAGATTAGGATGATCGTCGTGGCCAAGAGTATCAGTGAAATCTTTATCGCGTCCTTATTGTTGCCGAACACGATGGGGAACGGACCTATTAGGATCACGCCGCCCACGTTAGTCTGACCCTTAGGTTCTTGAGACTGATCTCTTAGGTTCTTGAAGATTTCGTAGATTAACGCGATGATAATCACGATTAGACCCAGGAAAGCTAAGGTAACCCCTAAGTCAAAAAGGGAAACGGTCATGCGATCTCTTGAACCGTCTTCAGCTTGTTTGCTAAAATCTCTATCTCCTTGGGCATCTCTATCGTGTCGTTGTTGCTCATTATGTCCCCTAATGACGTCCTGATCCTCTCGTAGTCCACTCCTCTCCTTTTGGCCACTTGTATTAGCCAGGACGTTATATCGGACTTGTTCAACTCCTTTAACTCCTTGTCCTCTAAGTGTATTCCCAAGGTCTTCAAAACGGTCGGCAGAACGTCCCTGCTGAAGTAGTCCTCCACGTTCTTATAGAAGGGTACGCACAATTCCCTCTCGGGGCCTGTTAAGGATTCGCAGAGCCCCACGTAAATGACGGAGAGCTTAAGCCTCTCTATCACTCTTCTCCACACCCCCAACTCATAATCGCTCGAGACCTTGAACGCCGTTATTCCCTCCTCGTCTACCGGTACCCCGATCCTCCTAAGCCAATTGAGGAGTACTACCGGCTCGACCTGCTGAGCGGTCAGAATCACCGTCCTGCTGAACAGCAGGTCGGTTAGCCTGACCCGTAATATGCTAAGCATAAGATCAAGGGTACTGTCCAAGTTAACCTGAACCGCTGTGGAGCTGGAACCCTTTCTCTTCATCACTATTACGGACTCTATGACTTTAGTGGAAACGAAATAAGGCGAGTGAGACGTGATGAACACTTGGAAGTTCGATCTCGAAGACCATTCCTTGATGAGCTTTATGACCCTGGCCTGTAAGTTCGGATGCATGTTGACTTCCGGCTCCTCGATTAACATCACCTTGTTGCCGCTGGCCCAGATTATGAAGAGCATCATTATTACCCTCTGAAAGCCCGAGGCCGCCAGGTCAACGTAAACCGGGAGGTTCTCGACGTTGAGCACGAGCCTGTTGCCTTCCCATATCTCGAGGCCCTTGACTTCTGGGATCGTGGAGCTGACCAGGTTGACGAAGTCGTACCAAAGCCTCTTCAAATGGAGGGGGGATTTGTAAAGCTCTATCATCCTCTTGATCGCCTCGTCGAAATACGTGGCGTCGTAGATCGGAACGTACTCCACTAAACCCGAGGCGTAGCTGAACAGGACCTTGACGTCCTTAAGGGTGTCGCTGTCCACAGGCGATGAGTTCACCAGGAGTTTCTCCACGCTCCAAGTGATGGTCTTCCTGTCGTACTGGACCTTATTGAGTACCTCAATCCTGTAAGGTACTCTCTTCCCTACAACCCTAGCTACCTCATCCTCGCTGAAGTAAATCGTTCCGCCCAAGTAAATGGGCTTGGTGATGTCGTAAGTGTGCCACAGCAGTGAGTAGCTGCCCTCCGGATCGTCAACGGTCTTCCTTTCGATACCGGAGTTCAGGTTCCTGATGAACGTGAATATGGAGGACAATAGATTGGTCTTACCGCTCCCGTTGTAACCCACTACTAAGTTCACGCCACCTAAGTCGGGAAGCTTGACCTCCTTAATGCTCCTGAAGTTCGCTGCGTAGAACTCGGTAATCCTCACTACGTATCACTCGTAGGTAATACTTGTGTATGGACTGTTTTTAACGGGGAGGGTTCCTAGGAGCCTGACGTATCAACGTTTGTTCGAACTTGGTACAGGAGAGAAATCACGCGTGGTATTACGTGAAGCTTAGAATGACGTCCTTATCAGACCTCCATCCACTGGAATGAGGGCCCCCGTGATGTAGGTTGCCATGTTAGAGGCCAGGAAGATCACGACGTTCGCTACCTCTTCCGGGGCGGCGAACCTCCTCAGCGGTACGTCCTTAACGAACTCCTCCTCGATCTCCTTCCAAATCTTACCCGTCGACTTCACCCTAGTCTCTATCAGTTGCCTCATCCTGTCGGTCAGCGTGTAGCCCGGCATTATCCCGTTGACGAGTATTCCCTTTTCTGCCAACTGATTGCTCGCGGTCTTAATGAGCCCGACTAGCGAAGTCCTGATGACGTTCGACAGGTCCAGGTTGTCAATCGGCTGTTTCACGGTAGTCGATGTACTGATTATTATCCTCCCTCCTGGGCGCATGATCTTAGCCGCCTCCCTCACCATCAGAACTGGCGTTATCATTAGGGAGTTGGAAGCTGAAACCCAGTCCTCCTTCTCGAGGTTCATTATAGTCCCCGGCTTAGGGGGAGGTGGGACGTAGACCAGTACTTCCAGTCCTCCTAATAGTTGGGCTCCCTTCCTGACCAGCTCCACTCCCTCGTCAGGATTGTACAGGTCAGCCTTAACCGCGTGAACCTTCCCCAGGACTTCAAGCCTTCTCCTCGCTTCCTCGAGGTTAGTCTCGTTGTGAGAAGAAATTACCACCGACGCGCCCTCCTCTAGGAACCGCTTGGCAATTGCGAAGCCTATCCCTTTACTTGAGGACGTTACTATCACCCTCTTTCCCACGAGCCCTAGGTCCATTTAAGAAATCGAATATCGAGGGCCTTTTATCTTTGTCCTTCTCACGCCCTAAGAGTCTGGCCAAAGTCCTGAAGTCATCCTCGAAGTACTTCCTTAGGTTCGGGTTGTACAGCACTGCCGCAGGGTGAAGGGTAGGTAGTACTATCACCTCCCCATAGCCCAAGTCCGCCTTGATCGGTTTGCCGCGCTCCGCCAGAATCGACCTGAATTGTTTCCCCATCTTTTCCATAATATACCTAGTTGAGTGTCTCCCAAGGGTCACGATCGCTTTCGGCTTGATGGTCTGGATTTGCCTGTCTAAATAGGGCGAGCAAGCCAGGACCTCGTCGTCCTGTGGATCCCTGTTGTTTGGAGGTCTACATTTCACGACGTTGGTTATGAAGACGTCGCTCCTCTTCAGCCCTAGGAAGTTCTCGATCGCTTCCGTGAGGACCTTTCCAGCGGCCCCCACGAAAGGCCTGCCCTGCAGATCCTCATTCTCGCCGGGAGCCTCGCCTATGAACATGACCTCAGCCTTGGGGTTCCCCTCTCCCGGAACCGCGTTAGTCCTGTTCATGTGAAGCCTACACTTGGTGCATGACCTGATTTCCCTGGCAATCTCGTCCAATTCCGACGCTTCTGACATCAGGAAATCGACCCCTCCTCACTGCTCAGCTTATGTCGGCGTCATCATATGTACCCCACCCTGCTGAGGACCCTCATAGATCCCGATGGGCCCTCAGGTCCCGATGGGGGGTGGGGCTAGCCGTTTTATTTAAGTCGTAAGGCTATTAAAAATAGGTTGAGCAAGGACAAACTGTTCTACCAGCTTCAGGATTACACGCTCCTGAGGACGTCCTTGGAAAAGGTGAAACTGATGCTACAGTCCTCGCGCGCGGTACCTTGGGGCCTAATAGTTCAGGAACTCGACGGGCTCTTCAAGAAGGGTTTTAACGACCCCTCGATTAGAGATGAGGTACAAGAGCTGATGGCCGCTTTAGAAGGAAAAGAGAAGGAGGCCGTTTTAATTCAAGTTTCTAAATTAATCTCATTGATAGATGACAGAATAAGGTCTATTTACGGTGAACTTAAAAAGTGACATCACAGAAGCTGGAAGAGAGCGTCGACGTTCTTCAACATAAGGTATATAGCGACAATGACGATTACCACGGTGAAGACTTTCCTTAAAGCCCCCTTAGGGAGACTGGACGCGATTTTGGCTCCTAAGTAGCCTCCCGCAACCCCCCCGGCTAGATAAAGTACGCTTATCAGGGGATCGACTAACCCTTCGAGCATGTAAGTGCCCGAAGCCACCACGCCGAATGTGCCCACGGAAATCAGTGAGGTTCCCACGGCCTTCAACATGCACACCTTTGTGCTGAATAGCAGGCCTGGAACTATGAGGAAACCGCCGCCGATACCGAAGAACCCTGAGGCGAAGCCGACCGCGAAACTCGTGGGGATCAGTTTGGGCCATACGATCCTTCCGCACTGTTGTGGGTTCGGATTTCCTCCTCCAACAGAAGTGGTCTTAGTTCCTGACCCTCCTTTCCAGACGTACGCCGCTACGACTATCATCAAAATGCCGAAGAGGAAGAGCAGGAGAGCGCCGTGAACCAGTAATCCGACCTTGGCTCCCACGAAGCTTCCTACGGCTCCAACCACTGCAAACGCTACGCCCTCTTTGACTCTAACGTTCCCCTTCCTCCAGTGCGTATAGGCGTTGATGTACGCGTTTAGACCGACGGCTAGAGCAGTTGTACCGATGACCAAGTGGTCTATATAGTTCGGCTGGTATTGAGTGTCGTAGGCGAGGCCTACGAAGTAGAGGAGTAACGGAATTGCCAGTATGGATCCTCCGCCGCCTATCAGTCCCAACGAGAACCCTACGACGAACCCACTCAACACGGTCAACACGTATTGTAAAGGGGTTAGCTCAATCACGACGGGTTTTTTTACTAAGGAAAGTTAAAAGTTTGTTTACTAACACATGACCCATACGTCATATAACATCTTTAGAGTCTATAATGATATATTTCGTCGGCGATTTTCTTTATTGAAATTGACTTACGATATCTTAACCTAATTACAACGGATGAGCTTTCATAACAATAGGCCTCTGAAGGAAATTGTCTAACCATAATGTACCTTATAGAAATGATTTACCTCTTGCCTCTTTAGTTTAGGATTTATAGCATGAAGATGCAAAGTATTCCCAATCTGACCTTTTTCTTCCATATGTCTAACTTGTAACTAACGGGTTCTCTATTGAGAGTGTAATCCTCCCCGTAGTAGCGAGTGTAAATTACGACCAACAACAATACTTCGTTTATCAAGCCGAAGGGAAAGGTAAGCTGGTTAAGGAGATCGAGGACTGTACGAATAGTATAAAAAATCTAATAATGACACAGTTGGAGAGTAGCAATATAAACAATGGGAACACGAGATTGTCTGACGTGAGATCATGAATAGAGTCGTGGTTTTAGGGGCAATAATAGCGGTTGTTGTAGTGGCAGTAATAGTGGCTGGTATACTATTGGCGAACCACCAAAATAATAATTATACACCCACGTTCACGACGACCAATAACGGTACAAATATCATTCCAAACACTATGTCCATAAATATGACAACTGATATATCATATAATACGTTCTACTTCCTCAACAAGACAGGCCGATATAACTACTACATTTTCGTGCTTAGTTATAAAGAGTACACGCAAATGATGAGTGATATACCGAATGCTAAAATAATTTACCTAGTACTTACGAATCAGGAGGTTGGTATAACGAAAACCGTCGTTGTAGGGAATTACGCGTTCTTAATAGGGTATACTTTTCCATTAAATGTCTCTATTGGTCAGCAATACCCTATACAAATCCATACTAATTTTGCTAACATTTATACGTATTGGTTAACCTACGAAGGCAACTGGACGGGCCCAATACCTTAACCTCAACCTCTAAATTCCTAGCTTAAGGTAACCCTTTTTTAAGGCACTCTTTTTATTGAAATGAGTGTTTCAAATCCTAACCAACCCGTTGAGAAGAGGAGAATCGACCCTAGAGGGATATTCATCCTCCTATTAATAATAGCGGTGGCAGGCTATCTAATAGCGATTCATCACACGCCTAGCATCGCAACGACCAAGATGAACAAAACGAATGTCACAACTAATACTTCCATGATCCTAAATGAAACAATTCCTAGATTACAAAATTTCATGGCGATCAATTTCAACCTATCTAACTCTATGCAAGGAAACGAAATAATAGTAGGTAAAAATGGCGAAATATATCTCCAAATTAATGGGTACTTCAACCAATTCCTTAACAACTATCCTACTCCCTTAAGTGGAAAGCTCTTCATAATCTAAATGGGGATAACGGTGTATAAACGCTACACCTCGTAGAGTTCTTCAGTCTGAAAGGCGTTCAAGGGATTGGGTTTCCGTGCGGGCACTCTTTCGGCTTGCCGAGATACTCGTAAATCGCGTCTATCACTTCGGCAGGAACAGTTACGTCGAACTTGGCAGATAGCTCACATGCCTTGGCCATATCGACGCCGGACCTCACCAACAAGGTCTCTATGACCCTATGGGCTTTCCTATAGTAATTTAGGGCCTTCCTTCCTTCTTCCGTGAGCTCCACGCTCTTGCCCACTTTCTTAACATAACCTTTCTCCCTAAGGTGGAGTATTTCTTCGAATACTGACGGGACGCTGATCCTCAATCTCTCAGCTATTGCCGTCAGCGTGACTTTAGAGCCGTTCCTCTCGAGGTGATCGATGACCTCCAAGTACTCAATTTCCCTCTTCGAAATGTCCATAACTTCGTTGTTTAGGTTTCACCTACTCTTTATTTAACATTTGCTATCGATCGTAAGTTTAGGAGTGTGCTGATTCGGTCCCAACGAATACGTTATCTATTTTATTCGCTTATCGAATCCTTAACGCAGCTCACTAGGCCTTCTATGATCCTATTCACCACAGGGCTTAGAACCCTAGAGGCCAGTGAGGCCAGCACGCCCGAGATCTTAACGTCGGCTTCGTAGTGGAGCCTAGATCCAAGTACCTTGAGGTTAGCGTTCAGCTCGACCTGGCTGTTCAACCCTTTACCCTTCGCGTTGAAGGCTAACTCTTTGGAGGCGCGGTCTACCTTCGTGAATACTACATCTGCCACGTAGTCGCCCTTTATCAGTCCCACCGCTATTTGACCCATCACTCGGTAAGCGTTGTCTCCCACCTTCTCGATACTCTTAAGCCCAGGAAAGCACTTCGCCACTTTCTCTAAATTGGAAATGAAGGACCAGACCTTATCGTCCTCCAAAGGCGAAAGATCGGCTACACCGTTGACTTTCAACTTCTCTCTGGATACGTCGTCCTATCAAGACTATATTAAGCCGCCTCAACCCTCACGCCCTCAGAGCGTTTTTATTACACTCGACGCGAGACTCTAGACGACTGTGGGATGAGGGGACTAATAGTCGCAACCGTGACTCCTTTCAACGATGACGGCTCCCTGAACCTCGGGATGATACCGGATTACGTGTCCTACTTGAGACGAGAAGGTGCCGACGGCTTCTTCATTAATGGAACGACCGGAGAGCTGAGCCTGCTTTCGTATGAGGAGAAATTGGAGATAGCCAGGAAGTACCTTGAGGTTACCCCTAAGGAGACGATAGTGGGAATTCACGAGAGCAACGTCGAGAGGGCTGTTCAGCTCGCCAGGGAAGTGGTGAACCTAGGAGCTTACTACATCGCCAGCCTCCCTCCCGTTTACTTGAGGCCGTCCGATAAGGGGATAATCGAGTACTACGAGGCGCTCTCCAAGTTAGGCGTTCCGGTGATCGCTTACTACTATCCGGCAAGGCTGGGCTACACTATCAGGGTGGATGTGTTTGAGAAAATGGCGGCTGACGGGATAATAACGGGAATGAAGTTCACGACGTCGAACGCCTCTGAGTTCGTCAAGTACATGACGGCCCTAAAGGGTGCGAATAAGGACTTCGTTATGCTAAACGGAGACGACTGGTTGCTGCTCTATGGGCTTTCGATGGGCGCAGATGGGGCAGTCAGCGGGATAGCTAACATCTCGCCGAGCCTGGTCAAGTCGTTGTTGACTGCCGTTAGTAACGGTGATCTGAAGAAGGCCGCCGAGGTCCAAGCAATAATAAACGAGATGTTACTCGCTGTTGAGAAAGCGGACTACCCAGCCGCGATAAAAGAGGCGCTTAAATACAGGGGCGTGTTCGTAGGCCCCGTCAGGAAGCCTTTGGAGGGGAACATGGAGGCGGGATCCTTAATGTACGGAATCCTGAAGAGGTTAGGGCTGTGATTATGATGAGGGTCGATGTGAAGAGCGGTGATTGGAATATCCCCGACTGAGAGGTCCTCTTGAAGATTTAGGGACTGACCTCGATGACG
>Ga0209739_100925_pt1 | contig 10684 bp, 10 predicted proteins | sample JossMetagenome_2_FD_184729 | JGI IMG/M metagenome (GOLD analysis project Ga0209739, IMG submission 184729) | Hot spring sediment microbial communities from Joseph's Coat, Yellowstone National Park, USA - JC3_ASED (SPAdes) (version 3) | ecosystem: Environmental > Aquatic > Thermal springs > Hot...
TCTCCAGCACAGTAAACGGCTCAGGATAAAAGAGATTCAAAACCCTCCTAAGGCTACCACCCTCCTTGTCAACCTCCCTGTCAAGAATCTTCTCCGCGTAGGCCCTAAAAGCCCGCGCGACATCCCTAACATCCACATACAGCATAGGCCTATACATACTATGCCTAAAAGGCGTCAAAGACTCGCCCCTCAACCCCCTCTCAATAAAAATGTTCGCCGAACCCCTCGCCCCCAAGAATAAAAACAAACACCAGACCCCCACGGGCAGAACATAAAGCAAGGATCCCGAAGAGCCCTAGCCAATGCCGCAAAAAGCCCCAAAAATGATACACTCACCCCACGAGTAAAAACCCAGCCAAGAAAAAATAAACACAAAAACCAAAACATCCGGGGCAAAAAAAGATGTACAAGGTCACAGTCCAAGTAAAAGAAGTACGGGGAAACTGCGCCCTAGGCTACAAGCCAGGAGACACCTTCACCATCGAAAACTTCTACATAAAAGACACAGGCAAGGGAGTCTGCCTACACACCCTAGTGCACGTTTAAATTGATGAAAACAATTTATAAAATAGCAAGCTTATATCATATAATATTTTTATTTGATTTAAATTCAGGTATTCGATTGAGGTTTTATCTATAAAAATGGAATTCTTAATAAAAGCTTTGTAGAATTCTTTTCTCTCCAAAGAGGTTAAAGTTTTACGCTCAATTGTATAAAACGCTACAAGGGTTTTTAATCTTCTCTCTTTGTTAAATAACTGTGTAAAGACATCCAGATTTGCTGTGATATTAGATTCATGAATTCTATACCAAATAAAGGTATCATTCATATATTGAACTTTACAATGTTTAAAACCCAACAATGCAAACAACCAATCTTCAAAAATCCAATCAAAGTATTTATGATTTAAAATTGCCATTGCATCTTTTAACCTCTTGAGACAAGACTTAGATATAACCACTGTATTTAAATCAATATAATTTCCTCTTATTAACTTCAAGATATTATACGGTAGCTCTATCTTTGTAAGAAATCTCCCCAAATCTCGACCCATGGAATCTACTACTTTAGCATTTGAGAAGAGAAACTCAGCATGAGACATCTTTATATGTTCTGAAACTGTAGATATTCTATTTGGAGGCATAATATTATCATAATCAAACATATGCACATAATCGCCGGTAACTTTTTCTAGACAGTAAAGACGCGCTCTAAATGGAGTTGTATGCTTATGATTAAAGACTAATAGTTTCCTGTTTAATGGCAACGATTCCTTTATCTTATCAAGAATCTCCAAAGTATTGTCTGTTGTTCCCTCATCATATGCTACAACAATCTCAATCTCTTCAGGGTAATCTTGATTGATAATTGACATAATGGCATCATGAATATATTTTTCAGCATTATAGGCAAGCATTGCGACGCTGATTTTTAACATAGAAGCCACTTATTTAAAAATAAGGAAGTTATTTATATCATTTATTTCATCAATTAGCTTAGCAATTCATATTCATATTTTGTTGCCGATTCTGAGACTTGCCCGCTAGATACCTGAATAATATGACGGTACGTCGACAATTTTTTTCAGAAAACATTTGGTTATAAATCAATAATGATCTTTTTCCAAATAATTCTTTTAAACTTAGATTATTAAGAAGAACTTCTATTTTTTGAACTAATTTTTTGACATCATCGGGAGGTATAAGAAAACCATTGTAGCCATGTTTAATTATTTCTGGAACGCCACCAACATTTGTAGCTATTACAGGCTTGGAAAACTTTAAAGCCTCAATTAATACAAGGGGTAACCCTTCATAAAGTGAAGGAAGTATGAATATTTCGGAATTTCTATAAAGGTGTTTAAGTTGATCCTCTGGAATATTCGTTAATAAAAAAACATTATCCATAACTTCAAGTTTCTTTGATAGTCTAATATAATAATTTTTATCAGGACCATCTCCTCCAACGATTACCAAATTAATATCGTAACCTTTGTCTCGTAATAATCTCAAAGCCAAAATTGCGAGTGAAAATCTTTTGTGGGCTTCTGATAATCTCCCTACAGTCAATATATAATTTTGAAAATGCGAATAGTTCACATGAATAGTGCTTTGATTATCTAACATCACAGATGTATCAGGCGGAACCCAGTTTCTAATAACAATAAATTTATTGTTGTTATATTTAAATAATTTTAAGGATTCTTTTTTTGTGTATTCTGAGACACAAATTATGAGTGAACATTTCAAAATGAAAAAGATTTTTAGAGGCCACTCAATTACAATGCTCGGTTTTATTTTCCCAGATATCCAAGTGGTATTCTGTATTGGAAGATGAAAAGTAACTATGACTGGTTTTTTAGAAAAGATACTTGAAATAGCTGCAGCAACACCATTTAGATAATCGTGTGCATGAATTATGTCAATTTTCCATTTTTTTGTGAGCCGAAAAATTATCAATGCTAAATAAATAACAAATGGATATCTTAATAACGACAAAATTTTGGGCATATTTATTCTATAGACAGGTATTCCGTCAATTACTTCTAACGATGGTTTCTTGGCATCCCAAGAAAAAACTATTGGCCACTCTCCTTCTTTTTTAAAACATTTAGCCAAGTAATAAATGTGCTTTTCTACCCCACCAATCGTTGGTATAAAATTATTATAGATTTCCAGTATTTTCATATCTAAGATTTGGAAACATTTATTGAAATTTTATATATTTTAACTAAATCGGTAGAATAAACAGGTGTAGAGTTTTTGAGTAACTCTACAATAAAAGAGCCTTTAAATTTCTTGTTTAATAAATCAATGTCTCTTTGAGCAAGGTAAATAAATTGCGGATTTCCAATCAGAATTAAAGAATCAACAAATTCTTGCCGTGTCTTAGCCGCAAAGACCCGTTGGACTTGAGACCAGCTTTGTAAATCTATAAATTTGCCTGAAAATGCTTGTAGTAGTTGAAAAGAGTAATAGGAAGGAGCTATGATTGGGTTTAGACCTTTTGCGTTTATGTTAAGTCGAATATAATCAAGAGCAAGAATTTCCCCCCGGGCGATGTTTCTATTGTGTAGCGCCCAAAAATCAATAGTTTGAATGGTGGAAACCATTCCAGATCCAAAAACAAAAACAGTTACCATTGATAAAGTAAGTAATTTGAGACATGTACGTTTTTTGTTTTTACCCATTAAGAAAGTAATAAACTCAGAGAAACCTATTCCTGCTAAAATAGAAATAAATGGGAAAGAAAGAAAAACTATTCGGATTTTATTAACTGATGCTAAAAATGGGAAAAGTTTTATTGCTAAATTTAATCCAAGAATTTGTGAAAAAGCTAAAGAAAATAGAATAGAATAAAGCAAAAATCTTGGTTTTTCCCCATTAAATTCCAGTATTTTTTTGAAACCAATTATAGAAAAGATGCCGGCCATTCCAAATCTTAAAGGGTAAATATACCATGGCAGTATGTTGTTTGGATATAGTTGCCAAAAATCAAATGTTGATATCTTTGAAAACCACACTAACAAGCCAAGAATATATATACTATATAAAAAAATAATTAAAAAAGGCAAACTTTTGGAAATCCGATTCCTCGCGAACCTATAACAATAGTCTATGGGATTAATGAAGGCAATATCAGAAAAACCTAATAGCAGAAGTGTGGCTACAGTTATACTAAGCAATTCTAGAATAACTATGTCTCCTTGAAAAGTAATAAATCGACCTGTTTTTTCAAATACAAAAGTTATTGAAATAATAAAAGTTAGGACCTCAGACAATGAGAGATATAGTAACCTTTCTTGAGAAAAGGCGATCTTCCCTCGAATTAGCGTAAATGAAGTATATAAAATCACAAAAAATGACATCTCAAGAAAATGAGTAGTATATCCAACAATAAAAGTACATATGATTAAAAATATGTCTCTTTTGTCATATGATTCTTTTACAAATAAGTAAATCATTGAAAAGAATGATATAAAACCAATTAGCTGAGGCCAAAATCCTTCAATATATATCCAGAAACCAAATGGATATCCAATATCCATGTATGACTTAAGATAAGCATTAAGAATCCAGTTGAAATCTGTGGGAAAAGATCTTGAATATAAGAAATATCCCAAGCTACCAAAACCTGAGAAAAGAGACCATATTGTAACCGAGACTAAAATAACATGTTTTTTCCCTACGAACTTTAAGAGACTAGAAAATGCAAGGTATACAGCAAAGAGTAACACTATACTAAATAAAGCTAGAATACTCCAGAGATTAATGTAAGGAAAGTCTGATAAGTAAAAAATAGATGCCAAAAGAACGTGAAAGAAATTAAACTTGCCTATTGGAACATCTTTGTTCTCCAATAAGGCTAATGCGACTCCGTGATGTCTCCAAGTATCAGGTCCTATAAATAATTGAAAATTCATATAATTTGCACAAACACCTAGGATGATTACTAAGGCTACAAATAGTAAAGTTAAGACTTCTTGTGGATCAATATCTAAGTAAAAGTCACATTTTTTACAATCTCCGTCTCTTCCTATAAAAAACAAGTACAAAAACAAAACGATTAGATTCGATGCAATAATATAATAGTATCCTAAGAAAACGGACACCATAATGGTGAAAAACAGACTAACTATGAATGAAAAAACAATTTTTTCCAGCAATGTACCCCCTAAACGTAGTATTTTTAAAAAAGCTAAACCTGGCAGGAAAAAGATAATCAAGAGAGCAAAAAATAGTTTTAGGTAACCTAGTATTGAAATATTGCACCAATCTAAAATTTGCGGAGTTGAATATGACACTTGAAATAATTGAAGAAAAACTAAAATTAAAGAATAAAACAATGGAAACATTAAATAAGGAAGTTTTTTGACTTTAATGATTTTAGTTTTTGGCTGAATAATACCTGCCAAAATTTGAGACGCTATAAAACCTCCCAGTATCGATGAGGCCAAGCCTAAAACAGTCAAAGAGAAATAGTATAGATATACAGCCGTTAGAATACCTGTAAACCCGAAGATAAAAGCTTCCGCCTTAAATATATTACGCATCCTGGCGATGAAACATCTTATATTACTTAGTTTATGCATAACAAATCACAAATCTTTATAACAATTTATGAAACTTTCTTCGAAGTGTTCCCATGAAAAGTTCTCTCTAAAAGCCTTTTTTCCGTTTTGCCCCATCTTTTCTCTTAATATATTATCGTTTTTGAGTTTAAGAATAGCATCTTCAATGGCACGCAGGTCTCCAAAAGGTACTACAATTCCACAGTTATACTTACGAACGATGCTCGAATGTACAGATTCTTCATTCGCAATCACAGGTATTCCTATCATCATTGCTTCAAATAATTTAGTTGAAGCAGAATAAATATTATTAAGATTGGTTGGTGAATAAAAGACAAAAGTAGCATCGGCAGAGGCAAGATTTTCCAGTATTTTCTGATTTGGTAGAATTCCCAAGTACAAAATTTTATCGCTTTTTTTAGATATTTTCTGTAGTGCACTTTTTAAAGGACCATCACCAGCTAAGACCAATTTCACCCCGGGAATATGCAACACGGCTCTTATCATAAGAAGAATACCAGTACTTTCACTTAGTCCTCCCCCATAAAATATTATGAAATCTCTTTTTTTGTCCTCTCTATTTATAGAGATATCTACAAATTTTGAAACATTTGGAACAACTATCACACGCTTCGCGCCTGAATAAAATTTTTTCCGCTCTTCCGAAGGAACAATTACACAATCAGCGATTCTTGTAAATACTTTATCAATCCATCTTAATAAGACATACAAAGCATAAGGAATCTCAGCTTTTACCATTTCTGGGTAAATTTCGTGGGCATCGTATATTATCTTGACGTTGGGTTTGAATAATTTTACTAAGATCCCGACAGGGACGGTATCGAAATCGTGGCAGTGAATCACCGAAACATTTTGCATTAAAACCTTTAAGAAAGTATATAGCCAAAACATAACTAAACCAATACCGAACTCAAAAAGATTTCTATGTCTTAACTTTATTTGGACGTGTTCAAAGAAAATTCCTTCATTTAATTCACTCACAGGATGACTACATTCCCGATCCCAAGCATAGATAATTAAATTAAAGCCATGTTCAATAAGCGATTTTGCCTCCCGATAAACCCTTGGATTCGGCTTTGATGCACTAGAAACTACCATAACAATTTTATTCACGTTCATAACGTTCTTACCTTTTTAATAAGTTGTTTTAAAGCGCACGCTATAAGAATTTTCATAATAGAGTCATAACGAACTTCTGTCAACATTAAGCTAAGCAGGTTAAAATTGCATGCCAAACTTAAAACAGAGCTAGCGCGCGCTAGCCCCTGTAGTCGAGCAGGAAAGAGGCGAGAAAACCCGCCTAGAAGGCGGAAGCGCCCCGGAGCGGAACCTTCCTCAGCTCGTGCTGCAGAAAACCGAAGTGCAACAGCGCCACCGCAATACTCGCCAACCTCACCAATCCCCGCAGACCCAAAACGCGCCGCCATGCCCTCCCAGAAAGGGAGCCCGACTAAAGCGTTGAGCAACAAGGAGGAGGTCAGCCAAACCGCGCCCGATAGCACCCGCCCAACTCCTTCAGATACCATAATACGACCTTAAAAAGAGCACTAATATTTTATCAATCCATTTACTACAATCCTCCAGATTTTTTGTTGAAACTCTATAGTTCGTTTTCTTAAGATGGTGTTTACAGCATCGACGCATATTTGATCCAACATTTCAGAATATGTTGACACATACTTCGCTATTTTTTCTGCCAATTCACTACTATTCTGTGCCAAAATTCCATTAAAACCATCTATTATTTCTTCCTTAGAAAAATCTTCAGTTATTTTCGCAATAGGTATGCAGAGAGAAATTGCATCCAATACTGCATACCCTAATTCAGGCATATCGTACGGTATAATAAACAAATCCATATTTTTAAGTTCTGAGATAAAATCTTTCCTATCTACGAATCCTCTAAATACGACAAATGGGATTTTAGATATTTTCTCACGCAATTCATTTGGGAAATCCTTTCCATAAATGTAAACTAAAGCTATTTTTCCCTCTTTCTTCAACAAACGGTTTACTTCAAAAATTATTTCCAATAATCTGTAAAGAGATAAAACTTTGCCGCCCCCAATACTAAGGTAGGTAGCCATTTTCACGACGTTAGACCCACTCCGTTCCCTAATCTTATGAGCCCGTTTTTCAATTTTTACGTATGCATTGGGAATTATAATGTATTTTGATAATTTGTTTTTAATGGCAGTTATATTCGAGACAGCAATACTATAATCAAATACTAATGGTATCAACAATATCCTATATAACTGCCAAACAACCATAAAATATGCGAAGAACACAATGCGCTTTAATAAGGAAGCTTCACCTAGTATATCGCTCTTTGCATATCCTAGTAAAATTAATTTTGCTTCATCGTAAATCCATCCATGAAACGTTACAATCTTGCGAGGGTTATAAGCAAATATTATTTTCAAAATATTCGATAATGTAAGAGGATAATGTACATGTATAATATCACAGGATTTATTCAATACGAATGGATTAGGTAATTTTCTTACATCAAACCACTTCACATCACAGTTATTACTCTTCAAGATAACATAAAGGTTTTTTACAGCAGTAGAGATCCCTCCCCTTGTCGTCAAAGGAAGGCTAACAATACAGTAGCGTATACCCATGTTAGCCGTTCTCGTACACATTAACGGTTATATGTGGATACTGGAGCTTCTCGAGCAATTCTTGGGCATATGACCCACGGGGCACAATTATGGGAAGCTTCATTTTCATATATAATAATAATTTCTTAGTTGTTAGCAAATAATTGTATATAAGTCCTGGCACAAATGTTAAAAGCCCTGCATCGAAGAAACTAGCGTTCTTTGCTAAAAATTTTTCTGACACATATGGCGATAAATATATTATTATTCTATCATTGATAAGGAATTTTCTATAGTATTTTCCTCTGCTAATTACACGAATCAAAATTTCTCTTTTATCATACATGGAGGATTTATATACCACTTTGAGGCAAGATGCTTTCTCTGTTTTTTGGTAAATTTTCCTAAAAAATTCACCTTTTCCAAAAATAAATAACGTAATTGTAGAAAGCTCAAAAGTTTTAATAAGAATTTTTAACGCTTGGACTAGCAAAAAGAAGAAGGATAACGTAGACAAAGTTCCAGCATAAAGAGAAATAAAATTATGATGCTCAATGAGTTTTCGTTCTAAATGCATCCTCATTTTCTTTCTATCCTCAACATTAATTTCGCGACACAAAGCAAGGATAATAGCTTCATCTAAGTACCTTTTTTTAGCTTTTGATACCCTAAGCGAAGCACCCTTGGGGGATATCGCCCGTATGACCTGTTCAAAGCGATAATTTGGTAGAATCAAAAGCAAGTTTCTTCTCAAATTGTATAATACGGCATAAAAAATTTTACGATAACCGACAAAAAATAATTTTTTAATGTAATCACTTGAGAACAATTCTTCATATTCTTCAGGCAAATCACCAACTTCAAGAACAATAATTTTCTTTTCTAGAAATTTCTTAAGTAATAACAACGCAAAGATATTTAAAATGTAGCTATCCATATATATAATTTTTGCTTCCCTCTTAAACAAATATGGCAGGTTTGCTAGAAAAATCTTAATATATTTCGGGAATAATTCTAAGTAGCTTGACTTTACAGCAACCTCAAATGGAGGCATCAGACACACCGCACTATAAAGTGGGTTCCCTCCTTGCTTTGTCGTAATACTAGCACCTATTGCATACATTGGTAGGACGAATTAATAATGCGCAATTGATAACCAACTGTTCATTTACAAATATTTTCTCATATTTGGACTTATACACACTTTCACTTATAATAAGTGTTAATGATTTACACGATATCTTATTCAATCTTTCCAAATATGTGTAGCTATAATAATACAGCAACAGCGTTAATGTAGAATCATAAAATGTGAAATTGTATGCTATGCTATTCAACATTTCATTAACGGAGCATACATCTTTTAGCGCGCGCCCAGTAGTACTCGTTTAGATTTATATGTATTCCTAATGCAGGAAGCGATGGAAATAGAAAGGTGTATATAGTCCAAGAAATGTAGGATCCTGTAATATTAATTTTGCTAATCCTATGTAGCATGTGCTATCCCATCTGATAAGAATTTCTAACCATAGTAGTCCCGCTCTTAAATATATTAAGTTCGAGTATATAACATAACTTAGCGCAATCGCAAAAATATCATTGTAGGCTTTTTAACGTTATGCTATTTCTTATCGTTAATCATAATCTTCTTTTAATATTTTTATTATCCTTTCGCTGGCCTCGCCGTCTCCCAATGGGTTAAACCAGTTGCGTGGTTTTTCAAGCATTTCCTTCGTTTTAATAAATATCGACTCAGGTAATAACCCAGCTAACACATTTGCGCCTACGTACACGGTTTCGGGTCTCTCGGTTGTGTGCCTGAGAGTAACGCATGGCACCCTGAGGGTGCACGCCTCCTCCTGAACCCCGCCGCTGTCAGTGAGGACAACCTTCGCGCCTTTAAGGAGCTTGAGGAACTGGAAATATCCGAGTGGGTCAATCATTTTGATTGATGGGGGGATAGTTATGCCGTATTGGCTTATCCTGTTGCGTGTTCTTGGGTGAACGGGAAAAATTATTGAGATGCCGAGTTTTTCGGCAACTAGCCCTACGCCTTTTATGGCGTTTGCCAGCCTCTGTGGGTTGTCCACGTTTTCTTGTCTGTGTAGAGTTAGGAGCGCATATTCGTTTGGAGGATTAAAGGGCAATGTAGCTTTTTCTGTGAGTGGTAGGTAGCGGTATATTGCGTCGACGATGGTGTTTCCTGTGACGTATACTCCTTCGGTTATTGCTTCTCTTTCGAGGTTTTTTCTTGATATTTCTGTGGGGGCAAAGAGGAGGGTTGAGATGTGGTCTACGAGTACCCTGTTGATTTCTTCTGGCATTGACATGTCGAAGCTTCTTAGGCCGGCTTCTACGTGTGCTACTGGTATTTGTAGCTTGGCTGCTGCGAGGGCTCCTGCTAGGGTTGTGTTTGTGTCTCCTTGTACAAGGACGATGTCTGGTTTTTCTTTGAGGAGGACTTGCTCGATGCCGGTGAGCATTTTTGCTGTTTGTTGTGCATGGGTGCCGGAGCCGACTTCTAGGTTGTATTTGGGGTCTGGTAGCTGTAGTTGTTGGAAGAATATGCGGTCCATGTTGTATGAGTAGTGCTGACCGGTGTGTAGGATGAAGAATTCAATGTTTCTTTTTTCGAGCTCCTTTATTATTGGCGCGAGTTTTATGATTTCGGGTCTTGTACCGAGAATTATGGATATTTTCATTTTTTGGTTTTTATGGCTAGGTTTTGATTGTGCTTGCTAGTGATATGGAGATGAGGATGGTGGCGGTTATTTCGGAGAGTATGGCTAGTGTGGTGTAGGTTAGTCTGATGTATCTTGCTGTGTTGAAGAGTATGGATACATAGCTTAATAGGGTGACTGAGAGTGCTAGGAAGGCTATGCCTATTGCTAGGGTGCGTGCGGGTTTTTCTGTGAGCCATGTCCATGCGATGGTCCATAGTATTGATAATCCATGCGAGAATGGGTTTTCGGAGGAGGTGTT
>Ga0209739_100926_pt1 | contig 10683 bp, 7 predicted proteins | sample JossMetagenome_2_FD_184729 | JGI IMG/M metagenome (GOLD analysis project Ga0209739, IMG submission 184729) | Hot spring sediment microbial communities from Joseph's Coat, Yellowstone National Park, USA - JC3_ASED (SPAdes) (version 3) | ecosystem: Environmental > Aquatic > Thermal springs > Hot...
TGGACACTACCAAGCCACGCAAGCCTAATCACCGGCATGTACCCAAGCCAACACGAAATACACGAATCAAGGGGCGCAAGGACAAACGAGGAGCTCGCAAACATAGCCAGGGTCAGAATGAGGCAGTTAAACTACGGAATAATTGGCGAGTTGGAAGATGAGGGTTACGAGACGGTCATTATAACGGCTAACCCATACATAACGGAGACATTCGGGTTCAGGGCAGGCGAGGTCATCCTCGTACCAGGGAGATTCTACTCACCAGACCACCTAAGACTCTACAGGCTATGGGTCGAGAGGTATGGTAGGGATAGGGTCGCGATGTTCAGAGACCTCGTAAGAAGGGGCAGATACATAGACGCAGCAAAGAGCGTCACCTACAGCTTAGCCAACCTCATGGAAGTGGCACTACACAGGCTCGGGATCCACGACCTAACCATGGAGAAGGGCTCAGGAACAATAATGAAAATACTCAGGCAGAAACGACACAACCAACCATTCCTATTGCTCATAAACATAATGGAAGCCCACAGCCCATACCTACACAACGACCTTGGCGATACAGCCTACAACCAAGCCATCACCAAGTGGATACTCAACGACGGAACCAACGACTCAATAATCGAGGAACTAAGAAGAAGCTACCCAAAACACGTAACATACGCCGTCAAAAGAGCCATCGAAGTAATTAGGGCACTCAAGCCATACCTAGACGACTCACTCGTAATAATAACCTCAGACCACGGAGAACTACTAGGCGACGGAGGACTAGGCCACGGATACTTCCTAAAGAACGGATTACTCAGGGTACCACTATGGATCAAATGGCCCAGCTGGACCAAGGCACCAAGGCAAACAGGGCCATTCATAAGCCTAGCACAGGTACCATCAATAATAAGGGCAATAATCAACAACGAGGAACCTAAAATAGGCGCAAACACAGTACTCGCCGAAAGCTTCGGAATAACACCATACCACACGATCGACACCACAAGGCTCAATTACGAAAAAGCACTAAGACTACTCACGCATAGAGTGAGGGTTTACTCAAGGCACGGCACAGCAACATACAACATAGACTTAGACGAATTCGAGGAGGTAAACGGTGACGAGAACGAGCTAAGAAAAATCACGAAAGACGCAATAAACGCACTACAACACTAGGAACAATGCCTCTCACCCAGCACACGAGCCACAGCACCAGGTAATAACCACCTAGGGTATGGGGGTAATGCTACCAGGGCTTTTGCCAGTGTTAGGAGGTGCCTAGCAGGGAGTAATGGGGGAATGGGTTTATTATGGGGCTTATAGAACAAGCCCTAAGCCCGTCCTGGTTCTAACCAGTCTCGTGAAGCATGCCGAGGCGTTGCACGAGATGGCACGTGTCAAGTGGGATGAGGTGGCGTTGGTTACGGGCGTGGTTAAGGGTGGCGAGCGTGAGACTATATTTAACGCGGTTAGGGATGGTAACGTGGACGTGTTGGTGGCTACAACACCGGCTGATGAGGGTTTACACCCACCACCCCTAGGTCTCTAATTGTGGCGTTGAGTGGTAAGAGCAAGACCTGGACACTTCAGAGGATTGGTGGGTTGGTGAGACCGTATCCAGGTAAGGATGTGGCGATTGCCTTTGATAACTAGGATAGTGCCAGTTCCTCCATATGCAGGGCGAGGCCAGGAAGAGGCAGTAGAAAACGAGCCCTACTGGAGAATAGAGGTTGTGGAAATGAGGCGAAAGCACCAGCTGGTGCCCACCCAGCAAATGAGTAACCTCAGTAAGGGCGCTCAGTGAGTACTCTAAAACACCACAACACACAAGGCAAATCATGGTTTTTGGAGACCCTGTTAAAGTAACAAGAAACACAATGAACTCATTAACTCATTTCTTAACGCAGTGCATTATTCCGACGTCTTCATCACCACGCACATCACATTTATAGTCCCTGCCCAGCACACTCAGTAAGTCACCCACTGGTTTATTAACGATGTATGAGTGGTACTCGAAGATTAACTCCCTGAATAACCTAACGTGCTCGTAATCATTCAAAATAACGTTAAATTCACAGCTCTCACAATCCATCTTGAGTACGGCATCGTTAGGGTCGATACCGAACTTATTGATTAACTCACCAAGCTTTACTACTGGGACGGCGTTGGGGCAATCGCCAGGTCTGTGGTATGTGACGGCGGTATCTTCAACACCGATATTCTCAATACATACCTTACCAGGCCTACCGGCCAAGCCTGCATTGATTGGGATAATCACGTTCTCCATGTTATTTAGCCTAATGTTGTCAAGCATCTCGGCAAAGGCACCAGGATGGGGCTCAATAGCAATCACCTTCCTAGCACCTTTTAGGGCGAAGTAAATGGCTGAGTCGCCAACAAAGGCGCCAACATCAACAACAACCCTACCCTCAACACTCAACGGCTCGTACTCACCATAATGAAAAATCTCTATGATAGGCCAATACATATGCCTAAACTTCACATTATTCCTGAGCCAGTATTGGTTTATTGGGTCATATACCCAGCCGTTCTTAACAGCGAAATCTATAGCATATGCATCACCTTTTTCAAACTCTTCAATAGGCACTTGAATTTCATTCGTATAAACCACAAACACGTCATGATCATCACACCTAATCAACTTAATGAGCCCACGTGAAGCCCTATTTACAAGACGCACGAAGACCTCAGGACCTAACTCAAAGGCGCAATCATTAACCTTAGCCATGAGTTTGACATTGAAACCAAGCCTAATTAAGGCGTACTTAATCAATAGCGAGAGCCAATTATCGAACAGGTAACGACTAGCCAAAGCCCTCCTAACCTTCGTCAGCATTTCAACAACACGCAACGACACTCCCATATCAGTCACGTATGCAGTGTATGATTGTCCTACTTTTTAAATTATTCATGACACTGCACTTGAAGTCTCTGGATAAATACTTAAGGCAATCCCCCAGCTCCCTACCCCTTAAGTATGGGTGGCACTCAATACCTAACTCTCTAAACAGCCTCAATGTTTCATAGTCATGCTCGATTATATCATACTCGCAACCTTCACAATCAAGCTTAAGAACATCAGGCTCGGCGCCGGTAAGGTTCAATAATTCACCAAGTGTAATCGACCTAATCTTCACGGTCACGCTCCGCTTATTAAACAACCCCTCATATATCTTATCGATAACGTAATCAAGAGATACATCAACAGGTAGTTCTACATAATCATCCTTACCCAGAGCGGCATTGACCGGAATAACCCTGCCCAAAAGGTTGTTCAATTCTAGATTCTTAAGCATCTCCATATACGCCTTTGGGTGTGGTTCAACGGCAATTACACGACCAGCTCCCCTAGTTACGAAGTAGATGGCAGAATCACCATTAAACGCCCCAACATCAACAACCTGGCGACCCCTAACATCTAGGAAACCCCACTGATCCTCAACAAACACCTCAACCATCGATCTAAACACATCCCTAAACCTCAAACCCATAAAATCCACATAAAAGTCATTACCCAAACAATGAATACCACCGATTAAACCATCGTAGTAAGCATTAATAACCCTACCAAAACGCCCTCACACAGTTTTCTCCCCTCCTCATCCACATACTCCTCCGCATACTCAACAGCCTTCAAGCGTCTAAACCCCTCCTCAGTAAGCCTATCCGCAGTCTCCCTCCTGCTCAGCTCCTCAAAGAGCGCTGGGCACTTCCTCACCAGCGCCACCACTGTGGATGGCTGTTTCAAATACACAATGGGGGCTTCGTTGCAGTGTCTCACCGATGCAATAACGAGCTCGAATACAATCCCCTCCCTAATCCTACTTATCACATCATCGACTATTTCGGGCTTAATTATGGTAATGTTTCTATGCACCAAGGACATCATCCCTATGAGCCTTAGAACCTCATCAAGGTCATACTGCAATTTAGCGTAGCATCTAAACCCTCCCTGAAGTAGTTTTAGGGTGAAGGTGATGATGAAATACGTATTACTCCACGCCTTATTGGAAACACCCAAAGCAGCACTGGTCTCCCTGCACTTCCTAACCAAGCCGAGCAGTACATATGGGGATTGCGCTATGAATGTGTAACTACTGCATAGGCGTGACACCCTATCGATAAAACCCTTGACACACGGGGGATCACCAGCAACGGCAACCCACTTACCACTCTCAAGCATTTCTCTGACAGTATTCCAATTAACATTCAGCCCCGCGAGCTCCAACAAAATAGCCTTCTCCCACTTATCACAGTAGTTACAGTAAGTGGACACTCCATTTTTACCAACTCCCTCACCACACATAAACCATCAAACCAATACCCAGACCCCCTTAAAAGGCACTAAATGATTACCCGATGCTCAACTGCCTACAGATACAAACGGGCTTGATCAGGAAGAAACCAATCTTCGTATGTGGGTTAGACCTCGGTAAGATTGGTAGCGAGAGGGCGTTGCTGGGCTTGGGCGAGGTAGCCCTAATAATGAGGGGTAAGGCATTGGTAGCCAGCGAGAACCCACCATTCGGCTTGCCAAGGAAGGCACTCACGCCAATAAACCAAGGCGATGCCTTGGTTAAGGCTAAGGTTCATAGGGAGTATTGTTGGGATCGCCTCTTCCTCTGGCCACCAAATGAGGCTGTTGAGATGGTTGATCACCTGGTTAACAGTGACTTTGGCTTGGTGGTTATGAGGCTGGAAAAGGCTCCTAACCTGTTGAAGCTTTACAAGAAGCCCATGATGGACAACATGATTAGGGTTAAGGACATACTAGACATGCAAGTACCAATATCAACACTCCCAGTCCAGGTAAGCATACTGGAAATCAAGGAACTAGGTAAGGGAAAGCCATTCTGGAGCTACGGCGGTTGCATAGCCGGCAGGTACATAAACGACGCCCTATCGGCGTTGGGCTTCAGGGTGGTTTGATGATTATCCAAATAAACCCAGGACTAATCCAAATCTTCGTTGTTATCGAAGCCACCCTAGTCATTGTTTTCGGCATAATCAAGGGTGGGTTAAACACCCGCAGATTAGTTTTCGCAGGCTCAGCCGTAATCTTCGCATACGCCCTACCCTTCATCCTGGCCCATTTGGCGCCAGGCTTCGGTGACATAACGACGTATCAGCTACTGCAAAAATACGCAGAGAGCGCCGAAAGCACTTGGGGCTTTGTTTACCAGTTCTCATCGAAGGTCATGCTCATCGACGCCTCCGCAATGACTGCCTTAAACACAATCGAGTCGATTAGCTCATTCGGGCTAGCCAGCATACCACAGCAGTACGAGGTTGTACTCATGAATTTGGGCTGGGTCATAGACCCAGTAGACGCGATTGTCGAGTCAATAAACCACGCAGCCCAAGTACTACTAGCCATATTCCACACCATAGCCTGGCTCGCTTGGTTCAGCTGGGCTGTTGCACCAACGATCCTAGGCATAGCCCTTGCACTCATCATTCCAGAGAGGACTAGGCCCATGGGCACCGCAGTACTACTCCTAACCCTAGCCATAATGTTCTTCACAGCCCTGGCAGCCTCAACGCTGGGCTTGAGCACCCAAGCCCAGTTGATAAACTCGATAAACCAGACGCTAGCCGCTGTTGAACACGACTTACCGCAAAATATAACGATTAGAGGGTTCATACTATTGCAGAGCGACTACCCATACCTCGTGAGCGGTAACCTAGTCAATCAAACAATGATTTGCGGACCAAGGGCTTGCTACCCCGTGCCCCAACCAGTGTCTTGGTTCATTGGCTTCACACGCCCGGGCAAGTACTCGGTGGGCTTGATAGACCAATTCGCATACCCACAAATCAACAACGTAACCCTACTCTGGCTAAGCGTGAACCCAAGCTATCAATGCAACCTACTCTATTGGCCCAGCAGCCACAACATAACCCAAGGACCAGTCCTTGAGCAATGCACTTACCAGTACTTCAACAGTAACGAGACGTTTGCTGAGGAAATAACAATCGAAGGGCCACCCTTCAACTTGATTAGGGAGGAGTTGCCAAACGGCACCGTGTACACGGGTGCTTGGGAGTGGTTGGAACTGCCAAGCAGTTACTCGGTGAGTGATGGGAACAACACAGTCACAATCAACGCAACAATCAACATACCACCAATGCAATGCGTCAACATCACCAATCCGAGAACCGGGCCCCATAGGGTCTGCTACTCAGGCACCGCATCAGCCGATTTATGGCTGTGGGCCTCATCGGTGAACTACCCAAGCCAGTTGAGCGGCACCAATTGGACGTGCACCCTAAGCCTAACAAACTCGAGCAGGTACCCTGTTGTCGACCTAACAAATCAATTCAACACGATGAAGACCTTCATGAATAAGTTGATTAATGAGAGCGAGGTCTCTAGGGAGCTCATCTACCCAAACGTTACAGTGCCGAGTTACGCACTCCCGAGCCCAACACCAAACGGCTACAGGCAGATGGAATTAACTATTAATTGCATTAATTGGAATAACTACACAGTAACTGTCCCAATCACAATCACGATTTACGGGGTAGGGAACAACCCGTGGTTTGCATCAGTGCCTTACCTAATAAGCCCAAGCGATGAGTGGATAATCAACACAACAATCATCGGCGATGAACCACTCCTAATCAACTGGTGGAGTGTGGACGTCAAAGGACTACTAGGCTTCTTCGGCATACCAATAGCCAATTGGCTGGCCGAAATAGCCGTAATCTACGGCTTACTCGATGGTGCAGCATGGTTCTTCGGACTACCCACAATCCTAAGCCCAGTCTACACAATAATGCAGGGCGTAATAATGGAACTAAGCCTGGTCCTGTATCTGCAGATAAGGGCTGTTTCGAGGTTAATGCAGAGGGCTGTCAGGAAAATCACGAAGACAGTAAGCTCAAGGCTACAGAACATGAACCAGAGGCTAGCCGTCAAACACCCGATGTTCGCCAAGGCATTGAGTACACTGGCTAAGGCTGTTGGCGAGTTTAGGAGGACTGTTGTTGGTGGGCTTAGCCACAGGCTCACCATGCATCTGATTGAGTCCACAGCAACACCTAGGGCAGCTAGGGCTGTTAGGATAGTCATGAACCCGTGGTACGGAGGATTAACAGAGCTCGAGCAGTACCACCGAAAGAGGGCCCAGGAGTATGAGTCAATGGGCTTTAAACGAAAAGCCCAGCTACATAGGTTCCTGGCATCGAGCACTAGGTTTGTTAGGGATTACGGTAGGATTAGGTCATTGGCAGAGAGGGGGTTGTTGTTCCAGTACATGAGGAGTGGGTTGTCTAGGCTAAACAAACCAATCGAGGCACACCACCTCGAAACGATAAAGGTCGGTGACTTGACCATATACAAGCCACTGCACCAGGCAATACTCACCGAGAGGGAGTCCTGGTTGAGGAGGGCATCCCACGTAATCGCCAGGCACACAAGGCAGGATTGGACTGAGGTCTTCATGAAATACGAAAACACGGAGTTTGGGAATTTCGTTAGGAGGCTCCACGAATCTGGCGAGAAGTCCAAGGCCGCGGCCCTAGTACTGGCTAGAGAGTTGGGGCTGAGGTACATAAGGCCGATTAAGACGAAAATCCTCCTGGTCAGAGAGAACGTAAACGAGGTTAGAGGAGCCCTGGCCAGGGGCAACTTCACAATCAAGCACGTCGGTGATAAAACGATTATTCACTTCAGCGATGCCAGGCTAGCCCACATACTCGAGTCACTCAAATCATTCAGTGGGTACAGTGGAATTGCCGAGGAGGCGTTGGGTAGAGCCGTTGCCCTCACGACAGCCACCGTGAGGGCTAACCTGACTAGGGGAGTGTTGAAGGGCGAGTATGTCAACGAGGTCGTAAGTAGGCTAAAACCGGTTAGGGATTTCGTGGAGGCAGCGGGTAAGGGAGCCATCGTCAACCTCAACCACCCAATCATCCAGAGACTCATCGAGTTCCTAGGCCCAGAGGGTGAGAGGGTGGTTAGGGAGGTGTTCAACACGAAGGGCATGATTGATAGGGATGCAGCAAATGAGGTCATCAATAGGCTCAAGCCAATAATCCAAAGGAGGGTTAGTGAGGAGGTTGAGGCAGCTAGGTACTTCATCACCGTTAAGTACCACGTTGATGAGGTGATGGGGGTATTCACTGGGGAGTTGGGGATTGACAAGAGGCTCAGTGAATTAGAGGGTAAGCTTAGGGAGTTGGAAGAATTCGTCAGGAAAGCCATAGCCTCCGAATTCCCAATGCCCAAGGACAGGATTACCAGGCCCGAGCTGTTTGGTAATTACGAGGTTGTTGGTGATAGGATAATTGTTAGGGAGCCGTTTAGTAGGGAGCTTAGGCTTGATTGGCAGCTACCAAGGGAGGTACTCAATGATGAGGAGTTATCGAAGGCAGCAACCCTATGGGTCACCCAACACTATGCGGATAGGTTCTATAACTGGCTGACGGATAAGCCTGGGGACGCCATCCTCCACAACTCAATCTACACAGGCTGGGTGCCAGGGGCAATTGTGCTGTCAGCCCTACACGGCTTGGGCATAGACCCAAGCCGCCTCGACTGGGGTGGGCTACTCGACAACCTCGAAAAGCTGGATGAGGAAATAAACAAAGTAAAGGCACAAATCAAGGAGGCGAAGGATGAAAGCACGAAAGCCAGGCTCAATGAGGAGCTAAACAGGCTGAGGAGCGAGCGCGAGGCAGTGCTCAAGGCATTGATCACATGGGCGGACGCCATAGAGGCACTCAAACTGGCTCTGCCGAGGGAGGAGTGGGAGGGGATCTACAACTCACTGCCGAAGAAAATGAGGGACTACGTTGATGTAGCCAAAGACCCGAGGGACTCCTTCGAATCCTTCTTGAAAAAGGATGGCTTGAAGATACTGGCCATACTCGATAGGGAGGGGAGGAAGGCCGGTAATCGAGTGAGTGTTGATGAGGTCAAGGAAGCAATGGATCTACTTAGGAAGCACGTGCCAATGCTCGATAAACTAATCGAGCCAGTTAAGGTCGAGATAATCGACAGGTTAACCAATGAGGTTAACTACTTACTCAACGAGTTGGGAAGGATCTCGTTAACAAGCATTAGGTTGAGTGTCTTGTCGGCGAGGAGCATGCTCGAGCTGGCAAAGAAGGAGCTGGAGGGCGGAGACTTAAACAACGCAATCAACCACCTCTGGAGAGCCATCAATGACCTTAGGGAAATCACCAAGGAGAGGGAGGAGTTAGCCCGCGATGTAGGCAGGCTCGATGAATTAACCAAGCAACTCAATGCGTTGAGGGCACTGAATAGGCTAGTGAAGCAAACCTAGCGGCGGCATCAAGAACCTTGTGAGTACTTAACCCTAAGTACCTGGACCCACGGATTATCCCCAAACACAGAGTCACCACCAACCTCACCCTTAGACTCAAGCCTAGCCTCGGCTTGCTCAGGCCTGGTCTCAATGGGCTTGGTCTCCCTAACGCCGAGCCTATCGAGGCAATCCCTAAGCATTGCCTTTACCTCGCCCAGCTCCTCGACTATTGAACTAACGCCAACCCTACCCTCATAACTATCGAGCAGCTCCTCGATTAGGTCGTTGATTGTCTTGTTCCTCTCAACAGCCAATCTGGAGAGCCTCCTATAGACATCCTCGCTGACGCTAACCAACCTGCGGCCCACGCCAGTGAGACCTCGGCTTTAAAAGACATTGTAAACCGAAGACACCGAAGACCTCATTGTAAACCAATGTATACAATGTCAACGGCGTGAAGCATGAACAATGTATACCGAGTATACCACGGAAAAACGAGGGAACCATAGTAAACAATGAGGAATCGACTTAACGACAAGGATCCCCGCCCCCTCTGCGGAGGGCGGGGTTGCTCCGTGGGTGTGGGGTGGCTGGCCGCTTGGGTGGCGTTTACAGCATCAATTATGTCGCTTATAAGTTTTGTGTTTACTAACCATGAGGTCTGGGTTCACGCCTACTCCTTGCAACCACCCTTTAAAGGCTAAGTCCCATTAATCGATGATTAGGTTAGTCATTGGTAGGCTGGACTACAGGGGTATCAATGGTCCACCAGCCATCACGTTTAAGGACTACGATGGCTCGGTTAGGCTAGATGGCGTGCCCGATATAGAGCTTAAGCCCTCCACTAAATTAATAATTAATAGGTTATTTAGTGCGTTGGGTATACAGTTCGATGTCTCAAACGTGAAGAGGTTGAGTGATGTTTTTGAGTACTGTGTTCAGTGCTCGTGGTTCTCTGGTTTCATAGGCTTCGTTGGTGAGGCTTTACCTGACAAGGCCATTGTCACTGTGCCCACACCAATCATCGAGCCGATAAGCTCAATTATCGGCCTAGCCCTGGCATTCAACACAGGCTTAGAGGCGGAGCTATACAGCGACCTGTGGCCGCAAATAACAGACATCCTTGCCCAGGCTAGGGCATTGGGGCTTAAACTAACAATCCACACCTCGGTGCTCGATTTTAATCGAGTATACGTGTTCGATGAGGTTGTGAGGAGGTACATCAGGCTTCCGAGGATTGACGTGCTGACGGGCTCGACTGACTTCACAAACAAGGTCGAGGTCGTTGGCGAGAGCTATAGGACGCCTACGATTCAATCCAACCCAGTCAAGGTCGAACCGTTGGTGGCTGAACCGAAAATCGATGAGGAGATGATAAACGCAGTAAGGGCTCTGGGCA
>Ga0209739_100931_pt1 | contig 10636 bp, 12 predicted proteins | sample JossMetagenome_2_FD_184729 | JGI IMG/M metagenome (GOLD analysis project Ga0209739, IMG submission 184729) | Hot spring sediment microbial communities from Joseph's Coat, Yellowstone National Park, USA - JC3_ASED (SPAdes) (version 3) | ecosystem: Environmental > Aquatic > Thermal springs > Hot...
TGGGATGCCTATACGTCCACCCAGAATTCTGGACGGAGTTCAGGTGGCTACTAGTTCAAGAGCTCGAAATGGCTTAAATTTTAAGTCAAAAACACTACTACCAATCTTAGCTCATCAATTTGGCTAGTTTTGAACGCTTCAGTTTGCATGAAGTAATGTTTAAAAGACTGTTCCTTATTTCTTATATGCTATGGCTTGGATGTTGTTAATAAAGAATATACGTTGTGCCAATCTTGAGCAGTGGCTTGGCTACATCCATTATCTGCTTTATTTTCTCATCTATTTCATCTCTGTGTTCGTAAGCTGAGGTTATTACTGGGCCGTTATACTGCCACTGAACTACTATCCTTACTAGTGTAATATCCTCGTGCTTGATGATTGGTATAGCATATGTTCTGGCGCCTCCATAAATCATTATTGGCCAGCCATGGTAAAAAACCCTAGCGAGTGACATATTAGAGAATCCAACGAGGTATAAGTCTTTCTCCACTTGTACGCGGCCGGTGATGATGATGAAGGCATTGTCTAACACAAAGTAGAACATCTTCTTCAACTCCTCGTGGAACTTTCTCACGTCCTCCTCATCGCCCCTCCTAACTATGAATACTCTATACTTCATAACTGTGTCAATGAAGTCGGGCATATCGAAAAGGACTATGTACCCACCATTGCATTGGAAGTCAAGGTTCGTCTTCCCTTCGAAACCGTACTCATAGACCGCGTACAAGGGTTTACAACCTTCACTGAGGAGGGAAGGAGTTAAGCGCATAGCGCCAGCTTGCAGGACAGGTTGCAAAACACCAGTGAGGTTCTCAACCTCGTCATAGAGCCTTCCAAGCCACTTCACGATCTCCAACGGCACCTCACTAGACATTTGCCTTTTTTGTGAACCAACCCTTAAAAGGGTTGCAAATGCATGCTACATAATGAGTGAGGAGATTGAACTACCAAGCGAGCTAGTGGATGCATTAAATAGGTACTTCGATGTGTGGTTTAAGCTCTACCAAACGGCGGAGGCGTTGGAATCCATTGGGCTCTACTCTATCTTGAAGTTCCTCGGTTACTGGCCAGTGCGGGCTGTTATAATTGTTGGAAGAACAAAGCCCAGGGGATTGATTGAATACGAGACTGATTCGTGCAAGTTTCATCTCTGGTTCACTAGAGAGCCCATACCTGAGGAGGTAATAAAGGATCCTAGGGTTCAAAAGGAGACCAGCGAGATGATGACGCCCGAGGAGGCGGGATGGTCAACTCCTGTTTACTTAAGCCCCGACTTCCTCCTGGAATTTCACATAACGGAACCGTACACGGTGGAGTCAAAGGATTTTGTACTCGCTGTGGAGTTCATTGTCCTCAAGAACCGCATGTTCACTGTTGAGTCCGACGTTAAACAAGGAGAGAGGACTACAATCAAGGCCTTCGAGTTCGCAATCAAGGGCAACATCCTCAGATATGAAAGGGGGTATGATAAGTCTACGAAGCAGGAGGTCCCAAAGGAGCTTAAGGATCTCGGCATCTATGCAACGAGGAAGTTCTTGCAGGAAAAGGAGAAGGAGCTTCTGCATTCTATAGATTGTGCAACAAATATCTTCAGTAAGATGCTCATTCCAGGCACAGCATATATCCTATACTAATTGGGATAAACCCTTTTATAGAGCCCTTTCTAAACTAATACAGCCAAGCGCTATTTGCCTTCTATATTGAGTTCGTTCAATAGCGCCCTTAAGCCTTGTGGTATTTCTATTGCCCACTTACTAAATGCGTCTCGAATGCTTATTAGCCTGCAGTCCTCAGTGTTGTAAATAGGCTTGAGCTTACCGGCGCCTCTACAGTAGTCGGGATGTAGCTTGGGTAGGTTATCCCAAACCCACTTGCTGATTATTGGGAACTTGTCTATTAAGCTGTCGAACATCAGCCATGCTATTAGCCTGATTTCATGGAATGCCCCTAGCCCAGTTCTCAGAGGGATAAATGTTAAGAAGAATTCCCTGGCGTTCATTTGAACCCAAATCCTACTAGCCATTGCGTTAGGCAGGATGTATCTGGCGTCCTCTGGTTCAAGAGATTTCCTAAGCTCCATGTAACTCTTGGTGCCAGTCTCCAAGAATTGGGTTGCCTTCTCTAATACTCCTGGAGGCACAATGTATCTTAATTGCCCCTTCGAGTAGTCAACATACCTCTGGCTCTCCTGCCAGTAGCTGGCTATCCTATGCCTAATTATCTCGTGGGTAAAAGCTCTGCTACCCTCAATAAGCCAACTGGCTCCAGCAAATTCAAAGACGCTGTGGTGCCCATCCCTAAGGAAGTTAGTTATCCTACGCCTAACCACATCTGGGTTGTTTTTCACTTTCTCGAAGGCTTTCTCTATGGTGTAACCCCTGTAGATGACGTCGGTCATAGCCGCAATTAGTTCTTCACTTCCCCACGTGTACAATAGCTGAACCCGAGGTTTAACTACCTCAGCCATAGATAGGGGTCTAGGTGAGGTTTTTAAAGATTTCTAGATGTCTGAACACAAGGACTCTTAATGGCTATTAAGAAGGAAAAGGTTTATAAACCCCTCTACAGAAAGTAGCCTATGCCCAGAAAGCTAACTTGTAAGGATAGGGATGTGGATATTTTTGACGACTACGTAGTATATGAGTTAATCTACCGTAATCCAGAGATTAAATTGACTGATGAGGAGTACCGCAGGTTATTGGTGGCAATAGAAGCATGGGATATGAATCTAATTAGGTACGGAAACATACCCCAGAAGGGTCAAGAGAAGTTAATCAGCGAATACATAGTGCCGGTTCTGCGAACACATAGGGAAGAGATAGCGAAGGTAACAGGCTACGAGCTATCCGACGAATTCTTGGACTGCCTACCTAAACTCTACAGAATAATGGGGTCTAGGAATTACACGAGTGCGGCTGACCAAGGTTACAGGCGCTTTGGGCAAAGCTTCTTTGATGAAGCAGACAAGCTGGCAGAAGACATCAGGAAGTAGCTCATTTCGTTAAAAACCAGAATAAGCTTTTAAATCTAAAAATCACTACACAGTCGATGAGCAGTAAAGTCTCGTTGCTCGATTTACTTGGAGTATTGGGCGTTGCTGGGCTTACTGGTATTGCAACTTATCTCTTCGGCTTAATGAATACTAATCTGCCTCTAAAGTCAAGGGAAAGGATTAGGGTTGTTCATCATTCAGTGACTCCAAACGAAATGAGGGACATTATTAAGAGGTTATATTCAGGCTACTCGGAAGAGTACTTTGAGGCGGTTAAGTGGGTTAACTGTGTTGATGAAAAAGGCAACCTAGTTGGTTGCAGTGAGGACGAGGATAAAGAGTTAACGGAAAAGGTAACTAAAATAGTTGCCAGTGTTTTAATCAAGAGGACTGGGGTAAGTGAAGAGGAGGCTGATAGGAGGGCAAGGAATATAGTTCAGTCCGAGAAGGCTAGGGTTAGGAGCAGGAGGGTTGAAATTATGATGGATTACGTTGAGGGCTACTTCGACTACATGCCATCGCTCCTGTTTGTCGGTGAGCCAGGCGTAGGTAAGTCTGAGACTGCGAGGACGGTTGCCATGGAGCTTGCTAAGAAGTATAACTTAGAGTTCCTGGACTTCACTGGTATTGGTACATTAAGGAAGGTTGCTGAGAAGCCTTACGGCTACTTCGTGTACGTTGACTTGAGGTTAACCTCAATGGAGCCCTCTGACATTACTGGCATACCTCGCAGGCTAGCCATAGCCACCAAGAGGGAGCTGTTAGAGGAGATAAGGAAGATGCTTGGGAGCGCCAGTTCAAGCGACTACATACCATTCGCATGGGCACTTGTATTGAAGCTAACCCCAGGTATATTGAACCTTGAAGAACTTTCGAACGTTGAGAGGGAGGACATGATGTCCGCCGTCTACCAGCTGGCTTTAGATAAGAGGGCTGGCGAACTGTACTTCAGCAAGGGCACTCTGGTGATAGCGTTAGGTAATCCAAGGGGCTGGAGCACTATCGTAAGGGAGCTTCCTCTACCGTTGCTGAACAGGTTCCTAACATTTGAGGTTGTAGCCCCAACTGTTGAGGAGTGGATAGAGTATATGAACAGAAAATATGGTAATAGGTACTACACTGGAGTAGCAGACTTTCTGAAAGCCTTCCCAGAGTACCTCACGGCAAGGCCATCATCAAGTGAAGAAGGTACATCAACCTCAATGGAGGTTACTTCAGCTGTATTATTTAAGGAGGCCTCAGGCCTAACTCCTTCTAAGCAAATACCAACGCCAAGGTCGTGGACAGCCTTGGCAGTGAGCATATACCGTATGTTTAATCTAGGTGATGAGGCTGATAGGAGGAAGTTCGAGGAATGCCTAAGCAAGCTGGGAGACGCATATATGCAATTAGGCTTCAATATAGAGGATTTAGGTACACCTCCCTCTAGGTTGAGGCCAGAGGATAGGGAGCGCTTAACAAAGATTAATAACTGTTACGACATTGGTAGGAAGCTCTACGAGCTATCAAGGGCGGCGGTCGGCGATACCGCAGGCATAACGTTTGTCTTGGCTTTACTGGTGATGCACTATCTGCCTTCAATAGACAAGTTAATGAAGAGTAGCCCAGATGAGATTAGGAAGCAGTTAGAGGAGTTATGGTCAAGAATCTCTGAGAAGCTACAAGAGCGTACAAGTAGGCTAAACACTGAAAGGCTACTTGAGTTCTGGGCAAGGGAGCTAGCCACAAACTTAACTACGTGGTTAGATACATTCGTCTACACTAAGGAGGATGCCACAGCCGAGGACTACGTACCGCAGATAGCGGCAATGATAGACTGGTTCGGAGACAAAGGCGTCTCAGTTGAAGTACTGAGGATATTCGGCACTGGGCTACACAAGCACAACGACCTAAAGGCTAAGTTGAAGCTCTACAACACATCAAAGTACGTGAAGCAAGATGTCGACCAATACATGGAGAATTTAACTAAGATGACTGGTGGATAACAATGGCACAGGCTGACGTGGAGCGGCTAAAAGCGATTTGCGCTCAAGTAAGGAATGCCCCTAAGGTGCTTAGTAACTACGTTCTCTCACCGATTAACTACATTTTAAGGAGGCTCTGTGAGAGGATTGAGATTGAGCCTTCGGGCACTGCGGCTACTGATGGTGCACATCTTTATGTTAATCCGAAGTTCATTAACTGCCTGGATGATGATGCGAAGTACTTCACCTTTGCGCACGAAACAATGCACGTGATAGAGGGAGACCCAATTAGGCTAAAGCGTGGTGAAGTAGACCAAGAAGTCTCCAACATAGCCTTCGACTTGTCTATAAACAGGGCTTTAAGCAAGGTAATAAGCTTCGGGGTTGATAAGTGCAATAATATACCTCTGGAGAATGAAGTGATTACGCCTAAAAACCTTGCACGGAAGATAACAGAGTTAATTAATGAACTTCCAGCGGAGGAGAGGAAGAAGATTAAGCTCCCACCAGAGGGCTTAGAGAAATTCTTCGAAAAATCAGACAAGATGTCCACTTACCACTATTTAATGTACTTAAAGAGCAAGCTACCTAAGATGACTCAAACGCCATGGTGGAAGGAAGGGGCAGGGCACGTGAGGCCTCCAGCTACCCCCGAGGACGAGGAGGAGGCTAGGAGGAATGCTACAGATGCAAGGGAATTCGAGAGACAACAGAGGGTTATGAACCCGATTGCGGGTAAGGGCATTATCGACATCTACGAGAGGGAGCTTAGAGAAGCTAGAAGTATCGTGAACTGGAGGGAGATTATTAGGCAAGCCTTCGCATACGCCTCAACGAAATTCCTATCCACCTGGAAGCGCCCTCACAGGCGCCTAGGCTACTCATGGCCAGGGAGTGTTAGAGTTGGTTTACCGTACGTGGTGGCTATGATTGACGTTTCTGGCAGTATTAGTGCAGAGACTCTTTCAGAGTTCGCAACCGAGTTAGTTAGCCTACTTAACTCTGGGGCAAACTTCATTCACTTTGTCCTCTGGGCAGACGGCGTAGTCGGGGAGTTCGACATAAGGCAAGGGGAAGAAGAGGAGTTGAAGCGGAGGCTAAGGGAATCCCCATCTGGGGGCACTGTTATTAGGGATGCCTTCAGAAGAGTACTGGACTTAGCTAATCAGCACCCGCCAACCAACGCAATAGTCGTGCTGTTCACCGACGGAATGATTGCCGATATTAATGACCCAATCACGAAGGACTTAATGGCACAGGTTAGCGAAAGGTACCACCAAGCAATAGGCTTCTACACAGTAGACCCACTGCCCCAAATAAACAGGTGGCAAATCTACCAGTATTTAAATGAAGCAGAACGCAACGTAGCCTCAGGTATTTAATTGTTCTTCAATAGAATAAAGGCGCTTCAAAATTTCCTCTTCAAGTTTCCTCCTCTTTTGCTCCTCCTTATAAATCTTGTAGAGCAAGATAATTAACACAAGTCCCATGCTTGGCTCAATTACATCCCACCAAAGGGCTGATACGACTATTATTGAAACCATACTACTCAGAATTCTACAGGTGATTTATAAATATTTCTGTAAATTAAATTTTAAAATTGCTAGCGAGCAAGGCCTTTAATGAAGCTGGCTAGTAATCATGCATTCAGATACATGTATGCACTGTTCATGTTTGAAGGCTGGATAGCTGGATTAAGCCTTTTGGCTAACTTGCCGTATTGGGCAATTTTAATTGAAGTGCTTGGGCTAGCAGGGTGGATTTACTACGAGACTTTATTCGCATACGCAAACACTGAAACATGGGTACTTGGCTTAATAGTTGGGATAGTGGGGATGCTTTCAATGTTCTTTCTAATAACAAGCTACAGCGTACCTTGGATACTGGTGCTAAGTGTGATAGGAATAGTGTGTTATGGTATATTTGGAGTACTGCTGAACATCGACTCACTCAAGGAAGCCCACAGAATGATAACGCAAGCGTTAAGGAGAGGTTAAGCACTAATCCTCTTCATTAAACCTTCATACGTCTCCTTCAAACCCTCATAAAGTGTGTACTTAGGCTTCCACCCAAGTAGCTTCCTGGTCTTACTGAAGTCCACCTTAAATTCAATGGGCTTGCCTTGAATAACCTCACCAGGCTCAGTAACGTCTGGTAAAGGCTCGTATTCAAACTCCTTACCGAATTCCTTGGCAATCATTGAAATTAACTCAGCAATTTCAAAGTTCCTGGTGATGTAGTCGCCATCATGCTCAAGGTAGCCGTCGTTTCCAGCGTTGGAAAGTATAATTGGCTTGCCTGGCGAAGCAATTTCATCGAGTCTATTTATTAGAATGTCGTAGAAGTCAAGCACGTCCTTAATGTAGCTCCAAAGCCTCATGGCGTTAGGATTCCTAAGCCTAAATTTCTTACCCTTAATTGAGTAGAGAATCATCTTGTGCGGCAACTCATCTAGCCTTCCATCGCTTCCATAGCTGGAGCCAGTCCTAGTTATCACAACCTTGAGATTATACATTAAGGCGCCTCCGTAGTACAGTAACTCAACGCTAGCCTTACTCCAGCCGTATACGCTGGATGGGATTGGTGGAGTATCCTCAGTTATAACTAGCTTATTGCCGTTAAAGTGATTCCACGCCAGGTACCCATAGACAGCGTTCAGCGATGACGGATAGCTTAAGGTAGCCTTAGGGAAACGCCTTCTGGCAAGTTCAACAACTCTCATTGCCGTAGTCAAGTTACCGTACACGGTGTGCATTGGGGAAGCGTTAGCCAACGGTCTATCAGCGAAAGCCAGCGATGCATCTACAATTAGGTCAGGTGCCCAAGGGAAGTCATCTGCATCAAGGTCAATTGTGGACTTCCAAATGTACTTAAGCCCATCAAGGTCAAAAACCCTTGACTCCTCATACCTAACAATATCGTTACCAGCCACCTCGTAGCCCTTACTCAGCAGGAACCTAGCCAGTGAGCTCCCAAGTACACCAGCAACACCAGTTATGAAGATTCTCATCAATTGAAAGAATCATTTGTTTTTAAAAGGTTTGCAACTCTATTTTGACTGTTATCGACCAGAGTACTTCCTGCCAAGGTAGTAGCCTGCGCCAGCACCCACAAGGGTGCCAGCTATTATTAACGCAACCTCATTCTTCCTTATTAGATACGTGATAACGCCACCTAATGCACCCCCACCAAGTATCCCTATTATCTCCGCATACTCCTTCATCCTAGTCGAATAAGCCATATTGGTCAAGAGATAGGCTTCTTGCGGTTTAAAAATGTGGAGCAAAATTTCAATGTTTTTAAAGACGGCTCTGAAGTAAACTTATATGAGTTACGCTTCAGCCAGTTCCCAAGCAACAATCACAGTGCAGACAGGGCAGTTGACGCTTTCAGTAACGCCTAGCCCGCCTTGGGTTCCTGGGCAGACTTTAACGTTCACTGTTACTTTACCTATGGTTGTGTGGACTACTGATACTGTGACTATTTATGCTAATAATACTCCGGTCACGTCGTTTCAGATAACGAGCGGTATTGGTGGTTCTGGTACTTGGGTTATTCCTCAGAGTTACGCCGGGCAGACTGTAACATTCATGGCTCAAGATAGTTTGCTCGGAGCGACGAGCAATACTGTTACCGGTACTGTGCTTTACCCAACTAAGATAACCATCTCTGTTCCTTCAACCATTTACGTAAATCAGCCGTTCACAGTAAGTGGTACTTTGCAGTATCAAAACGCATCAGGTAGCTGGGTAGCCTTAGGTAGCCAAACCGTTTCAATAAAAGGTAGCTGGGGTGCTTCAGCCACGGCAACCACTAATTCAAATGGACAATACTCTGCTCAGCTGACTGCGCCATCCTCACCTGGTACGTATACAATAACAGTCACCTTCGCCCCAACCGGCACGTTATTTGCGCCAGCAACAGCCCAATTATCCTTGGGCAGTTCACCAACAACACCAACAGTTTTAATTACTCCATCTGCTAAGCCAAGTATGCTACAGTTCATAGGCGGAATACTTGCGCTAGCAGGATTAGCAACAGGCTCCTACCTAGTTGCAAAGCACAAGGGGGTACTTGGATTGGCAACATTTGCTGGCTTAGTTGGCGGTGGCTTAGCGATCGCAAAGTATGCCGAGGGCAGATAACCATGCCCTGCCTAAGCCTAAAGGTTAAGCCAAACCCACCCTGGTACGTGGGGGAAACCTTACAGTTAACAGTCTCCTTATGTAAAGAGTACTGGAGCATTATTCCTGGTCAAGGTTGGATTGACCAAGTCATGATTACAGTTAACGGGAAGCCCATGACTTATATCAATTTTCTTTCCAGCGAGCCTGGATATGGTTACATAACAATTCCTCCCGAGTACGCTGGGCAAGCCATAAAGATTAAGGCAATAGACATGCTACTACTAGAAAGCAACGAGGTCAGCGGATACGTAATAGCGCCTTCACCAACACCAACCCCTACACCTATGCCAACGCCTTCACCATCACTAATTATACCATCGTCAACATTAATTACGACGCCGACAGTATCGGTAACGCCGACTGTTGTTCAGAAGCCAACACCAATAGTTAAACCAAGTTATGTATGGCTTGGTTTAACGGTCTTAGGTCTAGCAGGAGTGATTGGTGCGGTAGTTTACCTAGGTAGAAAACATAGGAAAATCTTTTAAAGTTAGAATCAAAAAGCACTTTATGTCTGTGGTGGATTACAAGAGACTGGCTACTGGACTGCTAGTTAGCCTACCTTTTTTACTGCTCAGCGTAGTTAATATACCGCTAGGGGTAGCATCATTCATAGCGGTGTTTGCATTGTTCTACTTGAAGAAGTTCCTGTACGCTTCACTACTATCACTGGTCTTCTACATCATAGCTGTGATGGTTTTCTATGGCACAGCATATTCGGCTAATCCAATAATGGGGCTTGCATACATGGCTATTGCCATTCTTCTGCCTCTACTGATTTACGGGCTTGACTTGAAGATCGCTGTCGACACATACTCTCAATTCATTTCACCAACACTTGGCATTGGGTCGCTGGTACTCATGTTCGTACCGTTCCCAGGACCAGCGCTAGGATTAGGCTATGCTATTGCCGCCAGTATTGTAAGTAAGCGTGAGGTCTTCAGCAACTACTGGCTCCCACCACTAGGATTCATCATTGTTTACTTGACTTCCGCATTGTTCACTGGTACGCCTATTGGTGCTGGGCTTAATCACACAGTCCTCTCAATGCAGGACTTGCTGGTTTACGCTGGTGTAACGCTACCCTCAAGACCACTATACATGGTTGCCCTACTCGGCTCGTTTATACTAGCTGTACTAGCCGCATTTGTTATACCAAAATCCCTGCTTATTAAGAGGGAGATGCATGTTAGGAGTATGGCTGTGATGACTACTGGCCTTGCCGTGCATCTAGCTTCAGTGAGAAAGCCGTTTTCGCTCCACCCACACGCTAGGGTTAATGTTAGGAACTACATGGGTACAGTTAAGAAGTTCGCAAGCTACTTAACTCACTCAAGAATTGTGCTGGCGCTATTAATCTCAGCACTAGCTGGCTTAGTCCTCTCGCTACCACTTGGGGTGTGGAGCCTACTTGCCCTAGTAGTCTCAAGCATTGGCGTGCTTGTTGGCATTTACGCCGCCGCATATGTTTCAGACCTAGACACTTTGAAGAG
>Ga0209739_100936_pt1 | contig 10608 bp, 10 predicted proteins | sample JossMetagenome_2_FD_184729 | JGI IMG/M metagenome (GOLD analysis project Ga0209739, IMG submission 184729) | Hot spring sediment microbial communities from Joseph's Coat, Yellowstone National Park, USA - JC3_ASED (SPAdes) (version 3) | ecosystem: Environmental > Aquatic > Thermal springs > Hot...
AGACATGTCCTTTGACTCTTATAATCATATTGAAGACATGTATTCTCATAATGATCTCCTCAATATATCACTCTAAAAACTCTTTTTCTCTGACAACATTTTTGACAGCAATATAAGATGTCGCAGTCCCAGAAAAGATCATAGATAAAATCATGTAGATAACCTCTGATCTTGTTTGTGGAGGCATTATTATCATGATACTTTTGAGAAAAGACCATGCAACATAGATTAACATCACACCTAATGAAGCTATATATAACACAGTCGCCATATAAACTATTGTTAATGTGAGAAACATAGAGATCTTAAGATCCTTCAAAGCCACTCCATCGACATAGAGCATCTTAACCTCAGTCTTGAGAGATTCAACAACTCTTCTCTGCGTAACATAGACTATAGGAATATATATGATGATAAGAATATAAACCCAGGATCTTGCGAGATCAATAAGATCATTCTCTACAAAACTTAGAAATCTTTCTAGAAAATCTTTTCTAGTCTCTATACATAGATAAACTTTTGAACCATTGATCATATATTTAGAGATCTCTGATTTTATCAAAAGAACGATATTAGAGCTCCAATAACCAGCAACTATGCAACTTATATTCTCCGAGCCTAAAGTCATGTTTATCCTACGATCTTTTTCAACACTTATATAAACATCTTTAGGCATGACAACAAGATCTGTATAATTCGCACAGAAACCTCTCCCAAGAATTTTATTAGTTATTTTACAAGGATCACTCTCGACAATCAGAACAGGAACCTTCGAACTACTTTTATTATCTACATATATAACTCCATCCTCAACCAGCTTAGCAGAATAACATTCGCCAAACAATTTTTTATCTGAAACTGTTATAATAGGCCTCTCGCTATCATATGAATATAACGTCTCTCTAAACATATTTAAACTTGGAAGAGAATATAACGCCACAGAAACTATTGTAGGAATCAAAATTGAGATCAATATATACATGTATAGATCTTTTCTCAAAAGACTCAATATCAAAATAAAAATTATGTTATGAATGGATCTCATAAATCTACCTAAGATCTTTATTCTCTGAAGTCTTCACAAGGATCTTTCTAACATAAGATTTTTTATTGAAGATATTCACATAATTATCTTCTAAAAAACTTATTAGAAAATCAGATGTGTGATAAGACAACTAAACTACCCTAGACATTTTATGATCATAAACATTTAAATCTTAAACATAAAAGAAGCTCATATAGATCCTCTCGAAATATTCTTTAAACATTCTAAGACACTATTTTGATATCTGAAGAAGCCTTCAAAGGAAGATCTAGAGCCTCTGCCACAAGTTTTAAACCAATGATCTTTTTAATATCTTTATGAATAAAATTGTCTACTAATAATAATATCATCATTGCTGGAGATGTTCATCTTGTCCTCAGAAATACTTTCAAAAAATATACTTCATCAAAATCTTTTCTCACAAAGATCTTTCTCAGCCTCTGATAAAATCTTTCAATATCTCAGCCCCATTTAAAACTCTTCGAATACTAGTTTCTTGATATATATTCCTTAATATCATAACTAAGATGTTTATTAATAGATCTGATGATGTAATAGATTATTTTTCACGACATATCTCCGAAGAGATCTTGATCAGAAGTATTTTAAAAAGATCGAGCATCTCTTTTATCTTACTAGGATCCTTTTCATCGAGAGTATAAAGCGCCAAGATATCATCCCATAAAAGAATGATCCCTTCGCCATATACCTCTGAGAATTGATTAACTGTGTTCGTAAGATCCTCTATAGACCATTCTCCGAAGAACTCCACTCTAGACATGACATCCTCTATATTATGATGATAAGCAAGAATCTTTATGATCCCTTCGAAAACCTTATATAATGTCTCGAGAGTCTTCTCAGGCTCAGAATCAACATGACTGCCTCCTTCATCAACAGCTTTAATATAATGATCTAGACAGCTGCCTGTGTTGCTCAACTAGTTTATACACCAAAGATAATTTGAGACAACATTTTTATAGAAAATACATATAATCTATGGATCAAGCAGTTTGCTTTCTTCTAATTTTTTATGAAGAACCTTATAATAACATATGCTCTTTAATAACCCTGAGAATCAATTATGTTCATCACACGTCTCACATCAATAGATCCGTATTCATAAACAACTATATTTCTGAAGCTAACTAGTTTTCTCAAAAGATCAGCATCATCCTCTTCTATCAGACCTATTCTCTCCAACTCATATATACAATGAATAGGAATCTCTGAAGATATTCTAAGTATAGAACATGTGTGAAGAAGATAATCTATTATAGTCTGAGCATGGATCTGTAGAACATGTATTACTCAATAGAACTCTAAAATATTGTTCCAATAAATTTTTCCAGACCTTATCTTGTCTAAAAGCTCTGTGTGATATAATAACGTCTCGAGAAGTTTTTTATACAACATTTTTATCATATCTCTCTATCATCGTCTCTGTATATCTAAGTTTCTCACGTGAAAGCATAAAATCGTAGCAGATGTCAATTGTCTTCACAAGAACTTCTCTACCAACAGGATCCTGATATAATATAATGCCGTTTCTAAGAGCCTCCCAGATAAGAAAACAATTAGCCTCGGCAGGATCTTGTATAATATATGTCGGCCTCCAGCCTTGTTTTCTCCTCAACAATCCTCATGATCTTTATAACAGTCTCATTCTCATCATATGTCTTGTCTATCACAAGGATCATATCTACATCTCTGGGCCTCTCATCTCTTAGAAAAGATCCGTGTATAATCGCCAGATGAACGCCTAGGCCGGCCCAGTCTACTTCTTCAAAAATTTTCTCAACATAACTGGCTTTAGATGTTTTCTACATGTTATCCCAAAGATCATTCTATTAAAACAGATTATATTTATTGTCCACATTATTGTCTCGAGAAAAAGATCTTTGAATATACATCTTTTTATTATTCTTCAGATGTTAAGATCTAGAGAATCTCTTATTGAGACAAGCTTTATCTCTCCACAGGATCTTTTTAATGAACGTTCAACAAGAGATTAAATTTGTTTCATTAAAAATTATCTGGTGAGATTATGAAATTGATAGAATCATACATGTTTTTAGAGAAGCTTAGAGACTTGATCTATGGGCTTTTAGAATATAGAGATCGTGTGAAAGAAAGTGGTCTAGAGATTATTCCTATAAAAACCGGCACACCACTTGTGAAACTTGGTTTCATATCAATGTTGAAAGGAGGCGTCATCATGGATGTTACTAACGAGGATCAGGCTGAGATAGCTGAAGATGCTGGAGCTGTCGGCGTCATGGTTCTCGACAAGCTTCCTTATGATGTGAGAATGGCTGGTGGAGTTGCTAGAACAGCAGATCTAAATGTTATTGAGAAGGTTATGAACACAATAACAATTCCTGTCTCAGCAAAATGTAGAATAGGTCATACAGAAGAGGCTGTGTTGCTTGAGGAGATAGGTGTTGATCTTATTGATGAGAGTGAGGTTTTGACGCCGGTGGATGATAAGGCTCATATAGATAAATGGAGATTCAAGACGCCTTTTGTAAATGGTGCACGTAATCTTCCTGAGGCTCTTCGAAGAATAATTGAGGGAGCATCTATGATAAGAACAAAAGGAGAGCCTGGGACAGGAAATGTTGCTGAAGCTGTTAAACATATGAAGATTGTGAATAGAGACATAGCCTCTTTAAGAGGTCATTATCTTAATAATGATCTTGAGGCTCTCTGGGTTTATTCAAAAGAGAATAAAGTTCCGTATGAGCTTGTGTTATTAACAGCAAGATTAGGAAGAATGCCTGTGGTAAATTTTGCTGCAGGAGGCATTGCAACACCTGCTGACGCGGCATTAATGATGTGGCTAGGCTCTGACGGAGTATTTGTAGGCTCTGGAATATTCAAAAGCTCAGATCCTGAGTCGAGAGCTAGAGCAATAGTGTTGGCAACATCTTATTATGATGATCCTGAGACCGTGGTTGAGGCTCAGAAAATGGTTTCTGAGAAATCATCTATGTTAGGCATTGATATAAGAACTCTAAAGCCTGAACAACTTATGCAAATAAGAGGTGAATAAAGATCTTTGTGATAGGAGTTTTAGGTCTACAAGGAGACTTCTTAGAACATATACAGCTTTTGAGAGAGATAGATAATGTCAAGCCTGTAATAATAAAAAGATCTGAGGATATGTTAAATGTTGATGCTCTCATAATACCAGGAGGAGAATCAACAACAATAGGAGATCTTATATTTGCCAGAAATCTTGATAAGAGAATAATAGAGTTCGCCAGAGAAGGAAGACCTGTTCTAGGAACATGTGCTGGAGCAATACTTCTTGCTAAAAAAGTGAGCGACAGAGTAGTTGGAGAGACTGGTCAAAAAACTCTTGCACTCATGAATATCAACGTGGTAAGAAACATCTTTGGGAGACAGAGAGAATCTTTTGTCACAGATGTAGACACGAAAATAGGCAGATTAAAAGTTGCTTTTATAAGAGCTCCAGGCATAATAGATGCTCAGCCACCAGCAGAGATCATAGGATACATAGATCATCCTGCCACAGATAGAATAGGAGTATTAGCCGTGGAGAACAATCTTGTGGCAGCAACATTTCATCCAGAGATTACTGGAGACAAAACTCTTTATCAATATATCATCTCTCTAATCAAAAAATGATGAGAAGATAATATGAGAAAATATTATTATAAATGTGTATCTTGTAAAAAAATTTTTGATAAACCTTTCAACAGATGTCCATATTGTAATAGTCTTGTTATAACAGAATATTCTGAGCCTAGATTCAAGATTGATAAAAATAGAAGAGGCATATGGAGATACAACACGCTACTCCCAGACTTTAATGTTCAGATATCAAAAGGAGAAGGTCTCACACCTCTTATAAATATTGATAGAGAAAACAATGTGTATATTAAAAATGAGAGACATAACCCCACAGGATCTTATGTAGACAGATCATCAGCTGTCATAACGTCATATGTTTCTGAAAATAACATCAGCAAGATCGGGATATTATATTCTGAGGATTTCACAACCTCACTACTCTATTATCTAAACGATAGATCCGTTGAGATATTTGTGGAAGATATTTTAAATACTGATCTTAGAGATCTTATGAGATTTTTAGACTCAAAAACTGTTATCAAGACATTCTCTCAAAAAGATGCTGAGACAATGATATTCGAGTATATGAATCCTCTGACTATAGAAGGTTTGAAGACTATATTATTTGAGATATATGAGAAGAACATTGATATAGAAAATATTGTTGTGCCTACCGAGAGAGGTGTCTTAGCATATTCATTATACAAAGGTTTGAGAGAGCTACGTGATGCAGGTCTAGACGTCTCTTACAATATTATTGCTGTGATCTCGAGACAGAATGAGGAGCCTGAGATATTAAGAGGATTAAAAGATGTTAAAATTATGAAGGTAAGTGATGAAGAGATCATAGAGTCTTTCATGAGACTGTTTAGAAGAGGAGTTGAGACTAAGCCTCTCTCAGCAATGAGTTATATAGTTGCTGAGAATCTGAGGAATTCTGTGGCAGTAATAACCATGGGTTTCAAGACCTACTCTACTTCTCATATTAGAAGTAGAACTCTTAAACAACATATCATAAACCTGTTAAGAGAGAAAGGTCCTATGACAGCATATCAGATCTGGAGAGAGATCCCTTCATATTCTCTCAGAGGAGTATATAAGACTCTTAAAAACATGGAGTTGAGAGGAGAAGTAGATGTGATCATTGAAGACAAAGGTTTTAGAAAAATAAAATATTACACGCTTAGAAATCTCAACACATATTCTCTAGCCAACAACTTGTCAGAATAATGATCAGGTCTCTTCCAAACCTAGTCTTCTTAAAGTATCTTGTCTAGGGATCCCTTTTTCATCCCATCCTCTCTCAGAATAATAAGTTTTGAGAGCATTCTCAAACTCCTCTCTACTCAATCTATATTCTTTGTCGCCAAATCTCACCGGCTCAAACCATCTCTTTGGAAGTCTGTCTGATGATGAGTCTACTCCCATTCTACTGTTTATAAGTCTGGTCAATGTCACGATCCTTTCTGAGGTCTCGACAACCTCTTGCGTGCTGTAGTTGAATCCTGTGACTATATTAAGGATCTCTGTTATAACTGGGAATGTATATATGTATCTGCCGAACTTACATAATAACAATGAATCCATTATCGCGCCAAGATTCTCATATTCTATAACAGCCTTAACCTTCTCAGGCCCTAGATAATCTTTTCCACCAGCTCTTCCAGCAATGTCAATCGCATAAGCCATAGTGCCCAGATGATCTGCCCCTCTGCCTGCTATAGCATATCCGAGAGCCATCCCCTTGAGACTTCTAGGGTCGTAGGCCGCCGGCTCAAGACCTTTGACGTGAACCGCAAGATCTTCTGCACCAAGCTTCTCAGCTACTCTCTTAACACCTTCTGCAAGAAGATCTCCCACTCCTCTTCTATACGCTATATCATATATCAGCTGTTTAATTTTTTCAAAATCCCCCCAGTCAATATCTAGCCTCAAGATCCCTCTTTTGCTCAGCTCAATAGCGAATCCAATTACGTTTCCAAGAGAGATCGTGTCTAGACCCATTCTATCAGCAATATCGTTGAGAACAATCAACTGGTCAGGATCTGTGATTCCAACGTTAGATCCTAGTGCGAATATAGTCTCATACTCAATATCTACTTTAGTATCATATTTCTTGCTCTCAACATATCTATGACAAGAAGCTGAACAGTAGAGACATGCCAAAGGCTTTATAAAATTGTTTCTTCTAAAGCTCTCCCAAGAGATCTTCTTCCAACCATCTATAGTCACCTGACTCCAATACAAAGATGGGAAGAAACCCATTCTATTAGCAATCTCAACAAGCCTAGGGGTTCCACCATCTCTCAAAGCTATTGTCCCAGCCTCCTTCACAAATTTTGCTGTGAAATCTCTCAGATAGCTTCTCAGCTTGTCAGGATCCGCCGCGTAATCTCTTCTCTCTCCCGGAACAAACACTATGGCTTTAATCTTTTTGCTACCCATCACAGCTCCACCGCCGGTTCTTCCGAATTGTCTCCAATAGTCGTGATTAATCATTGCGTATCTAACAAGATTCTCTCCCGCAGGTCCTATGGCTAATACTGCCGATGATTCTCCATATTCTTTTCTAAGGATCTTCTCGGTCTCAATCGCATCCATTCCCCAAAGATCTTTTGCATCAACATATTCAACAGATCTTTCTCTTATAACTATGTACAAAGGCTTTTCAGATGCTCCTCTGATTATCACCATATCATATCCAGTGTATCTCATTATAGGAGCTAGATATCCTCCAAGATTTGATCCTCCTAAAATGTTTGTCAATGGAGATCTGAAGGCGGCCCACGCTCTAGAGGCCATAGGAATCATTGTTCCGCTGAACGGCCCTATAGAGAATATGAGAAGATTATCAGGTGAATAAGGATCATAACTCCATATTCCGTATTTATACAAGATGTAGTTTGCAAAACCTTTTCCACCAACAAATTTTCTTGCAAAACCTTTGTCAACAGGCTCCACGCGATGCTCCTTTCGAGATACATCTATATAAAGGATCCTTTCAGAATATCCAGATCCCATTGTAATCCCTGAGAGATTTTTCAGAAAGATTTTATAAAGATTTTTTAGAGTTTCAGAAAAATTTTATCCAAAGAGTGGTTCATATGTTCAAAGAAAAGATCCTTGGATCTATATACACAGGTTTTTTCGAAGAATTCTTCATAAGACCAGGCCTCTCTGAGAAAGAGCCTTATGAGATTGATCTTAGGACAAAATTCAGTAGAAACATCATTCTTGAGATACCTATATCATCATCACCAATGGACACTGTATCAGGTTATGAGATGGCTGTTGCAATAGCATTGTTAGGCGGGATAGGAGTTGTTCATAGAAACATGTCTATAGAAGAACAAGTGTCTATACTTAAAAAAGTTAAAGAGGCTCCGCCAATTAGAACAAGAGAGATCTTTCTTACACATGATCAGAGATGTCAAAACGCTATCGAGTATATGAGAAGAAATGAGATTAGAGATCTTCCTGTTTTAAAAGGATCTGCAGTAGTTGGAAGAGTGAGATATATAGATCTTGAGAAAGAATGTGTCAACAATGATCCTGTGGAGAAATATGTTAGAGAGCCTGTGAAAATAACTTTGAAACAGATTAGAGATGCCAAGAGGATTATCATGGAGGGAGGATACGACACGATAGCAGTAACAGATGATCATGATAATTATCTGGGGACTATCGTATATAAAGATCTTTTCCAAGAGAATAGCCCCTCACTAGATGAAGAAGGCAGGCTGATCGTTGGTGCCGCAGTCTCTCCATTTGATAAAGAGAGGATCCTCAAAATAGATAAATATGCTGATGTTATTGTGACTGATGTTGCTCATTTTCATAACAGGAATGTTATAAATGCCACAAAGATGATCACGAAAGAGATATCAAAAGATCTTGTCATAGGAAATTTGGCGACAGAGGAGGCTGTTAGAGATGTTGTCTCAGAGATTGATAAGATAGACGGCTTCAGAGTAGGCCTTGGAGGTGGAAGCATATGTATAACCCCGGAGGTTACAGGAGTATATATGCCTACTCTATATGCTGTTGCTGAGGTCAGAGATGCTGTTGACAAACTAAATATGAATGTTCCTGTCATAGCTGATGGAGGGATAAGATCTTCTGCAGACATAATGAGAGCATTAGCGGCTGGTGCAAGCTCTGTCATGCTGGGATACATGTTGGCAGGCACAGAGGAGGCTTCTGCACCAAAGATTCGTGTGGGAGGATCTGTTTATAAACCTTATAGAGGAATGGCAAGCATATCAGCTATAGAGCTTAGATATGCTATGGACAGATATAGTCGTAGAACAAAACAAGTTGCCGAAGGAATAGAAGGTCTGGTGCCATACAAAGGATCTGTATATAAAATAGTTCAAGAGATAATTGAGGCGTTAAAAGCAGGCTTTGGATACGCTGGAGCATCAAATATCGAGGAGCTTTGGAGAAAAACAGTCTTCATAAGAACAAAACCTAGAGACTCCAGAGATATAATACAAAAGATATAGATTTAACATTAATTAGGCTGAGATAAAAGATTTATATGGAGAATAGAGTGGAGACATTAACAAAAGAAGAGAAGACTAAGATATTAAAAGCTTTAGAGACTGATCTAGAGTTTAGATACGCCATGATGGCTGCATTAGGTTATAAAGAGATCCTTGATAGACTAGATAGACACGAAGAGCATATTAAAAATATCCTTCAGGAGATCAAGTCGTTAAGAGAAGAACAAATAAAAATTTGGGAGGAGATAAAAAGTCTACGTAAAGAACAGATCAGTCTACGACAAGAAGTTGCTGAAATCTCTAGAAAAATTGATATGTTAAACAGATCTCTTGAGAAGCTTACTTTAAGTCTTGAGGAGGAGGCTATAGACGTGATCAAACATAGACTAAGCGGTGATCTTGGGGTATCCATTGATCTTGTTAGTATTGTTGTTGATAAAAAAGAAATTGATATATACGGCGTGTCAGATGACCTCTGTGTGATTGGTGAAACAACAGTTAGATTAGGAAAATCTCTTGTTGAGAGACTTGAAAGAATAATAGAATATATAAGAAATAGAAAGCCTAATCTATTAAGAAAACGACTGATCAAGGTTATATACACCTTTTACGCAACAGAGGATGCTAAAAAGCTGGCTATTGAGAAAGGGGTTTGGGTCGTCAGAGCTAGAGGAGATATCACTCCTAGAGTTATTCACGAGATAAGATGAATAGATCAGACCTTATTTATCTTCTCTGAATCTTCTTAATTAAGGATTTAATGATAATTAGCTCCCATCTATAAAGCGGAAGATCCAGATGTTTCTTCAAAGAACCAGAGGAATTAAGATGTATTACGGTTATTCAGCTTCTTTTATCTGTGAACATAGAAAGAATTTCTCTAAAGATTCTTGGGCTCTGATCTATTGCTGAGGCTGTCAATGGCTTTCTTAAAAGACCTGTAACTACGGGGGCCAGCATCATGATGATCTGTGGTATAGGCCACAGAATGCTTTTTGACACATATATGTATGCACTTGCTATCGATGGGATCCATAGAAGAATTGTTTCCAAAGCTATTTCGCTTGCCCCTAGCTCTCTGAATATTATCATCAACCCAATCATTGAGCCTATGAAGCCTGCTATAACAACTGTGTAAAGGCCTAGACTACCTGCGTATGTTAACAGTATTACTAGAGATACTAGATATCCCGCCAGACTTTTAACACCTATGTCAAGTGCATGCCATCCTCTCTCTAAAACCCATAGATAGTTTATATAGAGACTTGATAATGAGGAGGCTGTTGACAGACTTATGAGAGCAACTCCATATGGTATCGCCTTGACATAATCGCCGGCGACAATACCTATAAGAGGAAGAGCTGGCGAGGCTGCTATTGCTGATGCTGATAAAAGACTTGTCACAAATACTGTGGCTCTGACATAGTCTCTGAGAAGATTCTTAACCTCACCACCTGA
>Ga0209739_100937_pt1 | contig 10606 bp, 10 predicted proteins | sample JossMetagenome_2_FD_184729 | JGI IMG/M metagenome (GOLD analysis project Ga0209739, IMG submission 184729) | Hot spring sediment microbial communities from Joseph's Coat, Yellowstone National Park, USA - JC3_ASED (SPAdes) (version 3) | ecosystem: Environmental > Aquatic > Thermal springs > Hot...
GAGTTGGTTTGTAAATTTTTTTCATCACAGGAGCTTCTGAGCTAGGTATTTTACTCTCATAAGTTATATATCCACATCTGACAAGTGTATCAAATATTTTTCTAAGACCGCTTCTACTTTTCAACACGCCATCTTTATAAAACCAGTAGTATGATATTTTTTCATCGCCGTCTCTCCATCTTTTAATAATCTCATTTAAAACACGTCTGTAAGAACTTAAATAAACAATATTAATACAAGAGCCCAGATACTCTTTAAGAGGCTTGGTCTCAATCATCATACAAAGATCCCTCTCAAACATTGTGACCATATGATTTAATAATCATTGGTCTCCGATGATAAATTTTGTTAAAGGGGTATATAAGCGTTATGTCCATGTATATTTTTTGTTAAAGAAATATTTAAATGATAACTGTGTGACTTTGATCTAATGAGCACATGAGGACATTTATAAGCTCATATAGACATAATATGTATGGTGACATCATGAGCCTCGATAGCAATATGAAAAGAGAAAAGCAATTAGAAAACTCAATTTACGAACTTGTTCTAAAAGGAGTCGTAATAGACGTAGGCACTCGTTCCATCGTTAGAACAGCTAAAAATTACAAGGGTCGGTCGCGTTTCGCTATTAACCTTCCATTGATCAGGAACGATCTGTGGAGTATCTTGTGGAGTAGGAAAGTACCTGTGCAAGTGTTTCTCAAAATACCAGAAGAGATAATAAGTGAAAGAAATGAAAAACGAAAGATCTAACCAGAGCTTTACAGTCGAGTGCTCAGAGCTTGAGAGCGTTTGTTTGAAAATCAAAGGATCTCGATACAAGTTCCTCCGAGAAAAACGTCTCGACGAGCTTCGTATTGACGAGTTTGTCGAAGTGTTATGCACTCTATTGTTCGGTGATACAGATGACACCACAAAAGATCAAACTCAGGATCGCAAAGATAGCTGATGACCATCTCATTTTACACTTGACAGAAAATGAGGACTACAGAGCAATTATCAGAGTTGAGAAGCTGAAAAGAAAAATCAAAGTAGCCGTAAGATTTATTGGTGAGGAGATCCCTCAGATAATCGAGTGTAGCATAAAAGATGATAAAGTTAAAAAACAATTAAAATTAAAAGAAGAAGATGAAGTTAATGAACAATGTTTCCAAAGCTTAGGACTAGTCTTTGAAAAGAGATTTCCAGGTCTCGATAAAGAGGCTGTGGCAGAAGAGTTTAGAAAAATCTTTAAAGAGTGGGAAAATATAAGACTCGCAGAAGAGCTTAAGGCAGAAGAAGAGAGGCTTAAGGAAGGCCTGGAGCCTATTCTAGAGGATGAGGTCGAGGGTAAGGTGATAAAAATCCTTGCATCGGATGGTGCGTATTTTAATGCGCATGGATCTTTTGTTGATCTAGGTGATTACGTAGTCATCTCTGAATCAACATTCGCATATACAGAGGTTGAGACTGAGAACGGGGTATTAGAAAAGATTGAGCCTGTGGGAGTAGTGATGATATATAGACGTGAGAAAGGATCCTTAAGCCTTCTAGAGAAAAAACTCTACTATCCAGCATATCAAAAGAAGATCAAAGTTGGAGACAGGCTATTAAGACTGCGTGGAGATGCTAAAGAAATGAAGGTCGGTCTTGTCTACAGCTTCCCAGATATCATTACATTAAAAAAGGTTCTTGATGAAGAAGAGATCAAAAGATCATGGGCAGATGTGGGTAGTGAGATTATTGAGAAGCTTAAAGACTACATAGTATTTGATGATGAAAGGATCTATGATGTGGTCGCATCATATATAGTGATGACATATTTCTATGACGTCTTTACTGCAGTCCCATTTTTATATTTACACGGCCCGCCTGGGAGCGGGAAGACTAGGGCTAGCATTACGATAACCTACATGTGCAGAAAAGGAATTTTTGTGGCAGATCCTAGTGATGCTACTTTATATAGAATGGTAGAGGCTTTAGGACCTACTCTAGGGATTGATGAGTCTGTGTTAAGTGAGAAGGCTAAAAGGATCCTGGCAGCGGGATATAAGAAGGGAGCGGTCGTCCCCAGGGCAGAACCTACTAAAGGCGGAATAATACTTAAGTTTTTCGAGGCAACTACACCAAGGATCTTCTCATTTGAACATCCGCCTAGTGAGGACTATCTTCTGCAGAGAAGCATTTTGATAAACATGTTAAAGGCAAAACCTAGGAGATTCCTCGACCCGCAACCTAATGAGTTCAAGGAGATTAGAGAGGCTCTTTATTATCTTAGACTAGCTAAGTTGCCTGAGATCCTTGACGCCAGAGATAAGGCTCTGAGGATGCTTGAAGATCAAGGCGTCTGGGGTAGAGAGGCAGAGACATGGGCACCTATTCTAGCTGCAGCCATATTAATTGGAAAAGAGAAGGCCGTCCTAGACTATATACTTGAGGATGTGAGCCAGAGAAGAGCTAACGAGATGATATATGATGAAGAAAAGATTGTTCTGGCAGCAATAGATAAGTTATTCAGCATGACATCTTCCCTAACCTCTGAAGAGGATAAAGTTGTAACATTCAGGAGCAAAGAACTGCAGAAGAATATTAAGAGACGCCTATTAGAAGATGAAGATTGTCTAGAGATAACCTTTGAAGGGACTATAGAGAAAGTCGAGTTAAAGAATGAACAAAGATGTAAAGATCTTGAAAGAGAAATTGTGAAGAAATGGAAGGTGCAGAAGATAGGGATAGTTCTTAAAAACCTGGGATTCGATAAATTCAGGAGACCAAAAGGTAAAGGAAGCGGAGCCAGATACGTCTATGAAGTGAAATATAGTGATTTCGTGAATATAGCTAAAAGATACGACTATGAGCCTATAGGATTAAAAGAAGAGAGCAAGGTTGAGAAAAAATGATCAGGTCGGTCAAGTCTGTAATGTTTAGACCTGATGAGAAATACTTGACAGACCAGGCGAAGACCCCCTGGGAGATCACTAAGATTCTTAGAGAGGTCTGTCAAGTCTGTAAAGTCTGTAATGTTTTTGAGGGTATTATAAAAACAAAAAACTAACGAAGGGATCAAAATGAGTCATCTGAAGAAAAATTTTAGTTTTTTAGATACCCCCAAAAAGTTTACAGACTTTACAGACTTGACAGACTTCATAGATCATTTATGGGAGATCAGCAAGATCTCAGGCGAAGACTGTCAAGTTTTTCTCATCGGGCATTTAACTTTACAGACTACAGACCGATCAAAGGGGGATGTGGATGCCTCAAGTAGATGATAATGTAAAAAAGCTAATAAAGACTTCTAAAGGATCTGTGGATAGTTTTCTTGATTATCTGCATGAATGGTTTCTAGGTTCTGTCAGGATCCCTTTAGATGTTAAACGTGAATTCGGCCTCCTTATAGGTGACATGTCTTCTAAAGCCTCCTTTAGAAGAGATTCAATGGTATTCGAAGGCTTTAGATTGTTATACTGGCCTGAGATTAGAAAGAGATTTTATGATTCTAACATCTTTATGGGGATAGGCTATTGGAAGACGCCTGATCAGGATCCTATTGAAGAGAACATGCTGTATGACAGGCTTGTCTATGATTTTGATTATGAGGAGGATCCTAACGTCGCGATCAAGACTGCTTATGAGTTTTCTAAATTAATCAAGGAGAAATATAATGCCGATGTTATTATAGTCAGGTCAGGTCATAAAGGTGCGCACGTCTATATACCTCTTAAGCAACCTGTGAAATGGGATCATTACAAGGCTCTTTGGAGACATATTCTTAAGCTTCTGCCAAAAGACAAGACGCAACTTAGCGACCAAGAGATGCTTCAATTTAATAGACTAGCAAGAGTCCCTATGACAGTAAACTATAAGAGTAATAAGAAGTCGTGGGCCAGGATCCTGCAACCTAAGATCGAGAGATGGTCAGATTTCGAATGGGATCTTCTGCAACCTCTCGACGTCTCTAAGATAAAAGTGTATATTTTTGAAGGTATTGAATTGCCTCAGAAAATTAATGTTGTCGAGAGACCTAGACGTAGAAAGTTCGAGTGGATTGAGAAAGTTATTGATAAAGGTCTTCCTGATGGTAGAAAAAGATTTATTCTCAAGGTTTTGACGCCTTACCTAGTTAATGTGTTGTCTTTAAGTGATGATGAGGCTATAACAAAGATGAAAGATTTTCTAGATGCCTCGTGTAGAAACTTCGGCAACTGTAAGAAGATCTATGATTCATGGCTTAGAGGAGATATTAGAAGAGTGAGAGAGAAGAAACTTTTGCCCTCAAGCCTAAATAAAATTAAAGAGAAAGATACTGAGCTGTATTCTATCCTTGAAAAGATCCTTTCACAATGATGTTAAGTAAATATCTATGTATAGTTTCTTTTGACATAGATATCTAAGGGATCTTGTGATAGAATTTGTGGAAGCTCTGGGCTGTGGCTTCAGCATTTTATATTGATGAAGCCTGCTTTGAGAGACTTTCTGAAGATGGAGCGTCTTCTCGTCGTCATGAGCCAGATGTTTTATGTATGTTATACCTACACTGCTCAAAGACTGCTGGTGGCGTTCTCTTCCGAAGGCTGTTTGATGAGGAGATTAAGATTTTCAAGCGATCTTTTTGTGAAGAGCTATGTTTCTTAATATTATTTTATAAATAGGTTTTTCATAATTTTATTGGTGTTTATATGAGTTTTAAAGAGATTGTTATTATTGTTGTCTTAATTGTTGTAATGCTTTTGCTGGGCATTTTCATAGGCTACATCCTTGCAGGCTCAAAAGCTGTCACAACAATATTTACATACACGCAGTCTGTCACGACAACGAGTACAGCTGTAGAGACTCTTACAGTGTCGGCTGTCGCCACAGAAACCAAGATCTATACTGCTACTGAGTATATAACTCCGAAGCCTGTGTCAAAAACTGAGACTTTTGAAAAAGAGAGACTTGTTATAATTCCTGCGAAGAATATGATATCATTTTCTTACAATCCGCAACACTATGGATATCTCAAGATCAGTTTTAACTCTTCAGAGCCTATATACATAGAATTTTCAGGAAACGCTACTCTCATAGACTACTACCCCACATCATCAAAGATCTGCTCTGCGGAAGGTAAGCTCGGCGAGACCCCTATCAGTTTTGTATCTCAATGCGGATATAAAATAGAGCGGACGACAAACGGCTTAGTACGTGTGCCTGTGTTTCCAGGATTTATAAAAATAAGTTTTGTAAATCCCTCGTCAAGTGGTGCCACAGCTATTATAACAATAGAATATACATATCAGACTTTTGAATATACTAAATGATATAAAATAATATTTCTCAGTGAGACTGACGCTCTCAGATTTTCTTTTGAGAGTTATTATAAAGCATCTATAGGCAGGATACAGACAACGGCTTTCGTCTGCCATTTGTCTATAATTTGTATAAATGGATATCTTAGACACCATCATAGACACCTGAGTGTCTATAGACACTTGATAGACACGGAAGTGTCTATATCTTCGAAAAAGCTTTTACTTGCAATAGTTTCTATCGCAACTTCACGCGTAAGTTAGAATTCTCATTTTTTTACGGATGATCTCTCAAGATCTTTTTGATAAAAAGATTCTGTCAGCGATCGATAGGGTGACAGGAAATTCAGAGAGAGAATCACATGATTATACAAGCAGCTGAAGACTGAAACAGATCAGAGTTCACACGTGCAGTTCACATGTGAACTCCGAGAAACAGATCAGAGTTCACGCGAATAAAAAATTCACATGTGAATTGATCTATGTGCCTTGATTCAACAGACAATAGATCAATTCACATAGATCAGTTCACACGTGAACTGAGAGTTCACACACGTCAATCAATTCACACGGATCAATTCACATGTGAACTGATTCACGCTATAGCTTGATTCGTTTTCTCGGAGTGCACATGTGAAAGATACATGTGCACTCTGTGTGAACTGTGAACAGATCAGAGTGCACACTTCGCGAGGATCAATTCACATGTGCATTGCACATGTGAACGATTCATGTGAACTCTGATCTGTTCACACTCTCCAAAACACACACTGTTCACGTTATGAATAATTAACTTTCAGCAACAAGTAGCATGATTTTTAAGAGCAAGAAAATTAAGTCTATGCTTTATAAAGTGTATTGTACAGAGTCCGCGAATTAAGAAAAATGTAAATGGCGAAGAAGTGTTTGAGCTAAATAAAATAAAAAGGTTGGAAAAAGCTGAGAAAGTAACTCTAAAAGTAAATTAAATAATAAACCAAATTTACGCCTTATCAGGCTTATAAATCTATAACTGAATTCCTCTTGGAATCAGTGATGAAACGTCAGGCTCGGCTCTTAAAGGATCCCATCTTCCAATTATAATATATTTATTTGGACCGTATTCCAAAAGATCGTATCTTCTAAAAATGTTGAGTAAATGATGCAAAGATCTAGATAATCCTTTGGGAGATAATATAATAGATAGATAAGGTCTTACAACCTTACTATATCCTAGGAGTTGTGACACGTCTCGAAGCTTAATTTCTTTAAGTTTGCATTCGATAAGTATTATCTGGGCACTTTTTCGAGTTGTAGCGACTCCTGTCACATCAACTTCTACCTCGTAGGTTTGATAGTCTTTAAAATATATATGTAAATTATTATCCTGTAACCATCTCGAAAGAACTTTGTTTGATGTGTTATCCACTATCACCTGTGCATTCCTAAATTTAGATAACATGTACTTCCTGAGCCATGTAATAACGTGAGGATACATTTCTTTTTCACTCTTATACATGATGCTTCCCAATTACTGATTTTATGTAATTTTTAACGAGCCTTGGCATACTTTAAATCTTACGCATCCTAAGGCTATGCATATCTGCCTAAAGTTATCGAAATGTTTTCCGCGAATTTCAGGTGGAAGAAGATCAGAGTTTTCCTCAGGATGAAGCGGTTTAAGGCGGTACCTTACTGGTTTACATGGATCGCAAAAATTATGGCGAGTAAATCCTCTCTTTTTATTTTCATCTGCAAGTTCTTCGAGGATTCTCTGCTTATGCTCGAGATAAAAACCTATTTTTGTGAATTCATCAGCATATATTTTTATTTGATGCTCTCTAGCCCAAGCATTTCTACGTCCCTTATTATACTCTTCTAGTTTGGGATCTCTAATATTAGGATGTCCATAAGCTATTGTATTCACTGGGATGCCCAAATGATCTTGAAGAAGATGACATATCTGAATAGGTAGCTTCCAGTTTCTATTAAGTACATCTAAATAAACTCTATGTCGACCTTGCTTGTCTCTATTAGATTTTCTTGCAGAGCCAGCAACATCAGCATATCCTCTCATAAACTCTTTTTTTATATCTTCACTCTCAACTTCAAATATCTCGGGCGGTATTTCAAATTCGTAATAGTTGGTTCTATTTCTAAGCAACTTTCTAATATTTCGTATAAACATTGTTTCCTTATGGGTCTGAATAATTAAATTCACTTCACTTTCTCCCTCTACCTTTCTAACATCTGCATCAGTCAGCTCCCGAATACGATCAACTATTTTATCAAGACTTATTAGAAGTTTATCACGTTGATTTATTACTGTATTTATACCTTCTACCTCTAAATTTTTATATGGAAAAGCAATCATAATCGTCTTTAAAGTTCCTTCTAGTTGTATAATTCCTCGAGCAACAATTAATCCGAGAAGATATGCTACATCTGGATCAAGATAATCGATCATCTCTTATCAACCTTTTTAAAAATGAGAATATATTCATGCACTTTATTTACTATGAAAACATATGGATATCCTAATGGTCTTAAGTTATTGTATTCAAGACGTCTATCCCATATTATGATGTCCTCAAGTTTGTAGCCGATGTTATGCATCATTTGTGTTACATCCATGTGAAAAGGTATAAACTCGTCCTCAACTCTTATATCCATGACGATCACTATGCTCCATTTCTCGGGCTTAAGAACTTTATAAACCTCTGTAAAAACTTTTGAGAGTTCTCTCATAAATTCGCCGTAATCTTCGATATTGCCTAAGTCATTCGGCAGATTTGAATATGGTCTTGGCTCCTTACGATCAGCTGTTCTCTCTCTTCTATGAACCATCCAGTATGGGGGAGATGTTATAACTAGATCCACAGACTCAGGTTTAAGATATTTAGATAGTTTTCTCGCATCTTCAAGATATATCTCTGGCTCTATATCTATGTTTTCAGTCTTTGTCTCTATGTTGCTTGCCTTTTTAGATGAGTATACATCTAATTTGCTAGCTTGAAGCGGTTTAACAGCTTCTAAACGTTTTTTAGCTAACTCTACAAACTCTGGGTTTATCTCAAAACCTATTCCCTTTCTACCTAATTTTTTGGCTGCCACTAAAACGCTTCCAGATCCCATAAAGGGGTCGAGAACTGTCTCACCTACCTTAGTATATATTTTTATAAGTCTTTCACATAATTCTACCGGAAACATTGCCGGATGTCCAAGTTTCGCCTCTTCAGGCGTCTTGACGATACTCCATATACTTATTGAATATTTCGTCCAAGTCTTTCCATCTAAATCATTTAATTTTTCTTTTCTCTTAGTAGCTTCTCGAAGTCTCATTAGGTTTGCTCACCTTTATAATATAACTTTTCTTTTCACCCCTTGGATCGATTTGATACCTAAATCTGCCACCACATCGAGGACATTCATAAAAGTATACATTCCACCATCTATACTTCCATATTTTAATGAGCTTGAACTCTCCTTCATAGCCACAGTATGGACATTTAACTATTTTTCTCACCTCTATATTCTAATCTTCTGACGAGCTGTATGAGAGGTCTAAGTTTTTCTTCTCTTTTTTCTTTTGAAACATTTATTAAAGGATCTATTAATATCATGTCCATAATATTTTTTATTTCTTCAGGTTTTAGATTGTAGGATTCAACGGCTTTTTTAATTCTTCCTTTAATAATTTCAAGAGATGTTCTGCCTATAATATAGCTTTCAACAGATCCTTTGATCCATTTTAAAGCCCATTCTCTAGTGTAGTCGCTCATAAAAATAAACACCTATGGGATGACACTCAACCTACTATATATTTAATCTAAAAATTAAAATTCTATATCTTAAGACAGAGAAAACATTATCTGTCATTAAGTAATACCACTTAGGAATCCTGCCTCAAATTTACATATTCTATTGATTGTAACATATTGAGATATCTTGGATAATTCATATCTGCTTCGCCAAGAAGATCCTCATATCTAGCCTCAGAAACCTTTAATTCTCCAAATCTGCTTTGTATAAATCTCGCCACCTCTCTAGACATGACCTTAATCATCAGTCTCCAAGAGATCTTTCTAACATACTTGGGCAGTAATAGATTGCGTCTTTTAACATATTTTGTCAATGCTCTTCTGCTAATGTTGATCCCTGAATATTCTTTAAGCAGCCTCAGAGTATCTATAGAGAAGTAAGCCCATTCACAAGGCTTAACACTCTCTCTAAGACCCACGTAATATCTACAGAAACCTTTATCCTCGAAACACATAAGTCTAGACGTCTCAATATCTAAGCCGTTTATCTCGATGATCTCTTCAGGATTGAAACTCTCGATAATGTATATGGCATGTGATAACCTTAATCCTCCTTCAAGCATAAGTCTATAGACTAAATAATATAGCTCATGATTATCTCTCAAAGTAGATAGGGTTTTGACAAGATCCTCGATATTGATTGGATAGGATCTTACATCCATCTTATAACTTCTGCTAGGAACAATCTCCATGACCCATCCATACGTCTCTGGAGAGATCTTTCTGAGATAATAGAGGTATTGAATATAGTGTCTAAAGACGTTTCTAAGCCACTTGTTCTTATGATTAATAACGTAATTGATAAGATCCTCACTAAGAGTTTTACCCTCAAGATACTTCTTAAAGAGATTACGATAATAAGCTATTGTCTCAGGATCCAACACTTTTCTCCTCTTCTTTCTCTCTCTAAGAAACTCTTCAAATCCTTGGCTCCATGTAAACATCACCTGAGAGAGGCTTAGGCCAAGCATCTTTCTAAGATCCTCTCTGAAATTCTCTATCGTAAACCTCAGTATAGCCTGTTTCAAATATTCGTCTTTAGATGCTAAAGCCACAGCCTGCAGGATCAATGAATAGTCTATAGATCCATCCTCACGAATAATTCCTACAGCCTTTAACCTGTCTATGCCTGCCACTATCTCATTAAACTCTTTTTCATCAAGATATTGAAGAGCCTTAGAGATTACATCATCAGGGATCCTTCTGAGACCATTCAGATAGTTATGAAGAGATCCTTTCGCTATATCAAGGATCTCTACAGTCTTGTTGAAGCCAAGTTTATCCTTCACTCTTCTAAGGATCTCTCTTCTAACATCATCACTAAGACCTCTCACATTAACCTTATGAATCCATTCTGAAGAAACTTTGAGTTCATTTGTGAGCTCACTCATGAGTTCACACCCCCCAAGTAGAATCGTGAACCTCGGGGGTTAATAAGCTTAACTCAGCGGGCCCGCCGGGATTTGAACCCGGGATCTCCGGCTCCGCAGGCCGGCGCCTTATCCTGGCTGGGCCACGGGCCCTACTTTAAATTTGAAT
>Ga0209739_100939_pt1 | contig 10544 bp, 6 predicted proteins | sample JossMetagenome_2_FD_184729 | JGI IMG/M metagenome (GOLD analysis project Ga0209739, IMG submission 184729) | Hot spring sediment microbial communities from Joseph's Coat, Yellowstone National Park, USA - JC3_ASED (SPAdes) (version 3) | ecosystem: Environmental > Aquatic > Thermal springs > Hot...
AGGCTCCAGGACGGGGCCTACCGCAACGAGGCCATGTGGACGATACCCTACCGCCTGCTCCCCCTAGCTCTGACCCTGCCGGCGATAGGGTGCAGAATAGAGGGGCAGACGCGGAAAGACGGCAGAACGATAAGGCAGATATATTGCTAGGCTATTGCCGATATTTCTTGGTACAGCTCTGTTAGGTAGTTCTCCAACTCCTCAAGACTAGTCGCCGGCTTGTCAAGTAGCTTCAGCCTATTGACTAGAGAAAGAGTTGCCCTTTCGCACTCGTCAAAGCCTTTACTCGCATCAAAGTGGCGATGTGCGACTTTGAGCGCATCTTGGTAAAGCTCAGCATCTCTAGTGAAGTGGAGCAAACATTCCCAATTACCATCGGTCAATATGCCGCTCCGAGTGAAGTTGGCAGAGCCTAGGATTACAGACTTGTCATTTAGATAAAGCTTGGTATGAAGCCGCTGGTGCCAGCCCGACGCCGGTGTGTCAAAACGAAGATTTTCGCCAAGTATGCCCCTAAGCGTAATCACAATTCTTAAGGTCTTAAGCAACTCGCCGACGCGGTTAACTATGTACTTCAAAATTTCGCTAGTCGCATGTTGTTGAGACATCCCGAGCATCTCCTGTGATAGTTTATACAGACGCAGAAGTCTCAAGAGCCCAAGATCGATAGAGTCATCAACGCAACGTATCAACACCCTCACGTCAACGCCAGCGAAATCAAGTGCCCGAAAGACCTCGTCGACTTTTCTGGTTTCTACAAACGGAAGATGGATAAACGGTCTTTCAAACTCAAACAGCATAATCCATGGAGAAATAATATAGAGATATCTACTGTCGAACGTCTCGTGAAGAAACCTCCGGATCAAGCTCTCCACACTTAGCGAAGAGGCGGGAGAACTTGCCACCTTACATATTAAGTTCATAAGTCTCTTTCCTTTATTTCTAAGTTCACTTTGGAATAGTGACCCTTTTTCAGCCTAGCCACTACGTCAGGCTCAAAATCCGGACTGTAGAGGTTCTGAATGCCGTCAAACCCAAGTTTCACGAACTCCGACGCGACGATTTTTGCAACTCTTCTGTCAAGGGTCCTTGCTTGGATGAACGGCGCAGAGAACCTGCTACAAGATCTTGTGTTGACATAACAGTGACCACAAGCAGAGTTGCATGTAAGCAAGGCCAACCTCAGCAACATGCCACGCATTATTCTGCCTAAAGCCTTAACTGCATACACCACATCAGGGGGATATTTGCCCTTCCGCCTGGACGCACATATACGGGGAACCGCACCGCGGGTTCCACAGCCATTTTTTAGAACACTTTTCATCTCGTCTAGAAACAGTTCTATGTAGTTATCCTTGTTGTCGTAGATCTGCCGGAGTTGGCTAGATTTACCAGCAACATTAAGACTCCGTTCTAGAAGCTCTTTTACTAATGAATGCAATATCTGTCCCTTTTGCATATTTAATAGAAGGTATACAATAAGTTCATCGAGTTCTGGAAAACGATAAATAGTCTTCTCCAGTTGGTATCTACTTTCGTGGATCTCCTTCAGTAAGGCGCAGTCAGGCCGAATGGCATTGCGTAATTTCTCCTGTGGAAGCAACTCCACAAGTCTCTGCGCCTCCATACGAATAGAATGCCACAGCCTTACCGTTTCGGTAAGCTCTTCAGGCAACAGAAGTAGCTCCATGCGATCCCGTACAAACTCTTCAATAACTCTGGCTAGTTCACGTGGCTTGGCTTCACAAAGTCTATTGCGGAAGTTGTCAGCCAATATAAAGTGTAAAACGTCTTCAGGCGTCCCTACTAGACATTTTCCAAATGACAGAATAAGATCTCGATAGGCCCTATAGGTATCCCTTTTGTACTCATCTAAAGCACCTTGTAAGATGCCAAGGCCTCCCCTATCGCGTTCAATTACCAATACAGGTTCCCATTTTCTTTCTACGTAACTTTCAATTAATTTATTAGAGTCTACGTTCGCACTTTGTGAAATTACTTTTATCAAATGATGACCATATGTATGTCTAATTAAATCTAATAGAACACCGCATCGCCAATCCTCTCTATTTGTTTTTTTCTTAGAAACTTGTTTCTGGCTTTCTAAGACGTTATGTAGCCGTTTGCGAATCTCATTGAGACCGTACTCACGGATCTCATCTTCTGGTTCCTTATCATCTGTAAAAAATCCCAGCTCGCCATCCCTTGTGGTAAACACTAGGTAACGTAACATTTGTACTTTGTCTGTCCGCAGATTATCTAAGCCAGATCGCAAGCTTTCGAATATTTTATTGGCAACATTAGACACATCAGGTTGTGCGGTAATGGTCGCTGTCAAACCCTGTGAAAGTATATCATTTACTAAGAATATGTATTTGATGAATTGATCGATTCTCACAAGTTTCAATTTTGAAAAGTAGTATGATGACACTAAGTCATATGAAAGAATATGTTTGACAAAGTTAATTATACCAGTATTTACAGTTAACTTCTTATACAGCTGACTAAGAGTCATTCTATCTTTTACATCTTGTCCAACTGATTGACAAATGGCTAACATAGCTTCGTAGAATTTACCTTTTGTATCAAATTTAAGGAGGAAGGTATTAGAAATACGGTAGCCTATCGCAACAGGCGTTGCCTTGCTCTGCTCCTTGTCATCAATAAAAACCTTTACAAATTGCAGTTTACGTGTTTTAATTTTTCTAGGAGTTCGTGTTTTATTTCTCTCGACGCTACGTGGTAGTACAACGCAGAAATGTTGATACTGTGCTCTTACCGTCTTACATTGTTGGATATTAGGTGAACAATAAGGTCCGCGTATTCTGGCATCAACATCTATAGCATAAACGAGGTTATGTACAAAAACATTATCGAATATACGTAATTCACCTAAATCATTAATTTCAAATTCATCAATAGGATTATACGAACTTGACTCTAAATAAATAAAGTGTCTGCTATATGAATTGCTAGAGGGGAGATAGATATGGAAATAATCAACGCCACCAGATAAACGGCGTACAGGTATATGTGCTTTTGTATCACGTGGTAGAAAAACGCAATTATAACATTCGACGACGTTAGACATAAGTCTAATTACATTGGTAGGTCTAATTACGTGGATAGATTCCACATCGGAATATAGTCTAACTTGTTTAGCTCCTAGCATATAGTCGGCAACATATAAAAGCTCATCGGGAAGTGATATCATACTAGACAATGATCTAACTTTGCCTTGGTAGTAATTATCTATTTTCGTAACGAGATCTTTATGTTTGATATATATGATATATATATTGTCATTATTCAAAGGTATTATTACACTGTGTCTAGTTCTGTAAGTCGGTTTGCCAGGTAAGTAGCCGGCCGACGAAAAAACGAGCGAAACATCCTCTGAGGCAAGTTTGATTCGATATCGGCCGTTAACTTCGCAACCATTTTGTATCGGGCTTAGGAAGACTCTGACTTGGGGAAGATTCGATTCGGCAAATAGCTTATCCGGGACGTAGTACCTCAGTACCTTAAGATTCTTCAAGAGTTCTATATAGACTGATCGTTTCATGGCTGACATTGTAACCTCTCATTTAATTCATTCATAACTTGCTGATATAGATTTTCAAGTTTTTGTTGATCATATATATCTTTAAATATATATGAAACATAACTTTTAACTTTATCGTAATTTAATCTAAGTAGTTCGCATTCGTCCCATTTTCCAGATAGTATCTTTTTGCGATTTTCTCTATTGAGAACATAATATTCGAGGAGTAGCTCTACAAGTAGTTGCTTATGCGCCTCTCCCGATTTTTCGGTTGGTAAAAATATCATGTCGTTACTTAGCAGATCCCTGAGTTTTCCCTGCGCTGTGGTGAATAACTCAAAAAGATGGGCTTGATGAGGCACATCCGGCGAGAGCTGTATACCTACAATGATCCGCATTAGGGGATTTTCGTAAACGCGACGGCCTGCCCTGCCAGCCCTTTGAATTAAAGCGGATAGCGTCCTTGGTGCGCCGTGCTGGTAGATCAACACCACATCCGAGTAGTCAACTCCTACTTCTAAGCTACTTGTTGAAACAACCACATATGCTTCGTTGATATTGTCGCGATGACGGCTGGAAAACTCGATTACTTTGTTAAAGATTGTGGTACTTTCACTGTTGTTTATAAAACTATCAAGCATATAACCCCACCACAGCTCTCCATATTTCCAACTATTTGTCATAGTAACGCTGGAAATATAGCCTTTACTAATTGCATCTATAACCTTCGCATCATCACGGAGCTCTCTCACAGTAGTATTAAATAAGTTAGGGAAATATGGGTTGCGGAGGTCTTGTAGGCCGACATATTTACCATTATAGAGTCGTTTGAGGGCACCTTCCCGAAAGTATGGGGGGTCGTACAGCTCGTTTTTTAGTCTATATAACACATTTAGTTCATCAACGAAAATAAGGGCTTTTTTTGTGTATATAGCATTTTTAGGAAGTGAGGGAGTATTGTAGAAAGTCGTCATTAGTGTCTGTATGCTGACAGAAAGAGCGTCTACGGGGGCTCTCCGCGTGGGGACTACGATGAAGAAGTACTCGGTACCTAGCGGTATCTTTTCGTCTTCTTCTACTTCAATCAAGTAGTCTTTTACAGTTTTTTCATTTATTTGCTTGTCCATAAACAATGCACTGAGAAATTCGTGAGGCCTTGGAATTGTAGCGCTCATCCCCATTACCAATGCTCCGAAGCCCGCTTCTGTGTTTTTAAGCGCCCTCTGTCTTTGCCAGCGTATCTTGTTTAGAACTCTTCTGATCATAAAGGCGTATCTCACGCCTGGTATATCCGTATATGTGTGGATTTCATCTAACGCGATGACAATAGGATGGTCGAAGATATTGCCCCTCTTTACGCCAAAGAGGGTTCGAAATCCGCTCAACAGGTGCCCCCTAAGTGTTTCGAATAGCGTGATGTGAACATCGCCATACGTCGACTTGCGTGTCAACGTGATGAAATCTAATTTTGTGTTTCCACAGAGTACTGTCTCGTCAATTTGATTATTATCAAGGACACGGAGTCTCGGAAACGATGTACCATCGGGACATGTTATGAAACGTAACTCAACGAAGGCGTGATTACCTTCTTGGACTAGATACGCTTTGACTCCATGGGGTAGCACTATTTCAACTTCATTAGCAGTTGCATTTTTTAGCTCTTTGAAGACCTGAGATAGTCGGCTCTCTATCTCTCCCTTTGGCCGAATTTCGGTGTATTTTATGGTTAGTGTTATTGGCGACAATTGTCGATTTTTTAGATGTTGATTAATGACTTGGAGGTATTTTATTAGCCGGCTCACTTGATCATTTGCTAACGCGCGCCTGGGGTAGATTATGAGCGCAACCGGTGTATTAGCCTTAGACTCTCCCAGCCCATGTTTATGAAAGATCATCTTTCTAGCTAAGGCTGCAAGAATGATTGTGTAGAGCATAATCTCTGTCTTTCCGCTACCTGTGGGCGCTTGAATTACCAAGTAGTCGGGCTCTTTTTTGCTGAGAGTTTTTCTCAGTTTCTCTAGTGCCTGTCTTATTCCGTTTTTCTGAAAGCTGTAATAAAGCTCTATGCCCACGCTGTTTATGAAGCGGCAAAAGATATCCCAGTACTCCTTGAATTCTTCTTCGACTTTGTCGCAGGGTATGCCTAGGTATTGATGATACGCGACAAAGAATTGTCGTGCCATGTTTTCTAACTCTTTACAGAGCTCCCCAGGGGGGTGCCGGCCTATAGGGAGTTCGCGGGGATGCGCGTATGCAAATACTCTGTCTATAAGTAGATAGGATTCAAAGATTGATCTATCGGGGAATCTTTGCTTGACTAGGTATAGATCCTTCGCTATTTCGATAAATCTTGTTCTTACATCAAAGCCGTTATTTAAAGCGTCTTGAAGGACTTTTATACAGTCGGGAAATACTTTCTGCGCTTCATTGCAGGCATAGTTTTGGTCGTACTTGTTGTGATAAAATGAGTAATCCGGTACTTGCCCATTGTCGGTCCTGATAAGGATATATCTGCTTATGCAGTCGTTGTAGATGCCGAAGAGGTAGAGATAACAGATGGATTCCTCTACGACGTCACTGCCGCTAACGAGTTTCCTGAGGTCCTCCTCTACGTCCCCTGCTGTTTGTGGATTGCAGGCATATATTAGTTTAGCTAAATTTTTTACAATGTGCTCCTTTATCTTCTCGGCATTTTCTTTGCGTATTCTTATCCACTCGTCATATCGCATACCTAGAATGAGATCTTGTTCCTTCTCTTCAAGATAGGACAATACGCTGTTAAGCACATATTTTTCAAAAAAGTCCAGTTTTGCATAATATGGGCAAGTTTGTTGAAGTAGTTTATAGGCTTGTGAAAGGGCGTGATCATTCGAAACCAGTGATACCGGTAACATGTCAGTTGCTTTTAAAGTAGTTATTTTTAACAGTTTTTGTGTCCTCTTCAAAGAGGAATGATTCTTTGAAGTTTATCATACCCGATTGGGATGATGTTGTCGATCCGAAGTTTGACTTCGTCAGTGAGAGAGGGTCTGAGGGGTATAGGCGTGATCGGTTTACGTACGGTGCAAGGCTTTGGGAGCTCGTTGGCCACGTAGTCGATGGCGTGTTGGTGTCTATCTCTACGCTTTCTGAGTCTAAGCTGGCGCAGATTAAGAGGGCGGGCGGGGTTAGGGGGTTCATGAGGCTCCCAGATGGCATGCAGATCATCGGGGACTGCGGAGCTTGGCAGTACCGCGATAGGGAATTGCCGCCGTATACCGTGCAGGAGGTGTTGGAGTACTATCGAGTTCTTGGGGTCGACTTTGGGGTTACTCTTGACCACATCCCGTTTTTTGGGGATCCCGAGAGGCGTATCGGGTTCACGAGGAGAGCGGCTAAGGAGATGTTCGACTTGTGGAGGAGGGGGGGCTACGGGTTTGAGCTTTTGGGGTCTATACAGGGTGTGTCGATTGAGGATTATGTGGAAAGCTTGAGGGAGCTACATGGCTACGGCTTCAGGAGCTTCGCAGTGGGGGGTCTCGCTAAGCGGGATACAGAGTTTGTGAAACGGCTTGTTGAGGTGCTTACCGCAGAGGTGAGGAGCTTGGGCGACATCAAGAAGGTGCATTTCCTTGGAGTTACGCGTCTGGGGGTCTTGCCTTTGTTGAGCAAGTTGAGCGATTATATAGCGGAGGTGTCCTTCGACAGCTCTTCCGTCCTTAGGCTGGCGTGGACGCGGGAACACGGAAACTACCTTACGGCGGATGGAAAGGCGTATACAGCTATCCGCGTGGTGGATAAGGGACCTGAGGTGGAGAAGGCAGCGCGCCTGCTTTTGAAGAAGCTGCGGGAGTACGATGGGGGGGTTGTCTCTTTTGATGACGTATGGGGGGCTGTTAGGGATTACGTCAAGCTCGTGGGGCATGAGAGATATCTGCCGTACTACGTAGCGACCTTGAGAGACATGCCGTGGAAGCGCTGTGATTGCGCCGTCTGTAGGTCTGCAGGTGTGGATGTGGTGATTTTTAGGGGCAATAATAGAAACAGGAGGAGGGGGTTCCACAATGTTTACGTGTTCAGCAAACTGTTGAGATCGGGAAGATTCGAGGCGAGATTTGCCGTGCCGAGAGACGGCGGCGTAAAGATAGATGAGGCCTCAGGCGATAAGAGGCTGGAGTCTCTTCTGAAGAATGCACGCACGGTACTCATAGTGACGTACTGCACACAGGAGAAGAGAGTGCCTTGGGGAGAGGTGGTGTCGGTTCTAAGAGAAAGGGGCCTAACCGTGCCGTCTCACGACATAGAGAAGGAGGCTCTCTACAGAGAGGTGCTACGAAATTACATAAAGCCTGCGAGGGAGATGTATGGAGGTTCCTTCGCGGTGGTTAGAAGTCTCGCTGACGTTCTTAGGCGTGTAGACAAGGAGGTGGATGTGTATATTATTAGCGCACGTTACGGCTTGATCGGCGAAAATGAGCCTATTGTGCCCTACGAGGCGACTCTCAAGGGGAAGCTCAAAGGATGGATTAGGCAGTGGTCTGCGAGGCTTGGCGTGGAGAATAAGTTGTTGAAGGTGTTAAGTTCGAAGAAGTACGACTTGGTGATCGTGGCGCTTCCCAGGGAATACGCCTATGCTGTGGAGGGAGTGCTGCGAAGGCTTTTGAGGATGGAGAATGCCATTCTCATTCTCCCGAAGAGAGCAATAACCGCAGATGGCGTCAGAGCTAGGTACATCTTGGCAGGTAATCTGAAATCTAGAATTAGGCAGATAGCCCTATTACGTGAAATAGCTATAAAGACATATACAGGTTTGGAAAGTTGGTTAGAAGTTTCAGATGGTACAAAAGATATTTAAAGCACCTGCTGGCCTTCTCCATGCGACCGTTTACTCTGAAGAGCTTACACGAATTTTTGCGTTATATAGGTGGAGGCGGCTCTGTAGGCGAGGATAAAAGGCTTAGGGAGCTATGGAGAGCCGCCTTAAATCTTGGGTTTATACGTGAAGATGGCAGCGTTACTGAGAGAGGGCTCAGGTTTGTCTCTGCCTATGAGAGGGGCGATGGGGGCTCTATCCACGAGCTATTTATGGAGGCGCTCGAGCCCTACCGGGTTGTCTATGGGCTTATCTCCAGAGGGGTTACGCAACCTAGCGAGTTGGTGGCTTTGTCGGGATTCAACGCGGTGGTGGTAGATGTTGTGTTGAGATTGACTAGAGAGGTTGAGAGGCTTGGGATGCCCATGCGCGGTGAGCTCTGGGGGATGTTTGAAAAGGTTCTTTTTGATAAATATAGAGAGTTGGCTAGGCGGAGGTGGAGTAAGTATGTCACTATTTTAGATCTTTTGGAGGAAGTTAAGAGGGAATTGCGCTTCCCGCGGCGCGTGGTGGAGGAGATGTTTAGGGAATTTGTGGCGCGTAGGAAGGGCGACATTGTGTTGACCGGGTCTCCTGCCGGCGAGGTTGCAGGTTTTGAAATTGGGGGTAGGCGATATGTCTACATCATGTTGAAGACATGAGGACCAGAACGCTTCTTCCGGTTCCTGTAGAGGATGAGGTTGAGAGCTTCTTCGACGCCTATGGAGTTCTCCAGGAGTTGGCTAATGTGGTGAGGTTTGTGGCAACAGGCTCCTCTGGCGCTGGGGTAGTGATCGGCAACTATGGGTTCGGCAAGACTCACGTCCTCCTCCGCCTATCGTCTCACGTCAAGAAGAGGTACGTGAAGAGCTTTTCTATTTATGTAGACACGCCGAGCGTCAGCATCTTGAATTTCTATAACGCCGTAATGGGAGCTCTGCTTGAGGATAGGGAGCTGGTCGAGCTGGTCGCATCTCGTGTGGAGGAGCCCCTTGGAGGGCTTCTGAGGATCGCCGGGAGCGATGCAGAGGACTCTAAGTATATCAAGCTTTGGCTTTTGGGCGACGCCGTTCCGCAGAACGTAAAGAGCAGGCTTGGGCTTATCTCCACGAGAATAAACGACGAGTTGGCGGTTAAGTACCTGGTTAAAATAGTGTGGGGGCTCGCTAGGGCTGGCCGCGTGCCGCTTATCTTTCTTTTTGACGAGTTGGAAGACATAATCGCAATTCCGCAACCTAAGCGCTTGCATTATCTGAGGCACCTCAGGATGTTCATTGATAGTCTGCCCGGCGGCGCGTTCTTCCTGGCGTCGACGACTCCCGCCGGATGGGACGGCATTTTGAACACCTATCCTCCTCTGGCGCGGCGCCTTTCTTCGTTTATGGTTCATCTAAGGCCTTTCACGCTGGAGGAGACAGAGAAGTTCGTGGGGTTTTTACTTGAGAGGAGGGGGGTTAGGGCTTCGGTGGATAGAGAGGTCGTTAAGGCTATTTACGACATTTCTGAGGGGAATCCAGGCGAGGTTGTTAAGCTGTTGAACATATTGGTTCTCAACGGCGCCTTGGACTCTGCGAAGAAGGCGAAGGATGTGTTGTCGAGGTACGTATAATGCCGAGGCTTTTCATCACGTGGTATGCCGAGCCTGAAGATCCTCATTACTGGAGGTTTTTCCCCGTGGATGGAATAGTCGTCTCTCTGAAGTCCGTGCTTTCAATGCCTAGATGGAAGCTATCTAGAGTCCTTCTGGACGGGTTTAAGCGGTATTTTGGCTTTGGAGGGACGCTCATAGTGGATTCCTTTACGACTTGGCTTCACGCTCGCGCCGGCTTCTTGGCCGATTTGCCGCAGTACCACGTGCTCTATCTGCAACATCTTCTTGGCTCTGACGTGTTGGTTCAGAAGGACTACCCCTTCATCGAGGATATGGATAGGGAGGGCAAGGAGAGGATGTTTAAGAGGAATCTCGTCAATGCCGAGGCTGCGCTGAAGATTGGGGAGCGGCTTGGGCGGGAGGTCATGCTCGTGGTCCAGGGCTGGGACGTAAAGTCGTACGCGAAGTGCGCCAAGTTCTACCGAAGGCTTGGGGCCAAATATGTGGGGATCGGATCTCTCGTGCCTAGAAGCAACGACGTCGAGTTCGTCGAGAGGGTGGTAAAGGAAGTACGCGCC
>Ga0209739_100944_pt1 | contig 10514 bp, 10 predicted proteins | sample JossMetagenome_2_FD_184729 | JGI IMG/M metagenome (GOLD analysis project Ga0209739, IMG submission 184729) | Hot spring sediment microbial communities from Joseph's Coat, Yellowstone National Park, USA - JC3_ASED (SPAdes) (version 3) | ecosystem: Environmental > Aquatic > Thermal springs > Hot...
TCAGTGAAGCCTGAGGAGATAGCCAACGAGTTGGAGATACTCAGGGGAAGGAAGAAGCTCTGGGTCTCACTGTACTACTACGCAATGAAACCAATACCACAAAAAGACGCACAAACAATAATAAACAGATTAAAATTATAAGGATAAGGAAGGATAGAGTGAGACAATAATAAGTGAGGTTCTCTCTTAACTTTTCTCTTAACTTTCAAGGTTAATCTCATTGAGGTTGCCAACGAGGTTCATAGAATCGTTAGAGAAGTCTAGAGAAGTTGAGTTAGCTAAGCAGCCTTAACATCAGTAACTTCTCAAGAACTCATAAAAGGTTATGTAGCGAACTAAAGAAGCTACTTATACTTTATAAGCATGATGACGCAGTTAAACGTCTTACTGTGGTTATTGGGATGAGTCCCGGCTTATGAAAACATGAAGATATAGTGACAAATAAATATAAAAGTTATATTTTAATTAAAATGAGGTAAAGGTGCATGAATGCTCATGAGGGCATAACTGAGCGAAGTCTCTATCCCGTTATATTAAACTTAGTGAAGAGTATTGGTGATAAGACTGGAATAAGGGTTATGGGGGTTTCTGAGGTAAAAGTTGGTGATAGATACCCTGATATAGTACTTCAACTAGACTCATATAAACTACTTATACAGGTTAAGATAGATAGTCTTCAGAAAATGTTGGATGATTTAATTAAGACATACCCCGCAGCAACAAAGCATAATGCTGGCCTATTACTACTTCTGCTATCACCAGAGGTTAGAAGAGTTTCTCCAGGAGAGTTAGATAAGGTTGCACCTCAATTAAAAGTTAAGAGAGCCGTTATACTTGCTCCGTGGATATCAAGACATGTAGAAGAAGCCACGCTTGAAAATGTTTTTAGCATTGTTATAGATACGCTCAAACAGTACAAAGAAGCTCTGAAACCATCTGTAGATTATTTAACAATAGCTTATGTTGCTAGAGAATCTGTACAAGAACTTGCAGGCATACTAAGAACACATATACTCACAGTTCCAAAATTACTAAACCAGGCACAAGCAATTGTAGGTAGCTTCGATTTTTACAAAGCATTACTGAGAGAGGTTATTGAAAACGAAGAAATTATGAACACATACATAGCGGATATTATCGCGTACCTTACAATACTATATCTCCTATTCATTCATATAGTCTCCATAAAGAAAAGTGGCCGCACAATCCTACCCCAAATTGAGAACCCATTACAGCCACCACAAAATCTCTTAGATAATATGATTAGTAACATCAGGGGAAGTTCATTAAATAGAGATTACAGATTCATTGCTGAACCATCGATTTACATTCTTGAACTGCTCAAAAATGTTGAAGAGAAGGTGAGATCTCCCCTTACACGATACATCTACGCAATTCAAGTTCTGAGGCCTGAGCATGTTAGGGAGGAACTATTTGGTAGGATATATCAAGAGAGCATACCTCCTGAGACTAGGAAAAATCTTGGTGCATTCTTCACGAACCCTATTGCTGCTAAGATTCTTGCATACCTAGCCATTGAGAAATGGGATGACAAGGTTCTTGACCCTGCATGTGGATCTGGAACCTTACTCACATCTGCTTACGAAGCTAAGATGGAGATGGCTCTAGCTCAAGGTATTAATAGAAGAAAAGCTCATGAACTCTTTGTCAAAGAGCATATTGTTGGAATCGACATCATGCAATTCGCAAAGAGTTTAACCTCCGTGAACCTTGCTTTACAAGAAATTGAAGTCCCTATAGAACCTACTGTTCTCTGGGGTGATGGAATAGAGAAAATGATTTCGGCTATAAAGACAAAAACGGACCCTGATGATCCGCCACAGCAAGCATCTTTATATGATTATATTATAAAGCAAGATCAGGAGAAGTATTCAAAGTATTTGCTTCCTAGGGAAGGTTTTGACGTTGTTATAATGAATCCTCCATTCACAAGAAGAGAAAGAATTCCAGAAAAAGAGAGAGAAAAATTAGAGAACGCATTGGGTAAAATTGTTAAGGGGAAGGTAGGTTACTGGGCATATTTCTTTGTAGCTGCTGATAATGTAATTAAGCTCGGTGGAAGGCTTGCAGCTGTAACACCAGAGGAATTCTTTTTTGGTAGTAGCGCTGAGAGCGTAAGAAGGTATCTTCTTAAAGGTGAGGTTAGCAAAGATAATGAATGGGTTAAGGCAGTATCTCGAATTTACATACCTCAAGTCATTATTAAAAGTGCGGTTGATGTAGCATTCAGCGAAAGTGCCCATTATAGGGATTATCTTATGGTGCTTAGAAAGGTTTCAGAAGATAAAATTAAAACATATAATAAATGTGTTATTGTCACCCTTAAGAAAAAGCTTGAGGAGTTAAAGGGTAAGGAAAAGGATATCGCTATGCAAATAAAGAGCTTATTACGGACGTCTTCGAGCACGATAGTTAGCAACGATATATACGATGCTGTAGTACTAAATAACATTGATATTTTCATCAATAGGTACATAGAAAACCTAAAGCCTTTAGTCTTCTTCAACTCTATAAAGACCCTAGATCTCTTCTACCAAATCGTAACAGTACCAGGATTAAGACGTCTCGATGAGATAGCGAACTTGAGGGATTACACGTGCCAGTACACTGGTACGGGTTTTGAAGAGTATTGCAGAAGATTATTTATTTCGCGATACGAAACAAGAGCCCCTAAAGTATCCTTCGAGTATGTGTCTGAAGAGGCTAATAATGTTAAGATTAAGATCGTGAAAAGCGATGTAGCCCTTACTATTCCCAAGAACGCATGTGTATACTCTTTGCGAACATACTCTGGTGTTAGACATATGGATATAACTGGGGAAGAAGAATACGCTATTATTAAACCTCAGACTATTGATGAGAAATACCTTACTATGGCAGGTCTCGTGGATAGAGTATTACTTAATAACGCTTCTAATGATATCAAAACAGCTTATGAGACTATAGCTGGAAATATCCTGCTTGTACGAAGAGCTAGGATAACATCCAATAACCTATACTGGCTTGCAATTTATTCCTCTAATAAAATTATAGGTCCCTCTTCTCCCATGATATGCCTTAAGTTAAAGAATGAAAGAGATGATTATTATAAGGCTTTGGCTCTATACCTTAACAGTAGCCTTGCATTTATACAGCTTTTAGCATACCTTGCTATGACAGAAGGCGGGTGGGTCACGCTTCATAGTGATCAATCATGGTCTAATGTTTTAGTTCCGGATCTAGAGTCCTTGTCTAAGGATATACTGCATGAGGCTGTGCAAACATTTAATGAAGTTGCAAAGAGTGAAAAAGAGCTTGCGCCTTTATATTCAAGGTATTCCTCAGGATCAGAGCTGCAGAAGAAAATCGATAGAATGGCACTTAAGATGGTGGGGCTTAAATGGTCTGATGAACAGCTGAGTCAGCTTTATAAGGCTATAAAACTTGAGCTTGACATAATGCAACGCATTTTAGAAGAATCCAGTAAATTAAAAAAGAAAAGAACTAACGCAAAAAACCATAAGGAGAATAAGAAGAATTCTAAAACTACACAGGTAAGTTTAGATAAATGGATGAATAAATGACGCTAAAACTTAGTTTATGCCAAGACCATTTTAAGTCCTAACTAAGCCATTAAGTGCACTGAGAAGTCTACTAAGATTGAGAAGCCTAAAAGGGGAAAAATAAGGGTAGAGGGAGCAGAGAGTCACGAGGAGACTTAATGAGTTTTTCGGGGAAGGCGGAGGAACATGACCATCCTATAGATTACCATGAGCCACCGGCTTACAGGATTGAGGAAATAACTTAAATAAACTGGTTCATTTATAAGGACGACCTATTCATTCCCGTGGATATCAGGGCGTTGACGATTGATGAGGCAGCCAGCGCCGGCTTGCCCATTGCTAGGGAGCTCCTCGGCTCCGTTAATCGTTACTGCCTCTATGAGGGCAATAACGAGGTCGTTATTGAATACTGGCGTGGTAGGGAGGTGGCTGTGAAACTCATTTACGCCAACGACCCGGCGAGGGCGTTGATGCGTTACTACAACGCCGAGAAGACTGGCTTGGTTAGATGCTTTCATGTTGTTTAGTGGTTATTTCATGGTTACATGCATGTAATCCTTATTGAATTAACAAAATTAACGAGTAGAGCTAAGCGTTTTAAGTACGTTAGCCACCTCGTTAATAATCCTGCATATGTCGTTGTTTTCTGCGGCATCCTTATCAATTCGTACCCTATGGGTATGCACAGTTTTTGTTAATCCGTGTATCCACGGTAATTCCCTTAAATCATTCTCACCCATTGAGGAGAGTATGATGAGCATCCTCTTAGCCCTACTAATCGCCACGTTGAACCTAGCATAATTCTCAAGGGCCCTGTGGTACCTGTCTGCAGTCATTGAGTAGATGATGATATCCTTCTCACGCCCCTGATAACTATCGACGGTTTTCGAAACCCTTAGGTCGAGTAATGACTCAATGCCTTTCGCATCAATTATTTCCTTCAAGTCCTTATCCCTACTCGCAGCGACTAGGTAGGCAGTTACTGGTTTCTCGAGGCCAAGATTTTCAATAGCTTTCTCTATCAATGCTGACTGAGCTCTATACGTGCTTATTATCGCAATTTCATCTTTACCAACACCGTACTCACGAAGTCTCATGTAAATAGCCACCGCCAGGCATGCCTCATCACGATTGATCGCGGATGAAGTCTCGTACTTACCCTCCATCCTAATCCACTCGGTAGTGCTGCCAACATCGATCCAGATTATTGGTTTTCTCTTCTGCCCATCCTGGTTACAAATATTGACGCCGTCGCTGATTAGGGCCTTATCAATTGCATCGCCGTACTTTGCCTCCTTAAAGCAGATGGGCTCGATTGAGGACTCCGTTTTCAGCTCTCCCTGGTAAAACGCTTCACTTATGTAATCGAAGATCCCCTCAACACCCCTCCTCTGGGTCCTCAATTTAACAATAGGTACCCTACCATCATCAACGAGTAGTTGAAGTACTGACTCAGCAGCCCTAGTAGGTTGTTGAGACTTGGTTATTGGCGGTAGTTGTCTCGTGTCGCCGAGTATCACCCTCCTGAGACCGTAGTGGATAGGTATTATGGCTATTCCCAGGGGCACCATTGAAGCCTCATCAATGAATACGTAGTCAAACAATGGCCAACGCCCCAATTTATTCTTAGCGAGGTTCTCAAGGCCGTAAACTTCGTGAAGAACTGCGAGCTCGGCAATGGTCATACCAACAATCCTCTTTGTCGAGAAGACATAATGCAGGAAATCACTTATGCTTTGCTTAGGACCTGGTTGGGCCAGGACTCTCATCACCTTCTTGCTGATCTTTGCCCAATAACCAAGCCTAGCTATTAAATTGCCCTTTTTAAGATCAGGGCATAAGTCCATGATTCTTTCTAAAGCATTATCTATCGCAACATTTGTATGAGACGTTATCAAGACCTTATAACCAGCCCTAGCCAATGCGCAAGCTGCAATGGCAATTACGGTGGTCTTACCAGTGCCAGGAGGACCCTCAATAACTAGGAATCCAGGAGGAACAATCTGTTTTTCATTAACGCGGATTTCATTCTTGAAAATCGTGAAATAGAGGGGGCCAAGCCATAGATTAAGTATCGAATCAATCACCCCCCTCTGATCATCATCCAACTTAATGTCTCTCTCCTTTATTTTCGTGTAGCTCTCATAATCGCGGTCTGGCTCCGGTAGTAGATGGATGTAAAAGCAAGGTTTCTCCTCATTTTCGTCAGAACCATGGTTCTTACCTCCGCATGTCCCACATAGAGCTATTCTTATCCACGAATCGTCAATTTTATAAACCTTAACCTTGCATTTCCTAACGCACTTACGTGCATGGGTCACTACGCCATGTAATGTACAGCTGGGCCTAGGCTTTTCGTTCTCGGCATTATCCTCGTCTTCCGACGCCGCCTCTTTACAACCCATTATTTCAAGGGCCGCCTCGTATAAGATTGTTGGTTCAGTAATACTTATGAAGTACTCCTTACCGGAGAAGGGTTTCTTGACTAGAGCGACGAGTGTCCCCCTTGCATACTTTTTATCCTTGTCCCGTACCTTTAAGTTGGATTCTAGTATTACACCTAGCTTCCTGCCTATGAATACCGCATCGCCTGGCAAAAGTGACTTGGCGTATTTAGCCTTTATCTCGACCTCCATTTCAACCTTAAATCCAAAACCCTCACTCCACTGGCCTAATATCTCTCCACGACCTAAAACCCTCCTACTCTTCCTAGCTATGTCTAGCTCCTCCTTGAGCCATTTACAAACCTCATTAGCATCGACAGGTAAGTGCTTGTTAGACCTTATCAGTCTCGAGTTTATGTAACCACAGTTAGGGCAGTACTTAAAGCGTAAATTGTGCGAAACCTTGATAATAAGCGGTTGCCCACATTTGGGGCATTTATTGGGCCGCAAAGATATTGCTTTTTCGATATAACCACAATTCTGGCACCTCCAAAAATTTCTATTGCCCTCTTTAACTAAAATCATGATGTTCCTGCAATGCGGACAAAACCTTATTCCTCCTTTGATTGTTTCTTTAACCATGAATTACCGTAGTTAAGTACTTATTTTAAGTATTATTTACGTGGTTTACATGTAGGGTCTCATTACATTACAATAACTAGACCTTATAGGTAGGTTCAATGGTGGCCACAGCATTTCATCTAGCGGCTATACCTATATCCCTCCAATACCCTTAGCATTACGAATCACTTACCGCAGTATACATAGCCCCGACAGACCTTGCTCAGGGATCATCATTGAATCCTTTACTTACTCGCCGCATTCGCATACTATGCGCCATGTTCTTAATTAGGCACGCATAATCCTGACTCGGAGGTGTTGGGGGTTGTTAATTATGTCCTTGCCTTCGTTGCCAGTTTCTTCCTGTTCATAGTCGTGATTGTTTTGGCGCTTTTGCTCGCCGCGTTCCTAATACTCATCCCTGTACTCATCACTAGTAAAGGTGTCGTGACCAATAACGAGCTCCGCATTTATGTGGGCATTGCACTCGTGCTCGTAATCGCTACACTCATAACCTAGGTCGTGATTAAGGCACTCAGATAGTGCCCATTGCTGTAATCGATTAGGAATTTATCTTTTAATGGCGCCTTCTTGGTACACGTCTAATCACGGCTACGGTGATCAATGCCGCCATCGCAACTGCTATTGGTATGAGTACCACTCCATCCATAACTCCGTAGCCTCCAATTACGAGAGACGCTCTAATGAATAGGTGCACAGCCCCGGTTGCCACTCCGGCCATTAGGGCTGTTGTTGAATCGGAAAGTATCAGGAATATAAATAGTGTTATGTACGCCTCCGCGGCTACCCAGTAATCTCTTTTCTCGACCTCGCGTGCTAGTTCAATACGGCAATGATAATCAATGGCGCCGCGAGAATTAGTGCCGCGAGGTTTAGGCTAAGCAGCACTGCGGCGGCTGTCGGCGACATGAGTGGTAGAACCATGCTAAAGAACACTACGTAGATTATTACGAAAAACCAGAACCAAGCATTAACCATCATTGTCGGCACAACCCTGCGCCCACGCCTACACAGCAACCCAGCCAGTGCGATAGCCACAATTGCGGGGATTACAGAGCCCGTTAGGCTTAGGCCAACCGAGTAGTCCCTAGACTCGTATACCCAAAGGATTGGCCCAACAAATAAACTTGCCAACCCTCAACGCTATGGGCGCGAGGGCTGCGAGTAAGATGATGAATAAGGCTATGAAGAGCAAGCCGACCCCACCAACGATGAAGAACCTAGCTATGTCACACCTAACTCCTCTACTCATATACAGCTTTATTGATTTAATTAAGGACCCAATAACTCGATTAACTGAGCGAAACCTATAAGTTCCTCATACGTAAAAGTCTTAAATTTATTATGCTCTGCCATCCTCTTCGCATTTTCTAAGAAGGATTTGCCAATAAGGATGCCAACGACCTCCTCCACATCACCACCAATAATATCTTTTAATATGGGCAAGTATCGTTCAACCTCATCTACGTAGCGCTTAAGTTGCGACACATCATCCGTATTAACTTGTTCTGTCTTAACCTCAATGACATAAAGCCTCCCACACCCATAGGCAATTAGGTCAGGTCTTCCGACGCCAAGCTCCCTAAGCGATTCATATAACTTATTATCGAATAGATCCTCCGCCCCGATAAGGGCATTACCGCAATCAAGGACGAACCTAGCTAACCTAGGGTTCGATCTCACGGCGTCTTTCACGAAGTTTATGATATCATCGTGCGTCAACTCCCTCCTCATCAAGCCGCCACCCAACCGTGGATACTCAATCCAATATACTTCATTAATGGTAATCCATAGTTTCCTCTCTTTGTTTTCTGCAACTATTTCATTTTCATTACTATGAACCTCAATGCGTGAATTATGTGGTAGCTGAACCTCTGGCCGAGCGTACTTGCCACCGTGTACCTGGATACTCCCATCCGGCTTTATAATGATTAATCGCAAATCCTTCGAGCCAGATCCTACAGGAGTGTTATTGTGTAAATACGTATATTCGCACTTCACGTACATAACGATTGTGTACCCGCTATACAAGGCTTGATACAAGTCCTCGACCGGGAGTATACCTGGGTTTTGCATAGGCTGGCCCACGGGTTGTAATCAGCAGCTGCGTCTTAAAAAGTACTATTGATGAAGTAATAAAGTAACGGTGCTTTAGGCGCGGTTCATTACGTAAATCTCGGGTTACATTACTCAACATCACCTACACCCCGTATTCCCTAACCTCCTGAATATTACGTCCTGTAGTGCTGATAGTTTAATCATTGTACTGATGATGAGGAATTCGCAACACGCTAGCTGGGTAAACTATGACGGCGTAATCGCGAATAAGCAATGATTAAATAAAACTAGGCCTGTGGTCTCGATGTCCTAGCTCCACGGACCCTTAGCCTCCTTGATTGCTCCTCGGTAGTTGCATGTGCTCGATTACTGTTGTTGCCAGTGTTAGGTAGGTCATGAGGCTTATTGTGATTGCCAGGATCATTGGTGCGATGAACACTATGGAGGCTATTGGCGGGAGCATTATCGATACAATGACTAGGGTTATTGCAATGGAGAACCACATCAATGAGTGAAACCTAACACCATGAACCACACGTAGAACCTCGGTATCAACCGCACCCCTACCAATGAGTAAGAGCCGAGGGAGAAGGACCACCGTGACCACCACACCGAGGACGCCCAAGGCAACATCCACGGAAGTCCTCAGCACAGTAGGCACCTCCTTAGTGAGTATTGCTTCCTTGAGTGATGGGGGTGGGCCAATCACTAGCAACAGCACCAAGTCGGCACAGGCAAATATTAAAAGATACATTGCTGCAGAGGTGGTTGCAAGCAACCGCGAGTAAAGCCCACCCAACACTTCGGTAGCCCTACCACCGAAGTACCTGACCAAGCACAGGGGAACCTCAGTACCCCCAGGCAGTGCCCTACCCCTAAGCTCCTCGACGAGCATTGGTAGTGCGTCGGCCAAGCCCCTGAAACCGGCGATGAACACCGTGAGGTAGGCAATCATGAAAATCGCGAGCATGACCATGAGCGCAACAAGCATTGCATAACGAGCACCCACTACTGAACCTACCATCAAACCTACCAACACTGGAATTCCTAGAATAAATCCTAGAATTCCTACAATAACACCAATAACAGAGAACCACCACCCACTCCTCGTGTTATCAATTAAATACGTGAGGCAATTCAGGGAATTACGCCACGCCCTCAAACCCCGCACAACCCTCCCCATCACCACACAACACCCACCCCGGAGTATTTAAACAAACCCCACGGCCTAGACGAGCCTGTGGAAGAGCTTGAGCAACGCCAACCTGAGTTGCACATTATTATCAATATTGCAATTACTGCTACATGCATTATACACTTCACGGAACAAATCCCCTATTTGTTCCAGTAACTGCTTATACCGCTCTACCTGCATCATTAACGGTGCATATTTTGATGGCATTTTCCACCCAACATATGCCAAAGCCTTTACAGACTCAGCATCACCTTTAATCAGCTCATAAAGCATCAATGCAAACCTAGCATGTGGCGTGTTTGGTGAATAGGCCAAGATGAGATTCTTCGCGTCTAACCCAGCTGAGAATCGCTTCAACTCTTCATATTTATTCTTTAGACTGTCCAGGGCATTAGCATCGCCGGACAACGCCTTGACAGCATTCACGCAATCCATATTTCCACTGTGCTTGCTATTACACTCATTCAGCGCCACCTTCTCATCACTATGTATGCCGAAGATGAGCTTTAGGGCGGGTACGAAAACACCTATATGCTTTTCAAACGAATTAATTAACCCATCTACCTTAACCCTGACTCCCTCAACCTTAAGCAGCCTCAGCATGAGCTTGGTTAATACATTACCCTCTATTTCCAAGCCCTCCTTTCCAAGTTAAGGGCCTTCTCGTTCTCC
>Ga0209739_100948_pt1 | contig 10476 bp, 5 predicted proteins | sample JossMetagenome_2_FD_184729 | JGI IMG/M metagenome (GOLD analysis project Ga0209739, IMG submission 184729) | Hot spring sediment microbial communities from Joseph's Coat, Yellowstone National Park, USA - JC3_ASED (SPAdes) (version 3) | ecosystem: Environmental > Aquatic > Thermal springs > Hot...
CCTCAATAGACTCCCTCAGGGACTCCAGCGCCTCCTCGTCAACGGCCTTTGTCAGGTAGCCCCAGGCGTAGAGGACCATGCCGTTGGAGAGCCTCGCAAGGTCTACGGCCACGTGCATCCTCCTCAGGAGCCCCCTCAGGGCCCCCTCCTCGCCCCCCTCGTAGTCAAGGCATGAGCCGATCGACGGGGGGAGGCCCACCACGTCATCCATGGCCTCCGCGAGGGCCCCCTTCCCCCTCCCAGGGGCGACCTGGATTGGCCTAGAAAGGGTGACGTAGGCCCTGTAGATGAAGTCCACTGGCTCGGCCCCAAGCTCACCCCTCAGCCACCCAAGGGCCTCGTTAAGCCTTCCCCTGAGGCCCCTGTACGCCTCTCCCCTGGCGAACTCCCTGAGGCTGAAGCCCTCCTCAAGGGCCCTCCTGAGCCTTGCCTCGGCTGGCCCCCTCACGGCCAGGTCGGCAACCAGGCCCACGAGCAGGGAGCCCAGGGTTAGCCTAAGGCCCAGGTAAAGGGAGGGGAGGGAGCACCTGAGCGCTGAGCGTATGGACTCATACCCGTAGGTCGAGACCACAGCGCTCACCACTTCGCTCATCGCGTACCCCTTAACGTCAGGGAAGCCGAGTAGGTCCTCCATCATGGCGTCAAGGGCGTCCAGGAGCCCAGGCCTGAGGGCCATGATGGCCCTCTCGTTGAGCCTGCAGAGGTCGTCAAGGTCGTCGCAGAGCGTCGGCGTGCCCTCAGCCCCCTCGTCCTCGTCCCTCCACCTCAACTCGGGGCCCGCGAGGGGCCCCCTTGCGGCGTTAAAATGCTGACACCGGACGCGTGTTAGATAAGGAATCAGCGGAGTCCGCGCGCCCTGCAAGGCAACCCCTTAAGCCCTGAGGGCCGAGGCCCCAGGAGGGAGGGCTTGACGGGTCCTAGGGAGTCCAGGGAGGCCCAAGAAGGGGCGAGAGGGGAAGGGCGCGGAGGCGAAGGCTATAGCCAGGCCCTCTCCCTGGCCTTCCTCCTCGCGTTCTCCCTCACGCTCGTGGCCTTCATGCCGGTAATATGGCCGTCGCCCCTTCAGCGCCTCCTAGGTCACCCCCTCGCGCAGTACGTGATCTGGCTGAGGTGCAGAAACCTCAACGTCGGCATTGACGTCTTCGGCTCGCTGGTCCCTATGACAGCCGCGGCCCTGCTGGCAGTTGCCCTGAGGGAGAGGGGCCTTGGGGCCCTCCTGCCCTTCGCCGCGAGGGGCGTAAGCGTCGCCAGGCTCCTGGCCTACGCTGCCGTTGCCCTCCTGGCCATAGGCGCCATGCTCCCGCTGGCCTCGCCTTCAGTAGCCCTCCTGGCAGTCAGGGGCTCAGCAACAATAGCGGCCGCCCTGGCACTCTGCCTCGTCTACGCGGTGCCCCTCGTGGCCGCGATGCAGGTTATGAGGCCGAGGGGCCAGCCCCTTCACTTGCTGGCAGAGAGGGCTGGGCCCTGGCTGGTCGCGGAGGCCTACGTCACGGCCCTGGCACTCTCGCTCCTCGCTGACACCTTCGCCGTAGCGCTGTCCTGCGTGGCCGAGCTCAGGGGCCTCCTTCCCTGGCCGACCTACCTGGTTTACGGAGGCTGTGGGCTGACTGACTGCCTTGTGGTGACGCCAGCAGGGGTCGCGGTGGCTAGCCTGGCAGCTGTGGGCCTCTTCAGGCTAGCGGTGAGGAGGACACGGCCCGTTAGGGCCTAGTGCATATCATAGGAGGATTCCCGATGAGGTTATTGAAAAGGCTCTGAACCCTAACACTACATTACGTTTAGCTGAAAGCCTTTTTTAAACCCCTAGGTCTTATAATATTACTTGGCGCACCTTATGAGCCAGGGGTCTCTTACGACAAGACGCCTCGTCGAGGAATATCTTCCTCTAAGCGATATTAATGAGAATTCCGAGAATGAGGCAGGATTTATACGCGCACCTAAGATAAATAATTTACACCCCTATCTCGCCAGGAGGCCTACCTCCGCTACGAGAGCGCTCACGCTCGCATCCGTTCTACCAGGCCTTGCGAGTAAAGAGGAGTTTGAGCGAGCACTCGGACTTGATAGAATTAGCTCTGTTCCCTTTAGACTGCTGTACTTGGTCAACCCGGATAGAGCTTACGTGAAGGAGCTCGTCAAGAAGTACACTGGTAAAGACCCCGAGAACATCATTGTCGTGGATCCAATGGCAGGCGGGGGCGCGATACCCCTGGAAGCACTACGGTTGGGCTTCCGCACAGTAGCCATGGATTACAACCCGGTAGCATACATAATATTAAAAGCAACGTTAGAGTATCCGGCAAAATACGGCGTCAGGCTATACGAAGACGTGAAGAAGGAGGCGGAAGCACTAATAGAATACGCTAGAAAGGAACTATCACAATACTACGCGGAAGATGCATATAACTACATAGTGGCCAGGGGGTACAGATGCCCCTATTGTGGAGGACTAATACCAATAGTACACAGTAATAGGCTATATAAAGGAAAACCTAATAAAAGGAAACCTATTTACGTAAGGTTTAACTTCAACAAGCAAGAAAAAAGCTTCACAATGGAAATAACGAACGGAAAGGAGGAGTTTGAGAGGCTTAGGTGTCCCTATTGTGGAACACCCTTGCATAAAGAAGCAGTTCTCAGGGACTGGGTTAAGAGGCACAAGGAGTTACTCAGAGTAGCTCTAAGTGGTGACGTCGAGAAGGCTAAGGAGAAGATACAAGAGCTACTAGAAACTCATATGATACTCATCAAGGAAACTCCAGAAGGCTTTAAACCAGCTGACGAGAAAGATAGACAAGCACTCATAAAAGCGTACCTAGACCTTGCTGCACAGATAAAGGAGCTGAGGGAATACCTACCTGATGTACAGATACCGAAAGAAAACGAGGTATTCACGCCTATCAGAGAGATGGAGATAGAGTACTGGTACGAACTCTTTAATCCAAGACAATTACTTATACTGCTTAAACTTATGAAGTACGTTAAGGAACGTATGAAAACTCTAGTAGAGGAGCATGGCGAATACGGCTTTGCAGTGTCGCTATATTTGGCTTTGGGCATAAGCAAGTTCGTAAACTTCAACAACATAGCAACGACCTGGCATGGCTCCAAGGCAGTAATAAGGGACCTCATAAGTCATTACTCAAGAAGCAGAAGCGTAGATCTTGGCCTTGAATATTGCGAAGCCAAGAAGCCGGATGAGGCCTTAAGATGGGTTTTCGAGCCCCATGTAACATCTATTGGCCGTACTGCGGGTGGTATTTTACCAGTATTGAAGCTTCTTACTCAGTGGCTTGGAGGTCTTGGAGATAAAATATATGTGCTATCTGGTGATGCAAGGAAGCTCTCATCTATATTGAAAGAGATGGGTATAGACGCAGTGGACGTAGTTAACGTAGATCCCCCCTACTTGGCTCAGCACTTTTATAGTGACCTTATGGAGTTCTTCTGGCAAGTTCTCAGGATGATGCTTCAAACACCAATTGAGCGTGGATACCTGTTCAACCGAGACCCTTCGAAAGGTAGAGTAGAGCTCTATATCGAGGGCTGGTCGCCACTATTACCGGTGCTTCCAAGGGAGGAGGAGATCATAGCCAGAAAAGGCAAGGACGAAATAAGGAATCTCAGCGCCGGGTTGAAATTAGCTGATAAGATGAAGTACACCGGAAAGTGGTATGTCATTAGGATGTGGGAGTTCTTTAGTGAGACGTATAAGGTTCTCAGAGACGACGGTGTTCTAGTTGTTTGGTTCACACACAGTGACCCAGCCGCATGGGAGGCCATAGTCTCATCGTTGTACGCGGCGGGCTTCACCCTCAGCAAGGCCTGGCCTATTTGGACTGAGATGGAGACAAGAAGGACGGCGTTATTGACATCAGCGTTCTTCACTTCATTGGCGCTCGTGCTGAGAAAGGGTGACATGGCCGAGCGGGTAATCACCGGCCCGAAGGAGGTAAAAGATATATTGCATGACGAGAATGTCAAAGAGGCCATTAAGAGAGGCGTTCATGACGCACTTATAACTGCGCGCATGTCTGAGACTTCTGGGCCCGAGCTGTTCGTCATGGGCCTTGCCGGTGGAATAGCGGGCGCCACGAGGATTTGGAACCCGATCATTGAGGAAGTTGGAGAAGAAGAGCTCTCTAAGCAGAAGAGCATCGAAGAGGAAGCGCGCAGAAGCGAAATCGAGCTCGACAAGCTCGGGAGGGCCCTCGAGTTCTTCGACAAAGTTCTCTACCCGGCCGCGACGTACTTGTCCCTCGAGGCCTTACTGGAGGACTACATGGAGGAGGTAGCCAAACTAGATGATAGGATGAAAAGGGATATCCTCAACGTAGACAACAACAGCAAGGCCTACCTACTGCTGTGGATAGCTACTAGGTATGCTGGGAAAAGGGAGCTAGCCTACGACTTCGTAGAGAAGGTCTGCAAGACCTTGAACGTGAATCATCAGTACCTTGCAAAATACTATGGGCTCGTAAAGCAAGAGAAATCGGAGTACTCAAAGAAGTCGAAGTCCTCAACATATAGGGTTCTATTTGGCGGCGAGGTCTACGACGCCGTTAAGGGCAGACTTGAAATGCTCGCCAAGACGGCCGTGGGCCGCGCCATACAGGTGTTAAGGCTCATAGGGGAGCAACCCAAAGACGATGTCACCAGGGTTGCAAGGGCCTTGTCTTCCAAGATCCTCACAAGCAGGAGCGATATAGCAATGGCGTTATTCCTACTGAGAACCGCAAGTGAAGACGAGCTTGAACTTGTAAAACTCTCTAGGATATCAAAGGACTTCGCAGAAAACGTGCTCATAAAACTCTATCAGGAGGTGTAAGGCGTGGTGGTGAGGCTTAAGGACGCTGTGAGGTTAACCGACCTAGCAGATAAGGTATACAAGAACCTAGAGCCCGAGAAGTACGTTGGCAATCTCGCGCCAAGCCTTGGGCTGATCGTTCAAAGGGACCTTGGAATAGCAAATGTTGAGGTATCCGAAGAATTCCTGAACCCTGAGACTTTCCTCTCACTCACTTACTTTAGGGAACCTGTCAAAGAGGCGCTGAGAAGCATTAACGAAGCCCTTCAAGGAGGAGGTGGGAGCAGCGTCGTATTTTCATTGACTCACGCCATGGGCCTTGGAAAGACGCACTTTTTGACCATACTCTACCATCTCTATCTCAATGTCCCAGAGCGGTGGGAAAACATCAAAAAGGGTTCAGCTCAAAAGCCAGGCCTCCAGGAGCTTGTAAAAACTCTGGAAGAAGTCAAATATGATGTAGACGTGGCAAAGAGGACCCTGTTGATCCCAATAGACTTAAAGTACCGGCCGATGGAACTTACGCGCTATGAGGCGCTTTTTGAGTACCTCAAGCGCATTATTGAGAGAAAGGAAACATGGCTAAAACAAGTGATCTCCAAGGAGGGGCTCGCGGAGCTTAAAGACCTCATAGGTAACCTAAGCAAAGAGAACCCCGTGCAGGCTGCAAAGGAATTAGTTTTGGTCCTTGATAAGCACAGAATACGTTTACCCGTTTTGATCTTAGTTGACGAGCTATATGCGAGTGCTATTGAGGCGATTCTAGGAAAGTCTGAAGAAGAAGCTGATGACTTAATAAAAGTGCTAGTCTTTATATCCTCCCTCATAGACAGCTTGGAAGGCAAGCAGCCAGCGGTATTGGTATACGCCTCGGCGCAGCAGGATATCCAGAGCTGGGATAACATAGAGGTGCCTGCCAAAGAGAACTGGCCTGAGTCACTAAGGTTACTGAAAATAACCGTGGATCATTTCAAGAATAGGATGCAAAGGTTTTCCATGAAAAGTGTAGGAGAGGTAACAGAAGAGGAGGCCCTAGAAATAGTAAAGAAACGCATAGTAGAATTTATAGCGCCTCTAGACAAGATTTTAGAAGAATTTAACGAAGTAAAAGAGGTTCTCACTAGCATAGTAGGGCAAGACATAGCTCGCGCATTTGTAGAGAAGCTCAAGACTACGTACCCGTTTTCACCTAAATATGAGGAGTTTGTGAGAAAGTTAGTAGTACCTGCCTACGGTGGGGACTTCTCTAACGCGCAACACCTACGTGACCTAATTAAGATAAGCTCGAGCGTTTTAGGAAGGGCAATTAATGACGGGGAGTCAACGCTTGTCAGCATAGCCCACATAGAGCACGACGACATTAAGCACGTCCTCCAGGAGGAGGCGGCCAGGCTATGGTGGAGCAATATAATGGCGTGGAATAACTACATTAATAACAGGTATCAGGACCCGAAAGAGAAAAAGGCGTTAACGTATGTCGTCAGGTCTATCTATGTGAAGTCGGTAACGGATAATGTGCTCGACCTCCTTAATATGTTGCAGAAGCTGGAGATGCTGGACCGCGAGACTATTTTGAGGAGAGCGCTTCACCAAAGGGATCTTATTCTATCCCTGGCAGGAGTTGTCGAGACCGACGAGCTAAGTAAACTCCCTGGAATCCTAGACGAGTTAGAGAACGTTCCATACATGCACGTAATTTACAGGGATGACGACCGTTACTATCTCACATCATTCATAAGCAACCCATTACAGATGATAGGTAATATAGTAAACGAGATACTCGAAGGACTTAGAGACCAGAAGGGAGAGTTGGATATAGAAAAAGCTGTTAAGTATTTAAGAGAAAAGTTGAGAGAGTACAAGCTCGTTGCACAGTTCAAGGAAGAAGCCTCATTAAACTTAAGCTTTGAGTTTATCAGCCTAGAGGACTTCAACAACAATGGATTTGTAAAATACATAGACAACTCCAAGTTCACAGTTCTATTAATCTCACCACTTGAGATGGCAGAGAAAGTTCTCTTAGGAAAAGAGAAAACCGAAAACATTATAAATAAAATTAAACAATCACTGGAGCAAAATAAAAATAACATAAATAATCTAAATATGTTCGCAGTAGTTGTGCCCATTGTCGAGAAGGAATCCCTGGAGAAAATTGTAAGGTCGCTCGCTAATATAGAGGCTTCCGAAAGAGCACTGAAAGCCTTCACTAATAGTGAGGTCCTTAACACTTTTGCAAGTCAAGAAATAGAGCGTAGAAAAGACCTTAAAGATTACATGGTGATAAAGGGCTACACCGAAGAGCAAGTAAGGCAGATAGTCATCAATGCTATCACCACGCTCAAAAAAGGACTAGAAAGCGTTGCGCAGCAGCTTGCCTCGACAGCAGTGCAAGACTTTGTATCAGAATATATTAGCCTATTTAAGAAAGTGATATCATACGACCCCGGCTCTGGATCCATTGTTGATAAAGACCTTGCCGTTAAGGCCGAGGGTGAGTCAAAAGACCTGGAAAAGGCTATTGCATCAGTTCATTTATGGATAGCTAACGCTATTATGGCCAATCTAAATGTTAAAAGAGAACAAGACATTAGAGCGCAACTTGTGTCCTGGATTAAAGGAGAGCTCTTGAAAAATGAGGAGGTACAGACAAAGCTACGCAAGGAAGACAGCTATAAGCTGAACATTGACGCAGTTAAAGAGCTCCTCATAAAAGGATACTCGAAGATCCCAATTAAACCACGGTCTATTCAAGAAATAGAAGTTGCCATTAGGGGCCTCAGTGGGATCATCATTGAAAGCGAGAACCTCGGCGATATAGAACTGAAAGTAAAGGACAAATACTTAATTCTCGAAAAGGTGAAACCGATACCACCACCGTCAACGTCCCCTCCTAGAGGAGTTAAGGGCTTCGCTACATCAAATATAGATGCTGTGATTACATTCTTGAGCTCGCTGAACACGCCTAGTATAGTCCAGCGAGAACAATTATTTGAGAAAATTAAGTCGGTTTCTGTTCAGGCTGAATTAGAGCTAGAGGAGCAGAAAACAGAGAAATCAACAGCAGTTATCAACTTTAAAGGCTCCATAGGAGCTTTGCTCGAGCTAGCGGAGCCTCTAATGAGGTACTTTAACAGGCATAGAAATAACATAAAGCAGTGTAATTTACTAGTGGAGCTAGCCTCTGAGATAGACGAAAAGACTGTGAGACAATGGATTAACAACATAGGCATAGGCATACAGAATGTAACATTCCAGCAGACATAACGCGGTGAAGCCTATGTCTCATGACGTTTGTCGTGGAGCTTTGATAGTGATAAATAACGGGATCGATAGCCTTCGCACGCAGTTGCGTAAAAGCCTTCAACACATAAACGAGGATAGTCGCGCATACGAGATAATATTTAACGTATTGCATTACGGTGTCACTGAAAGAGATTTTCTCACACAAAGTCTCTTTGAGGATCCAAGGTTTGTCGAGGTCTTAGAGGTAGCCAGAAAATTTTTGGATAGTATTTATGATATGTATGATAAACTTAGAGACTGCGCATCTGATATTGCAAGTGATGTGTTTAACGACGTTCTTACCCAACTAGGGCATGCCAAGAAGCCAAAGTACTTTGTATTTTGTGACGGCATGTCGATCAGGGAGGCGCTGTATCTAGCTGACAGGCTCGGAGCCAAATATATAAAGACCATAATAAACCCTGCAGGTGTAACAGAGACCTATAAGTTCATCCTCGGCGCTAGGGAGTACGTGGCTAAGCAACCTAACTTGGACGAGGTGATTAGAAGGATAGCAGAGGGAGCAGGAGCTCAACACATTGTTCTTAGAGAGTACGATGAGGCGATACACCAAATGGAAGGCCCTGAGGGGCTAGATCCACGTTCAATAGTTGAAAAGATGTACAGCATTACTCAAAAGCTTGAGTTAAGAATGTACAGTCTCAAGAGGGAGGGAGCGACAATTGTGCTTCTGTCTGACCACGGCTATGATGTTGTACCAGTAGGCTCTGGAAGATTCAGGACCCAGCACAGATGGAACCTGAGATCCCTCAGCATTCTAGCCCCAGTAATGGTTGTTGACCCCCTTTTAACTTGATGCTGAGATAGAGGAAATTGGTGCTGGGTGCCTGAGGCTTGGTTAGTAACATATACTCCCTAATCTACAGGTACTCGTCTAGAAAGCCTGAGCTCTCGATTCGCGTTCTAAGCGACGCAGTTACTAGAGACTTCCTGGTTATCCGAGGTGAAAGAGCCTCTAGGGTCCTCAAAACCATGCTCACAGTGCTCCACGCATACGCTATAAAGTACGATGTAACAAAGTCCTCTGGCGAAGAGATCTATGAGCTACCCGCTGACGTAGGTCACGCGAGCTTAATTTTCATGATGATGATGTATAGCGTTAGAAAGCCAGACAAGTATGTAGGCCTCTACGAGAAGCTATTAGCCGGCGAAATACCGCTCTCACAGCACCTCAAGGTGTTTATAGATATTGCAGTTGAACTAAGCGAAGTAATAGGTCACAGTAAAAAGCAGAACACTGTTCTCAACGCACGTGTCGCGCAGTCCCTCTCCCCCATCATACGTAATCTGGCTGAACTCCTAAACAGATTCGGTTAAGTAACATCAAAACCTCTTGACGTGATCGTTCACCGTTGCCCAACGCTCTTAATCCTCTGATCACGTCTAGTCCTTCAGGGCTATTAGGTATGTTGAGATCACGTGATCGTTAGCCTTCTCCCCATAACTTATAGGTACCGCTGATTACATTGAGCTTGGGAAGCGTCGCCATGAATTAGGGTCTACGTTGAGGAGGCTCCCTGGTGGTCGAGCCCAGGATCCACGGCGTTAAGGAGATATGTAAGTGCTCCCAGCGGCGCTAATCATTAGTTCCAGGACACATAGTTCAATACCTTGATGTCCCTGGGGGTGCATAACTATTTTGTTAGCTGTCCCCAGCGGCCAAGGGCCCTGTTGGCTCTGCGTCCCTCCCAGTTAGCCGCAGCTGACACGACAGGCCCTGTTACGTGAGCTGGCCGGCGCCGTGTATCCCCAAGACAGAGGGTGCCGGCCGCGGCAGGCTGCTGGAGGCTGCAAGCTGGGTCACACTATGACGCAGGGCCCAGTCGCGCTCAGTTGCCCCAGCCGCGGGGACACGCCCCTTGTGTCACCTTGGCCTTGCTGGCTTACCTCATCAACCTCGGCGAGAGTAATGACGGCGCCTAAGGCGCTTCCTCCGCGTCCTTTTCCTGCTTCAGCAGGTCCTTCCATGTTCGCGGGACGCTGCGCGGAGCAGAGGGCATCTGAGGAAGCGCTGACACCACTTAGGGCGAGGGTCTGCAGGCCCTTGTGCCTTAAGCACTTTTCTACACAAATTTGCGTGGAAACGTGCAGAGGCTGTAAGGCTCAACCAGCCCGCCAAGGGCTACGGACAACCTACGTCAGAGATTTAGGCAGAGCTTCAGGGCTGAGGGGCCTTGGCCTTCGGCCTCGGCCTGACCCTTATCACGAACTCCGACCTCCTCCCCTTGGGGCTCACGCCCTCGTAGTAGTTGAAGACCCCGTGGCACCTCAGGCACTCCAACCTGCTGACGTTGTAGAATCTGAAGCGCCACGTCCTGAGGACCCTGAACTCGCCCTCGTAGCCGCAGTAAGGGCACTTGACCAAG
>Ga0209739_100949_pt1 | contig 10464 bp, 13 predicted proteins | sample JossMetagenome_2_FD_184729 | JGI IMG/M metagenome (GOLD analysis project Ga0209739, IMG submission 184729) | Hot spring sediment microbial communities from Joseph's Coat, Yellowstone National Park, USA - JC3_ASED (SPAdes) (version 3) | ecosystem: Environmental > Aquatic > Thermal springs > Hot...
CTGCTGTTCTTCGGCGATACCTCCTCCTATAGGCCGGAGCCGTATAGGCATAGGATAAGGGTCAGATATTACTATAAGCGTCCGGATAGGCCAGTAGCTATACTATTAAAGGTGGATTTCAAACCTTATAACAAATCGTGGGAATATATATATTTAAATAAAATATTAGGCGAATTTAGAAAGTATATACATATTTATTTCATAGATGACATATTCGGCGTAATCCCTGAGGAGGTGGCAGAGGTATATCCCCTATCTCAACACGAGTCTTGGGGCGCCTCCGAGGCTCCATACGACGATATAGCGCATATATCTAAGGTATATAAATATATTATAGCTTATAATTATTATTTAAGCAATAGAAATATTATAATTACTAATAATATTGATGATATAGTTTCGATCTTAAATACTATATATAGTAATGCGACTCCTCCCTCTTGGTCTCCTCAAGCTGGCGCCTGACCTCGGCGTACTCCCTCTCCAGCTCCTCCGCTAGTTGCCTCAGGTCGGCCGTATCCACGCGAACGTCGAAAAGCCGGCTGAAGTGGTCTAGAGCCACGCTGGCCGCCTGCGGGTCCGCCGGCCTGTCCGCATAGGGCAGTATTACCAGAGCCGGGAAGCCCCTCATCTCGAAGTGGGATAGGAGGAGCCCCAGAGGACCTACTATCTGTAGACCTTGCTCCAGCCGCCTGCCCTCGAGGGGGTAGCCGGCCTTTATATAGGGCGTTGTGTAGGCTACTCTCAACAGATCGCCCTGCTCCCGCCTAAATCTGCCGTCCAAGCCGCCGAAAAGCACCGCCAGCTTGAACCCGCTTCTGACGACCCACTCGGATAGGGCCTCAACGAAGTCGTAGACAGCGTCGTCGATCAGGCCGTAGTTGTTGACGACGCCTGTCACCTTACCGCACGAAAATATCTCGGACTGGAGCGCCAGCCTGTCGCCCTCGTAGGCAACTACGGGAGGCATCTTCTTGTAGCGCACGTAGCCCACCACGTCGCAACTCCTCGAGAGGTGCTTAACCGCTATATGTCCCACTATTCCTACTCCGTGAAACCCCGTAACGAAGATCTCCTTAGCGAAGGGCTTAATTACATTAAATACTACTCGCATATTTCTCAAGTTTCTCAATAACTTTGGTTATTCTATTTATTTCATCTATATTATTTATATAAATTAATTGTACTTTACATATAGGGCAAACGCCGTTGTATGCCAGCTCCTCGTCGAGCGAATAGCGCCGATGACAGTTCGGGCAGACGTAGTAGGTCCCTTCGGCCAGAGCTCTCACCAGGAGGGCCAGCTTCCCTGAGACCAACTCTATCCTCTTCTTTATGGCGTTGGCTATCACCACGTCGTCGACATACCAGGTGTACTCGATCCTATAGTCGGGCGTGGTCGTCTTGACTACGCCTATCATGTTGCCCTTAGCAAGAAACTGCAGAATTCTCCTGGCCTCTGCCGTAGATATGTTCATCAAGATGGCTATTCGGTCGTCCGAGAGCTGCTCCTTTCTTGAGTACAGCATCTCAACCATCTTGCGGGCCAGCTTGCCGTATTCGGGGCTGTTGAACTCGAAGGAGACGTTACGCTCAACCATTATGAGATAGGCGTTGAGCCTCTCCTCGCTCACAGAACTCTCCTCAGCTCGGTATATAAATTAAGAGACGAGCTCTCGAACCGCTTGACTTCGCCCATCTTGACCGGGAGGTACGACTTCCCGTCCAGCATGAGCCCCCCGATCGGGGGCCTCGCCTCGTATATCGCGTATCCCGGCGTCTTCCAGAAGAGCAGAAGCTTGAGCGTATTGATGCCGAAGCCCGTCAACGCCGAGACGGGCACGAAGAGGGAGAAATGCCTCCTGACGATCGAGGCCTTCTCGACCAGCTCGGAGAGGCTAACCCTATCGACTTTGCTCAAGACGGGGAGGATCTTCTCCCTATATACGCCGATGGTCGACAGCACGTCGAGCGAGGTCTGGAGCTCCCTCGCCAGCTCCCCCTCGTCGTCGGATACGTCGACCAGCAGGAGGACCAGATCGGCGTCGGCGACCTCTTGCAGAGTGGAGTAGAACGACTCTATTAAAACCGGCGGCAGATCCTCGATGAAGCCTATGGTGTCGGTCAACACCAGTTCCTTCCCCCATAGGTTTATGCGGCGCGAATACGTGTCCAGCGTGGCGAACGGCTTGCCGTCGACGTATTTATGCTCCGCCGTCAATCTGTTGAAGAGAGTGGTCTTCCCCACGCTGGTATATCCCGTCAACACGACCTCGGGCACGCCGAGATCCCTCCGCCTCTTCATAAGCCCGACCCTATCCTCCCTCATCCTATCGAGCCTCCTCTTTATGTGGGAGATCCTGCTCACCATATGCCTATAGTAGGCATCGACGGCGTACTCGCCCGCGCCCATATAGCCGATCTGCTCGCCCATCTTTGCCCTCCTGAGGTACTCCTTGACCAAGGGCAGTTGATACTTGAGCGACGCCAGCTCGATCTGCAGCTTGGACTCTATGCCGCCGGCCCTCCGCTCGAATATCTTGAGTATCAACAACACCCTATCCATGACATCGACGCCCAACCTCCTCCTCAAGTTGTACGACTGGAGCGGCGTCAGCTCGTGGTACGCCACAAAAACGTCGAAATCCATGCCCGCCACCTCGTCGAGCTTCCCCCTGCCGAGATAGAAACGGGTATCCCGCTCTCCGTACTGGGCCACTACGCCGGCCACCTCATAGCCGGCCACCTCAGCCAAGGCCTCGAACTCGGCGAGCCTTCTGCCGAGCCTCCTATCCCTGGGGCCTACATAGGCGAGAAGGGCCCTATTCCTCATCTCTCACCTCCGCCACATCGCCCAGCGTGAGCTCCCTCCTGGCGGGAGCGCCCGCGTCGGCCTCCCCTTGTTGCGCCGGCACCAACAGCTTCACACCAAGCGCCTTCTCGAGCTTCCTAGCCAACTGGACGTCGGGCACCAGCTGGCCGCTCTCCACGCGCCTCAACACGCTCTCCTTGACGCCCATATAGGAGGCCAGCGCCTCTCTACTGAGGCCCATGGACTCCCGCGCCCTCCTTATCACCTCGGCGTACTCTTCGACGACCTCGTACCTATCGGCGGACCTCCTGGCGGCGGACGTGCGTCTGGGCGGAGGCGGGGCCGCGCGCCTCTGTGTCTGCGGCTCGGCTGCCGAGACGGCGCCGTAAGACGCCGCCGCCGCACACCGCCTACAGACGTGGAGAACCGCGTTGTCAAGCTTCACTATATAGGGTTGCCCCTCTATCGGGGCGCCGCAGATGTCGCAGTACAGCATTAATAGGGATTCGATACATGGTTAAAAGCATGACGCCGGAGGAGCACGCCTATGGGCTTTTGACATACATATATGGATATAAAAATATAGATATAGATAAAGATAAAATAGAAATAAAATATAATAAATATAAAAGGATAAAATATATATATTATGAAGGCAGGCCGATATTTGCATTCAGAAACAACGACGGATATCTCTTGCCCCTAGCCGAGGCGGCCCCCTACATGAAGGCCCCCTATGTGGTCGTCGACAGAGAGACGGCTAAATTTGTGTCGCAAGGACGTAGTGTCCCCGCGAAGTTCATCAAGGCCTACTCGCGCGGCTTAAGGCCAAACGTCGAGGTCCTCGTACTCGACGAAGACGGGAAGCCCGTCGCCGTCGGCAGACTTCTATACAGCATGAGAGAGCTCACGTTGAGGAGAGGATATGCCGTAAAGCCCAGATCCAGGCTGGTCGAGGCTCAGTCCGGGACTCGAGCCCAGACCCCGCGGAGATCTAACGCCTAGGAGTCCCGACAGGCCGGACGGTCGACCTGTCCACACGGCCGCAGACGGCCTCCACGCTCAAGGCCGCCGCGCACTGCCTCCGGTCGCTTTAGCGGCACGTCAGCCCCTCGACGCGCCGAGGACCTCCCGCCGACGTGTCCGATCAATTGTGCGGTCCCTCCATGGCGCCATCGGGCCGACTCGGAGGGCGGATCTATGCCGGAGGCAGCTCCGGATACAGGTCCCACGCTCTTCTTGATGCGACGGCCGGGGATCCCAGTGGGCCCCGGGCCTAAAACCCATACAGAGACCGCCCTCAACGAGGTGGGGGAAGCGCTAGCCGGAGCGTAGCTATGTACGTTATGCATATTACGGCTAGAGCCAAGACAAATACAGAGGGGGTCTGAGCGGAGGACGCGCGAGGGCTAGCCGGAGCGTGAAGTCGTCGAGACGCCGAATAGCCGCTAGCAAGGGGTCTAGCCGTCAACGTTGGTGGAAAACTTAAAAACAAGAAATATATGTAAAGAGCAAGGCCCCGGTGGCTTAGCGCGGTAGAGCGCCCTGGGGCTAAGCCCCGCGTAGGAGTGGGCGTCGCGCTACCGCCGACGTCCACGGCGGACCTTGTAAGCGGGAGGTCCCGGGTTCAGGGGAACCCCGCCCAAGAATCCCGGCCGGGGCTTCCACAGGATTATTACAGTGCGAGTTTTCACAAGACGGCAGCGCATATGCGTGGCGCGGGTTCCCAGCCGCGCCGGGCGTTACGAGCACGTGGGCTCCGGGCCATCGCGGGCTCCGCACGTGCCGTAGCTGGTCGCGCCGAGGCGCGCCGCAGAAGAGGTTATCTCGTTGGGCGTGGGCATTGCCGTGATAGATCCCGAGGAGCTCACCAGGCTGGTGCTTAGGTTCTCGGCGAGGGAGAAGGGAGGCACTGTGTCGAGGCGTTGTTTTACCTCATGTCGACCCTCCTCGAGAGGAGGGGGCTCCTACGTGAAGAAATTCGGCGTGAGGAAAGGCGTCGACGACTTGGCCGACCCGCACCTCCCGGGCGGATGGTACAGACTCTGGCGCTATGTAAACGACGTGGATAGAGACGTGGAGCCCGCCGTGTGGGGCCTGCTGGATAGGTACGGAGACTACGTGGGCCTCTCGATATCGCCGGGGGACGAGGGCTTGATCTTCATAGCCGCGTTTCTCGCCCAGAACACCGCATACCGCACCAACGTGCTCAGATGGACCAGCGCCTTGTTTTCCCGGAGCGAGCGCCTAGACGAAGCCGCCGGGCTGGCGCCGTCCATCGGGAACAGCTACCAGCTGAGGCGTCTGCCGGCCGCCTTAAGCGCCTACCTATCGGCTAGGCCCAGAGATAGGGCGGACCTCCTGCGGATCCCTGGGGTGGGCCCGAAGGTTGCGGGCCTATATCTGCTCTTCACGGGGTAACACCTCGGCGGTTCCTGTGGATAGACACCTCATGAGGCAGGCCCCCGCCTGGGGCTGGCAGGCCGCCCGACAAGAGATACTGCGCCAGATACGACTGCGCCGCCTGCCCCCTGGGGGTCCATCTGCCTGAGAGCGAACGCCGCCCGCAAGCTGGGCAGATTGCGGGCTTGGTCCAGACCGTGCTGTATATACCGGATAAAGGAATTAAGCCTGAGGCTCGCCGGCCCTGGTCTCGCCCCTGGCGCCCCGCCTCCCCCTAGGCCTCGGAGGGGGCTGTCTCGGCAACACGGCAAAGCCTAGAGGCCAGCCGTAGACTCTATCCCTCTGCTCGCTGGAGGTCGTATGGGTCTCGATGGAGAAGCCCGACCTGAACACAAGAGGCTCGTCGATCCAGACCGCGGCCCTCTCGGGGTAGTAGGCTATGGGCTCCACGAACCACTCGACGACTCTGCCGCCCTCCACAAATCTGACGTAGTCGAAATACTCGTCGTAGTTGTAGAAGCCCCATATGACGACGAGCGAGGCCTCCGTTAGAGGCGGGTTTATCCTCCCTAGGGCCAAGCTGTAGCCGTACTTGTCCGCATCTCCGCCGTATATATGTTTCGGCGCGAGCGGCTCGACCCTGGCTCCCACCTTTCTGGCGTGGTCGGAGGCTATGCTGTAAGACCTCCGGATTATCCTCTCGGCGTCGGCCCTCGACAACGGGAGCAACCACATGGCCCCGCCCCGTCGAGGGGCTTATAAATATTAATAATGCGATGGATTAAATTAACCGTCATGTTTTTAGAGGGGGGAGTAGAACGGACCATGCTCCTGCCCCTGCTCGCCCTCACGGCCGTCGCGATACTGCTGGGGCTCGCCATGAGGAGGGTGAGAGATAGGGCGTTGGCGGTGCTAGGCGTCGTCGGCTTCTTCCTGATAGCCATACCGGCGCTTTTCGTCAGCGGAGGCGTGGTGGAGAGGATAGTGGCCGCCGTATTTGCCTACTCGCCGTATTGGGAGTATGTACTACCTCTGCTGACCTTCGCCGTAGCGCTGTTGTTGCCCACCAAAAACGACGCCCAAGGCGGGACCTCCCGCAGAAGGTCCAGGGAGGTTTTTAGGGCAGAAAAGGAATATTGGTAAATTTATTTCTTTTTTATAGAAACTATAATTACAGATATTACAAATACTATAAGTATTATGGAAATTATATAATTAGTTAAGCTGGAGCCTGCCGGCGACGTGACCGCCGTAGGCGGAGCGAGCGTGGGCATGGTGGTCGGGGCCTTGACAACTATATAGGTGGAATTCAGGGAACATAGAATGTCGCCTATGGCCGCGGCGTACATAGAGGCCTCTTCGTACATATATAGAGCGGTCACCACATCGCTGTTAGCGTAGTAGTCGCCGAACTGGACGTAGCTGAGCGGAAGTATGTTGGGGGACCCGCAGGCCGCCGCCCTATATATATTCTCGAGGGCCGTCTGCCTCTCGACAGGCGCCAGGCTCTCGGCGCCTGGAGATGCGAGCGCGTTCTCGGCCAGAGATATCGTGTCGAGAGAGGCGGCGAGCGAGGCGAGGTAGTGCCTGCTGGAATAGAGACTCTGGGCCAGCTGGAAGCTCTGCCCCAGCTCGGCCATCAGATCTGAGGGCAGTTGAGATCCGTACGTCGTCGTCACATAGGAGTACATCACGTATGCGTACTCAAGATACGTCTCGGCCATATCCCTCAGCGAGCTCTCGTTTACCGCGCGGCCGTAGGCCAGCATTTCCGCCGCATTTATCCAGGGGGGTAGCGTCACGGCGCGTGCATACATAAAGGCCGCATCTGGATTCGAGGAGTTGGCTTGCTGATATATTTGATAAATTCTTTCATATATACCTATTATAATGCCTAAATTATTAGAAGTTATAGTTATATTATTAGAGATTTTTTCATAGTTTTTAGCGAGTTTTAGAGCATCTTTATAGAGAGCATTGGAGCTCAACGCCCCGCTCGACACCTGCGACAGGTAGTACTTGTATATGCCGTTGAACAGCAGAGACGCCGCCGTGTAGTACTGGCCTCCGGCCGCTGCAGACGAGATCGCGCTCATGTTGGCGTAGACATCTGCCGACTTGCCGGTCGCGTTTTTGTATATGGCGAGAACCTGTTGGTAGAGATACCTAGACACCTCGTCGAACGTGGTCGTGTTGAGGTACGACGGGCCGTAGGGCAAAGTCACGTTGTAGCCCGTAAGATATAGTATCGCCTGCTGTATTGTGGCCACAGGCACCACCCGGACGCCGCGCACGCCGCTGGCTTGGTCCTGCTCGCCTAGAGGCACCAAGACCAGCTTTATGCCGTTCTGGGCGGCCGCCGCCACCTTGTCCCTAACGCCGCCGACCCATCCTATGGTCCCGTCGGGCAGAATTATGCCCGTCATGGCGGTGTCGTTTCTGAGCGGAAGCCCCTTCATGAGGGCGAAGAGAGCAGCTGTGATGTAGCCGCTGGCCGACGGGCCTCCCACGCTGGCCTCGAGGCCCGTGACTCTCAACAACGCGGTGTAGTTGGCCGCAGGGACGTCGGCAAGCCTGGCGGCCACGTACAGCGCCACTTGCGCCGACGGCCCGAAGCCCTCCCCGGCCTCGGGGACGCCGGCGACGTAGGCCCTGCCGTTGCCGGGGGAGAGCAGAGTCACCTCTATGGGGACGAGGGCGCCTCCGCCGCTGGAGCTCACCGCCAGCGCGTTGATGGTCGTCGTGCCGATAACCTGCACGGTCTGTCCGGGCCTTAGCGGGGTCAGCGTCAACGCGGCCGCCGTGAGCGCAGCCGCCATCAAGACGGCGAAGATCAGCGCCCATCTCATGCGCCGATCGGCATTTCTCAAATTTAAAGGTTGCTCACATCGGGCGAGTTCAGCGTAGGTCCAGACGCACATCCGCCCTTCACCTAAGCCTGGCTCATCACCTAAGGTTAAAAGAGGCCTCAATTTATATGGAGGAGGTCGCCAGAGCGCTGGCCGCGAGCAAGTCCGCCGTGGCCTTCACGGGAGCCGGCGTCTCGGCCGAGTCCGGCGTGCCGACATTCAGAGGCGCCGGAGGCCTCTGGGAGAGGTACAGGCCGGAGGAGCTCGCGACTCCGGAGGCCTTCGAGAGGGACCCCGTCCTGGTGTGGCGCTGGTATAAATGGCGGCAGGAGCTGATCTATGCAGCAGACCCCAACCCGGCCCACCTGGCTCTAGCCGAGTTGGAGAGGCTTGGAGTCCTGAAGGCCGTGATAACCCAGAACGTCGACGGATTGCACCGGAAGGCGGGCTCGCGGCGCGTCGTGGAGCTCCACGGCAACATATGGCGCGTTAGATGTACGTCGTGCGGCCGCGAGTTCCCCGTGGAGAAGCCCGTGGGGGAGATACCGCCGCGGTGCCCCATCTGCGGCGGCCTGCTCAGACCTGCCGTGGTCTGGTTCGGCGAGCCCCTGCCCCGCGGCGCCTGGGGGGAGGCCTTGTCCCTTGCGTCCTCGGCGGACTTCATGCTCGTGGTAGGGACGTCGGGCGCGGTCTACCCCGCCGCGCACATACCCCGCATCGCCAAGAGGAACGGCGCCGTCATTGCCGTCGTGGATCCCGGCGAGACCGCGCTGGACGATATAGCCGACTTCAAGATACGGGGAAAGGCGGCCGAGACACTGCCGAGACTCGTCGCCGAGGTGAGGAGATGTCTTACCTAGTTCTGTTCAGATGCCCTAGCTCCGTGGTGGAGACCAAGGCGAGGAGGTTCTATCTGGACGAGGGGCTCTACGCATATGTCGGCTCCTGCGGCGTCTCGTGCCACAAAAGGATCGCCAGACATCTGAGAAGACCCGCCAGAAGGCATTGGCACGTCGACTATCTGCCCTGCGAGGCCGTCGCGGCGTTCGCCACGCGCCTGAGGGAGCCCGACCTCGCGGCACGGCTCTCGGCCTGCGCCGAGTACGTCAAGGGCTTCGGCTCCACCGACGACAGACGCGCGCCGTCGCATTTATTCAAGGTCGGGTCGCTAGCCCAGCTTCTTGACGCGATATCTGCCGTCCTTCACGACAAGCCTGGCCAGGCCGAGCTCCGCTAGGTATTTGGCGAACGCTATGCCCTCCTCGGCCAGCCTGAGCGGATCCCCCTCCCCCCTCGCGCATAGAGCCATCGCGTAGGGAACGCCCTCGGAGGAGCACTCCCCGTAGGCCCTCAACAGGCTCCTCAGACGGCCCTCCAAGATCTCCGCATATTGGGCGGCGGTGGTGGGGGGCTCGTGGGCAGGGTAGGCCGCGAGGCCGCCCAGCGAGCGCAACAGGGCTATTACGTGCCTCAGGGAGCCCACGCTCACTACCCAGCCGCCCACATCGCCCACGAAGATTCCCTCCTCGGTCTTGAAGCAGGTATGGCCCCACGTGTGGGATCCGCAGGGCAGCACCTGCGCCGAGAATTCGTCCAGATCGACCCAGCCGGCCGCCATCCTCGCGAAACGCGCACGGGCGCCCGCGGCCTGCACCTCTCTGGGGGGCGCGCCCGCCCTTCTCAGCACCGCGGCGACGTAGCCCCTAAACCTCGCCCCGTCGGTCAGCATGGCGACCTCGAAGGGATTCGCCACGACGGCCCGCGGAGATATCTTGTCCAGGCCTGAGATATGGCCGGCGTGGTGGTGAGTCAACAGCACGTACTTGACGTGGACGGGCTCGGAGACATCCACCGACACGCCCCCTATAAGCCACGAGGCGCCGACGCGGCTAGGCCTCACTTTTTTATACTAAGGACAGCGATAAATTTATGTCGTCTGACTGGACGGCAAGGTTTATAGCCGACGCGGAGAAGTTGTTCGGGATATCGGCCAAGGAGCTCGCCGAATTCGCAGACGCGATGTCCAGAGGCGACGAGAAGGCGGTCGCCGAGTGGGCAGAGCGGAACAAGATAGGGGAGAAGGACTTCCTGGTCCTCTCCACCATGTACGTCCTCTACAAGACGGAGGACAAGGTGTCCGGCTTGTTGGAGGGGCTGGAGCTGAGGGTGGACGAGGCAGTCGCCTTCGTCGGTAGCCTGACGGCCCAGCTCGTCAACGGGCTGGGCGCCGATAAGGGGAGGACGTTGCTGGCGCAGATCCTGCTGGCCGCCGCCCTACAGATAGAGGACAGAGAGACCAGGGAAAAAATAGCGGAATTCGCCGGATCCCTCCTCTAATCACCAGAGGGCGCTCCAGCTCTCGGAGCCTGGATATAGGTAGGCTGTGTAGGACCCGACGGC
>Ga0209739_100955_pt1 | contig 10412 bp, 5 predicted proteins | sample JossMetagenome_2_FD_184729 | JGI IMG/M metagenome (GOLD analysis project Ga0209739, IMG submission 184729) | Hot spring sediment microbial communities from Joseph's Coat, Yellowstone National Park, USA - JC3_ASED (SPAdes) (version 3) | ecosystem: Environmental > Aquatic > Thermal springs > Hot...
CAGCCACAGCCCTACGCCAGCTGGGGCGCTCACCAGCAAGCCTCCTGACGGCCGGGGGGACTTGTCCAAACGAGTCCCAATCCACAGTCTTGAAGAAGGAGCTGGCGTCGGCCCCCTCCAGAAGCGCCACCACCGCCTCCACTGCCTTGCAGGCCGGCATGTGGCGGAGGGGTGAGTAGAAGGCGAAGACGTCGGCGGCGGCGCCTAGCTCTGCGCAGGCCTTCTCCACAACGTCAGGGATCATGAGGAGAAGAGGAGGGTGGTGGGTAGAAATGGGTTACGCCAGTTTTCTAAGCTCCTCCAGGAGGCGCCTGAGGAGGGCTCTGCGGAGGTTTTCGGCCGAGGCCACGCCGCCTACCTCCGTCTTCAGCTCCGCCACGGCCTCCCCCACGGCCTTCATAAACTTCTGCATGAGGCCTCTCTTGTCCCCGCCGGTCAGCCCCGCCATGTCTTCAAGCAGTCTCTGCACGGGGACTCTATACGCCGTGGTGCGCAGATACACCACGCCCCTCCCCGGCACACTGCTATACATCAGCAGGAGGGCGCATAGGCGGAGGTGGGCCTCTGCCACCTCCCTCCTCTTACACTCCCCAAGCAGAGACTCTATCAGCGGCATAGACACGTCTTGAGGCGGTCTACATCAGCCCCCAGGGCCTCGGCCGCGCGGTGTATAAGCTCCCCGCACCCGCCGCCGGCCTCCGAGCTACTCGCCGACTCCCCTCCCTTGGAGTGGGCCCCCTCTACAGTACTCTCGCCGCCTCCAGAGGCGCCGTCTGCCTCATCGCCCTCCCCGCGGCGTGGCGAGGAGGACGTGCGTCTCTGGGAGGCGCTTTCCACCAGCTTCTCCTTGATAGACGACACGTCGCAACATATGGGGTCTACGTCGCACCACCCAGTTATCTTAAGGACAGGTAGAGAGAAGTATGTGCATGGTATGCCCCTCACATGTATGCCGAATTCTAGAAGCGTCTTGAGGGCCACCTGTATGTCGCTGAATTTGTAGAGGTATGTCGCCACGCGGCACTTCTCCGCCAGCTCCTCCCGCCACTCCACGTCGCCGAAGATGAAGCATCGGCTGGGCGCGTCGGCCGGAGGCGGCACGGAGCAACAGTGGTATAGGTCTTGACACGCGCCGTCTCTGTCGTATACAGCCACTAGATATATGAGGTGGTAGCGGACGCAGTAATCCTCTACAAGCTTGTTGTGGTAGCCAGCTGTCGCTACATAGATGCCAGGGGGAGGCGGCGCCTCCCGCCTCTCCCAGCCCGAGAGAAATTGCCTTATCTCTTCAAGACGGGCTGATTCAAGCGGGGTCATACCTCTTTACGAATGTAAACACCGACACCGGACGCCCCCGCCATTGTGTACACATTTACGGCGCGCCGTTTTTGTGTACACCCCGCCGTTCTGCCCACGGCGTCTTTGATAACTTTGTCAAGAGGCGACCGGGGCACAAACCTGCCGAGCATTAAGTCGATGTGGGGCATCCTGGCGTGGTCTAGCCAGTAGAGCCACTCGGCGAGGGCGTGGTTGCGCCGGCCCTCGCTCTTGGTGTTGGCTACCCAGACGTAGCCCCTTGCGGCGAGGGCCCTCAGCTCCTGGGGGAAAAGCTGGCTGAGGTAGTAGTGGGGGTGGGCCCTGGTCGGTATCACGCCCCCCGCGGCTCTATACAGCGTGGGGGCGTTTGTGCGCCACGTCTCTCTATATCTGTCGAAGGGGAGTAGGAGGGCGGCGGGGGAGAGCCTAATCCTCACGCCGCGTAGCTCCTCCCCCACGTCTACGTGGGGGAATTTCACCCTGGAACCGAGGCTAAGACGGCGTCTCTCTACATACGCCCTCCACTCCTCTCCGTGCTCCCCCTCGAACTCGACGCCGAGGAGGAGGTCAGGCGAGCTCTGTGGATACTCAAAGAAGAAGTCCACTAGAGAGTAGAGATCCCCGACGCCAAGCAACTTCATCTTGCGCATAATCGCCTCCACACACCCCCAGCCCAACAGCTCCTCCCAGGCGCGGGGGTCGCGGTGTATAAGAATCGCCGGATCAACCTGCGGCCTACAAGCCATGGCCCCGCGCGCGGCGTTGCTACGCCGGACAGCAACACAGCTGGCTCCGCCGTCCCCAGCGCAGACGCGCCGCGGCGCATGAACATACACAACGCCAAGAAAATACTCCCTAAAAAATACACTAGTTATACCAAACACAGACAAGACACACTTTCCCAAAACTTTCTAAAAACAAAATATAGAAATGTATCATATGAAGCTTGATAGTTTTTATGAAGTGTCTCTCCCAGTGGGCATCCGCGTAGATGCAGAAGCGAGAAGTCTCCAACGCCAGCACGGCTACATTAGCCGCCCCTCTCCTTGCGTTGTTAGACGCCGCGGCGTATAGACGGCGGCAGATACGCGTTCTGGTAAAAACACGCCTCGCCGTTTAAGTAGTCGCTGGCAACAGACACGCGCCTGGGCTCGACGTCTCTAAACATATTTCCACCTGTGGGCGACGCCGCATCTCCACAGACACGCCCGGCGTACGCCGCCAGACGCACATCCTCCATGCACATCGATATATATGCTATATATGTGTCGGAGTTTATAAAACGTCGTGTAAAACGCGTTTTACATCTATCAAAACGTTCAATTCTCCCGCCGAGTGAACTACGTAAAGCGGAGATCCAATTTATAAAACGTCGTGCAACACAAAACCGCAAGCTGACGCCGAAACTTGTCTCCACCAAGACAACTACCACAACCCCCACGCCGCTACACACAAACAAACAACCCCCCACAAAACCAACACAAACCCCACCACGGTAAAACCCCAAAACAACAACAGAAACACTTAAAAACCCACACAAACCAAACACAAGAACCCCCAGCATCTCAAATAGAGAATTGAAAGCGTCTTCGCTGTATCCGTTCTGCCTAAGCACGTCGTTAATGCATCTCAAATAGAGAATTGAAAGGAAGTACTCGTCGCCGCTGATGGTCTCCCTCCTGTGGACGTTGGCATCTCAAATAGAGAATTGAAAGATGCAACGACACCGAGGCGGGGATCCCCCATTCGACGTGGTCTGCGCATCTCAAATAGAGAATTGAAAGATACACGAGGTCTAATACGACGGTCGAATCCTTGCCTCCGGCATCTCAAATAGAGAATTGAAAGAGAACAAGGGGGTGGACGAAGCCCACCGCGACATCAAGCTGGGCATCTCAAATAGAGAATTGAAAGATGTAGCGGTGCCAGCGGACGACGCACCTCTCCCCCTCCAGGTGCATCTCAAATAGAGAATTGAAAGCTCTGGGTTGGGCATGCGGATACTATTCGCTGAGATGTCCAGGCATCTCAAATAGAGAATTGAAAGGCCCCCCACGCACGCCGCCCCCGGCAGGACCCGTCGCCCCGCGCATCTCAAATAGAGAATTGAAAGATATACACCGCGCCTATGCAACCGCTCAACTGGCTCCCCAGCATCTCAAATAGAGAATTGAAAGGTGTACGGCTTGTTTGAGGACCAGTTGCCTCCCACCATCATGAGCATCTCAAATAGAGAATTGAAAGATTGTACAAATCTCTGTGCAGGCGGGGGATATACGTACTGCTCCACGCATCTCAAATAGAGAATTGAAAGCTTTTACAAGCTTCACCTCGTCCACCTCAACGTCTCTGCCCAGGCATCTCAAATAGAGAATTGAAAGCTACTCTCCGCGCCTCCGTCCATACGACGCAACTACGACGGGCATCTCAAATAGAGAATTGAAAGACAGCCCCACAGAGAAGTCAGCAACAAGCGCAACAATCAGGCATCTCAAATAGAGAATTGAAAGATAGACGTCTATTTCGCATGCGACGCAGCGACGCAGTTCGTCGGCAGCATCTCAAATAGAGAATTGAAAGCGAAAGGCGAAACCGAGGCGCAACATCTTTTTATTTCCTGGCATCTCAAATAGAGAATTGAAAGTTGTTTCCACAACGCGGGCAGGCTGAGACTACTCATTTTTGGGCATCTCAAATAGAGAATTGAAAGCCATGTACATCCTTGCCGGGCCGCCTGGCTCCGGCAAGACCAGCATCTCAAATAGAGAATTGAAAGATACCCGCCCTACGTCAAGAGGATAAAACAGCAAACCCCCGGCAGCATCTCAAATAGAGAATTGAAAGAGGTGATTTAGCCAACTGCCGAAGGCCTCCTTGCGGCTTTAGCATCTCAAATAGAGAATTGAAAGGCTCGTACTTAACGACGCAGTCACCTAGGTATCTGCCATTACGGGCATCTCAAATAGAGAATTGAAAGATGTCCATATCTATAAAGCACTTCCCCCTATATAAAAACCGATGGCATCTCAAATAGAGAATTGAAAGCTCACAGTCCGCCTAGACCTCGATACGATGAGGAAAATAGTCCAGCATCTCAAATAGAGAATTGAAAGACGTCCAGCGGTTTCCATGAGACTGAGGCGTAGTATGCGCCCTCTTTGCATCTCAAATAGAGAATTGAAAGGGCTGGTGGGATCCGTTGACAAAAACCATGATCTGCGACGCATGCTACATCTCAAATAGAGAATTGAAAGAGAGACTACCTTCTGTCGCTGTTCTCTGTTATTAGATGTAATCGCCGTCTGCCGGCTAGTGGTTTTTACTATGCGTCTTGTTCTCAGCAACGTCCGATTAGGGAGACTGGGCTTAATTCTTCCGGCTCTGCATGGTTTACGTGACGTTGGGGGACCGCTGGGGCGTTCTCTGTGGCCCTGGGACTCGGTGGAGACGGGGGAGGAGCGGCCGCGTTTATAAGTCGCGACGCCGAGAAAGCCGTAGTTGAGCTGGAGGAACACGCCGTGAGAAACTGAGAGACAAGAGAGACGAATGTGTTGGAGGAGCCGGAGGTGCCAGGGGGTCGGAGGGCTGTCCTGCAAGTCGCAAAGTGGATTTCCAAAACAGCGTTCAACAAATTTTCGGCAGACCCGATGCCAAGCCACCTGCTGTCCATATAAGTCGGCAGAGGCTCGTCGAGAAGAGCCTCAGTGATACGCAGAAAGTTAAGGCATAAACGCCGTGTCAAGAGGCCGGGACTAGAGAATGGTTGCATCCATGACGCCGAGATCAAGTAGCTTTGAAACCAACCGCCTCGGGGAAGGCCCAGCCGCGGGAGGCGCCGCTAGAATTGGAGGTAGTACAGCTTCAACAGAGCCATCCTGCACCCCTCGCTATCTAATTTGCCACAGTTCTCGTAGACGGCGCGGAAAAGCCGCCGAAATAGGGGCTCCATAGATCTTGCGGAACCCAGCAGGCCGTGTAGCCTAACTGCGTCGGCCCTACCCTCCACAGCCGCCAGCAACATGAAGACAAATTGTGCCGCAGGTGTTATGGGCGTCAGGACTTCCACTAGCGTTTTGCCGTCCGCCACCCCTAACAAGAGATGCGCCTCCGGCGCCTCTCTCTCTATTTTCGATTTCAACCTCTCTACGGCTTCTTGATTACCTGCGGCGGCAACCACGGCATCAATGCAGACTTCAGACTTGGATAATTGCTTGCAGATCTCCAAGGCTTTGTCTTTCTGCAGGTGGCCGACCAACATCGATAAAGCTGGTCGAAACTCCGGTGAAATCAACGACTCAAACACATCCACAACCTCCTTCAGCCTCGCCCCCTCCCCCACGCCGAGGAGCTTAAGCATAAGCCGAGCAACCACAGAGACCCATGGGACGTACTCCAGCAACCATCGCCGCTCTTTCAGCAGATCCTCCGCCCTCTCCTTATCGCCGGAGGCCGCCAAGTAGACCAGATAGTCGCCAAGTATAGAGACCGTAGCCGTTAGATACATGGCGGTTGGTTTACGGTGCTCCTTCGTCTCCTCCCACAGCACCTGGAAGCCCATAGCTTTATCGAGAAGCTCCTCCCAGCTTTTTGCGGCGAGGACGCGGGCCCTAAGAGCAAGACTGCGGGTGGTGAGGTAGTTTCCCCACTCTTCCAGCTTTCTGCTCATATCCGCCGCCTTTTCGAACTCTTTTGCGGCCTCTTCCAGCTTATCTGTGTCCAGCTCACCCCTATCGTTAAGGGCGTGAACTAGCTTGTGGCGGGCCAGCACGTACGTGAACCAAGCCCTCAGATTCTTGATTACTCTCTCGGTGTTGCTTGTGGGGCTCCACGCTCTCACCCACTCGGCGAAGTCTTCGTCGCTTATCGAAATTTTTCTCAACTCCTCTGGACGGGCCGCCGCCTCGTCCAGTGAGCTCCTCACAGTCTCGGCCTCCTTTACGAGGTCGCCTAGGCCGCAGTGCTCCCGCACTAGCGGCGCTAAGACGTCGCTATGTAGCGCCGCGGCCAGCACATACGCCCCAGCTATAGTATTAAACAGGCGTTGCGCCGAGAGGCCGCCCTCCGGCGCCGCCGCGGCGCCGCGCTTTCTAACCTCGCCGTACAGCCGGCACATATCAGCCACCGCGTTCTCGAGACGATGCACGATGTTCATAATGTGCTTCGTCAGCAAGTTCGAGTAGGTGTGGATAGCATACACCAGAGACCAGCGGTGCTCTCTCTCAAGGAGGAGGCGGCTCTTGAGCTGTTGCAACGCGTCGTAGATGTACTGCACGGTTACTGGATCCAGTGTTTCTCGCTCTAAGGCGGCGGCCAGCAGATGGACATATCTATGCGGCGCCTTCTCGCCCAGAGGCCGCAACGCCGCCAAAACCGGCAACATGGTCGCTGTATGAACCACCCTTTGCATTGCAAAAGACGCCGCGTAGAGCAACAAGTCGGCTATCTTCTCATCCACCTCAGCTCCGGCGGCCAACGCCGCCGAACCCAAGGCATAAAAGACCTCAGGTAGCGTGAACCCCCTCCTTCTCCAGCTATCTACCAACGCCCTCATGGTCTCGAGACCGATTATGTTGGCGGCAGAGGCAGGCGGCGAGAATATTCTAGCCGCTCCTTGCAACATCTTCGCCGCCTCCGCTGGCGCTCCCTTCAGGTAGAGAAAACCTGCGGCTCCGTACATAAACGCCACGAGCGCTAAGGCGATTGGCACAACTATGCCGTCTGCCGTCATGTAGTCATCCACCACGCAGGTGTCAAGCGCCTCGCCTAACACAGCCTCTGCCTCCTTAGGAAGATCCTCCCGCCTAGGTAACCACAGATGCCCAGCAAAGGCGTGGCCAAGGACAAGAGCCGCCCTCTTCGCACACCTACGTTTCTCCTCCTCGCTAAGTTGCGACATCTCAGCGGCAAGTCCTAGTATTAACAACAAAGTGTGTTTAAGGAGCGTCATCTCCATGGGGCCGCGCTTCTTCAGCTCTGTGGCGCTTTCAAGTAACGCGTTGTAGAGCTCCTCAGGCTCTATCTTCTCCCTCTCTAGGGCTGAGCGCGTTGCCTTCTTTATCGCCTCCTCCAGAGTGCTGTGGTGCCACTTCGCAAACCACCTCACCACCCTGCTACCTCTAACCTCGTCACTGCTCTTTCCAAGATCTATCAAAATCCCCTCGGCGAGTTTCACAGGTAAAGGCCCATAAAGCCCTCTAAGCACGATCAACGGGGCGTAGACGTTTGCCTTCTTCCTATCGCCTCCGAGCACCGCGTACCAGATGTAATCCAGGGCGAAGTCCACAGCCCTGCCCTGTGCCCTCCTCAAAGCCTCAGCCACAGCCTCCCGCCGGCAAACCTGCCTCTTCAGCCAGTCTCCCGCCAACGCCGCCGCCAAAGCTCTGTTGTCGTCGTATCTCCCTACTTCTTTAGCCACCTCAGCCGCCACCTCGGCCGGGCAACCGCTGTAGCTCTCCACCAGTCTCTGCAGAAAGATGATATCGTCACTGCGCACCTCCACAGCCACATGCGCCCCCAGCCTATTTCTCAAAAGCGCATACAAGTCGTCGCTTAACACAACCACCCCGGCCACCTCCTTATCAGACACAACAGACTCCAAGAGCATGAGCTCCTCTACATCTATACGCGGCCTATGCCGAGCCCCCTCCCAAGGCCTCTGCGGGTAGTGCCCCGGCTTGGAGGGGTCGAAGTAGAGGACGGGCTCCCTACCCGCCTCTCTAATCGTGTCTACCAGCTGCCTTAATGTATCAACATCCACATTTTCCCTCACCTCCACAACCACTGCGCGGTCTGCCACGATCTTCTTCGCTAGGGCCACCCTCGCGAGCACCGACTTTCCTTCTCCCTTAGGGCCGTGCACCACCACCAGCTGACGCAGGCTTAGCTTTTCAGCTAGCGCCTCCTCGGCGGGGTGCTCCACGTAGACCGCGCGGTTCCTCGTCAAGACGTTCCCCACATATATCTCGCCGTCGCCGAAATACACGCCCAACTGCTCCGGCACGTGATACACGCCGGCTACAACCCCCAGAGGCGCCAGCCTCCCCTCAAGCTCTCTGTAGACCTCCTTAAGCCTTTCCGCGAGCTCCTTCTTGAGTCTCTCCAGGTCGTCTTCGGTTGCTATGCGTCTTCTTTTGAGGCGGGCCAGATTCTCCACGAAGACGGTGAGGGATTCGGCGTCCATCCCCCACTCCAGCGCCAGCTGATCGAGGAAGGCCTCAAGGACGTCGGCTACCTCGCCGTCTTTCAGAACCTCAGCCGCCTTCTCCGCCTTCTTCAGCAACTCGGCGATGCCCGCCGCCACCTTATCCTTAACCTCGTCCCGCCCCCAGCTCTCCAGCACCGAGTTGGCCAGCTTCTCTATGAACTCCAAGCCGGTTTTCTCCGCCAGCCTCTCCGCCAGCCTCGCCAGCCCTTCGGCGGCTTTGCCGCCGAAGGCGTGGCCCAGGAGGTCGCCTAGGGTAAGGGCCACGGTGGCTCCCGGCGCCGTCTTGAGGGCCTTCCCGAAGGCCTCTGCCAGCACGTCCTTAAGCCCCAGCCTGCCCGGGCTTAGCTCCTCCAGCGTCTTCCTAGCCTCCAGAAGTTTTTTCAGCTTTTTCTTGTCCGAGATCTGCAGAGGTTTGAGCGAGATGCCGCGGTACTCGCCTCTTGCCGCGGCCTTCAGCCTGTCGTGTTCCACCTTGGCGAGGGCCCGTAGCTCCTCCTCCAGCTTCCCTACCGCCTCGGCGTAGTATCTGGGCAGGTAGAGAATCTTCACCTGTAGACCCCCCTTCGCCTTCTTAAGGCTCTTCACCAGCAGGAGGGCCTCTAGGGTGCTTCGAGGCACCACAGCCACGCGGTAGACCGGCCTATCCACAGCACTCCTAAACTCCTCAGCCACGGCTTCCACAAGTTGCTCAACGTCTCGGTAGATGGAGACACCCGCCTCCCTCCTGTAGGCATAGACCACGTCTATGAGGTCCCGCAGGCGCTTCACCACCTCGAAACGGGAGGAGCCCGGCGGGACGAAGACAACCACGCCGCGGCGCAAGCCCCCCACCTCATCTCCCACCCTCAGGATGACGGCGCTGACAAGCCCCTCCACATCCACACTCCCCATTTAAAGATATAATATTGAGGTTATTTTACAGATCTTGACCCACTTTTAGCCTAGATCAGCGTGTAAAGACGGCTTTGTTGACCTCCGCGAGTTTAGGGAGGCGCCGTCGGCGGTTGCGTGTAGAGTACTTGGATGTTTGAGCCAGGGGGATGAGGGGCGAGAGACGCCCATGTCCATCGACGAGGCCCGCTCTACTTCCCGCAGGAGGGCGTCTGGGACGACTTCAACAAAGAGGTTGTGGAGGCTGTGATAAATAAGCTCACCAGACTGGGTAGGGTGAGGAAGATGGGCGTGGTTTTCGCCACCCACAGCCCCCCGACCTCAACGACTTGGTAATCCAGCTCACCAACACCAAAATCGCCATGAGAAGCGAGCCTAAGGTGCTTGAACGCGTAGACATGGCTGAATACGCCGGAGAGCTGGCATACGCCCAGCGGAGCCGCCGTGGCAAAGAGCTTTATCTACAGAACACATACCGTGACCTTCAAAACTCTGCCGCCCCAGACACGGCACAGAGGAGTCTAGCGACCCCCGACGCTCTGTGGAGTCTTCGCCGGGGGTTTACCAGAGGGGAGCGGCTTTGTATTCCTGGATGGCCCTGGATCCGCCGTTGCGCCGTCTCTAGATGCGGCGGCTGTCCGCGAGGGACAGGGCGTAGGTATTCAGCTCTATGAGGGAGAGGGCTGGGTGGTCTGCGTCTCTACCCCCAGCCGGGGAGGTTCGGCGGAACTCCGCCCGGCGCCCGTCCCCCGCCGACCCGCCGGAGTCGAGCCACGGCGGTGGGCGGGTCTGCGGCGTTTCTGCTGTAGACTGCCTTAAGGGCCTTGCCGCTTGGCGAGGCGGGGGGGGGCAACGCCTAGAGGCGTCTTGGAGTTTAATACACGGGGAAATATATAGCCAGCAACCTGGCGCTCTGCCGCCTTCGTCGAGTTGAAAGTTTTAAACTCCTCCCCCCGCCTCTTTATGGATTTTGATCTCAGGGGCTTGTTGCGGCGTGTGG
>Ga0209739_100959_pt1 | contig 10373 bp, 9 predicted proteins | sample JossMetagenome_2_FD_184729 | JGI IMG/M metagenome (GOLD analysis project Ga0209739, IMG submission 184729) | Hot spring sediment microbial communities from Joseph's Coat, Yellowstone National Park, USA - JC3_ASED (SPAdes) (version 3) | ecosystem: Environmental > Aquatic > Thermal springs > Hot...
GGGTTAAATCAACGTTCAAGATCCCCGTCATACCCCACGGCTCGAAGAGTACTCTACTCCACCTTACACCCCACCTGAGATCAGATGCCACAGTCGTGTACGAGTCTATCAGCTTGGAGGGCCAAATCCTAACCCTCGGTTTAACGTGGACGCCTCTCCCAATCCTAGTTTCATCCCCGATCACACTTCCTTCACTTATTACAACATGATCTCCCACCCTAACATTCTCCCCTACCACAGCCCCCTCTATCACGCTGGATGAGCCTATGAAGGAGTTATCGAATATTATCGAGTTCTCTATAGTGGAGTTCTCCTCTACTACAACATTCCTACCTATCACAGCGTAGGGTCCTATCGTGGATGATATCACTCTCGCACCTTCGCCCACCACGACAGGTGGGTTAATCTTCTCCACATCCACTACAGCATCCTCACCTATGTAAACGCCTTGTTTTACAAGCCTCTCTTCTATCCCGCCAGGCAGGATGAGGCTGCCGGATAAAACATCTATGTGTGTAGCCCTATACTGTTCTAAGTCCCCTATATCGCTCCAATAGAATTCGTCGACCCGGAACCCGTAAACCCTCGAATTCCCTTTCAGGAGACGCGGTATAACGTCCGAGGCGAAATCCAGGTTTTTCTTCTCCTCAGGGATCTTCAATACATGCGGCTCAATCACATATATCCCTGTGTTAACTACATCACTGAAAACCTCGCCTGGAGAAGGCTTCTCCTTGAAACGCACAACCCTACCATCCTCGTCTAAATCAACTATCCCGAACCTCGTTATATCCCTCTCTCTTCTGACAGCCATTGTGAAATCAGCTTTGTTCTCCTGGTGGAACTTGATCAGCTTCCTCAAATCTATGTTTGTTACAACGTCGCCGCTTATCACGAGGAGCGTGTCGTCCCAGCCTAAACTTGACACCAGGTTTCTCACGCCGCCAGCCGTACCCAATGGCTTCTCCTCCACCGCATAGCTCAATTTAACGCCTAGGTGGCTCCCGTCCTGGAGATGGCTCATAATCACATTCGGGAGGTAGTGTAGTGTTACACCTATCTCGCTCACGCCCATGGAGTCCCTTACGTGTTCGATAAGCCTCACTATAATCGGCTTGTTGACTATTGGAATCATGGGCTTAGGTCTTGTAACCGTCAGGGGTCTCAGACGAGAGCCCTCCCCACCCGCCATTATCACCGCTTTAACCAAGAGAGAACACCTCAGCAACGCCAACCGTCTTCACGGCCAGTAGCTCTGACACGGGTTCGCTCATCACGTTCGAGAACCCTTCTTACTAATCTATTTACCCTGCTATAAAAACATCCAGGAGTCTCGGTTATAAAGAGGTTTAACCTAATCCTAGCTAGGTGAGTCTAACATTGTTAAGGGGCATTGATTGGAGTGAGGTTAAGAGGAAGAGGGAGGAGTTCTGGAACAGCAATCCGGCCTACAAGGCCATCTACGAGAGGATGGTTAAGCAGGGATACCACTTCATAGGGACGATAGGCGTTGTGAAGAGATGCCACTGGAGCAAGGAGGCTGTGCTGAGAAACAGGTTCTGCTACAAGTGTCTCTGGTACGGTATTGAGAGTCACAGATGCATTCAGATGTCGCCTGTAGCAGCCTGGTGCTGGAACAGGTGCCTCCACTGCTGGAGGATCCAGCCAGAGGACATCGGACTACACTGGGATGAGACCAGAGTTCCAGTCGTAGACGACCCCGAGGTGCTCGTGGAGGAGAGCATTAAAGTCCACAGGGAGATAATGGCTGGGTTCAAGGGGAATCCTAAGGCGGATCAGAGGAGAGTCGAGGAGGCCCTTAACCCCAAGCACGCCGCGATAAGCCTGACTGGTGAACCACTCTTATACCCGAGGCTAGGCGAGCTGATCAAGGAGTATCACAAGAGGGGTATCACAACATTCCTCGTAACACATGGTACAAGGCCTGATGTCCTCGCGGGGCTTGAGGAGGAGCCCAGCCAGCTCTACATCAGCATAGAATCGTGGGACAAGAAGTCCTATGAGGAGTTCAATAGACCGCTAGTTCCGAGGGCCTGGGAGCTCTTCCAGGAGACGCTGGAGCTTGTGAGGAGCTTCAAGTCCCCCACCGTTTTCAGGTTTACTATAGTTAAGGGCTACAACGACCACGAGGAGGCTTTGAAGAGCTTTGCTAAGATGGTTGAGAAGGGTAATCCAACGTACGTCGAGGTTAAAGCCTACATGTTCCTGGGTGGGAGTAGGGGGAGGCTTACACTAGCTAACATGCCTGAGCACGAGGATATTAGGAGGGTTGCCAGGAGGCTTAGCGAGCTGACAGGCTACATGCTTCTAAGCGAGAGCGTGCCGAGTAGGATAGTGTTGTTGAGTAGGATTGAGAAGCCTATCAGGCATGGTAAAGGGTGTCCGGACGGCGTCGAGCACCCTGAGAAATGGTGCCCCGTGTTGACGAGGGAGTACGAGGAGAGAGAGGATTAAAGACTATATGCTGAGGAGGAGTATCGCAGTGAACATCAAGGCAACAGAGACTATTTTCTTAACGCTGAGCGGCTCGCCGAGCAACAGGATGGACATGACGACGATGAAGAGCAGGCTAGACTTGTCGACGACCACAACTGGCGTCGTCGGGCCTTTCTGAAGGGCTAGGAAGTAGAGGATCCAGGATAGCGCGCCCGCCACACCGCTCAGCACGATGTATATTATATCCCTGGAGGTAAGGGTCTGTACTAGCCCGGGCCCCTTGACTACAAGCATCAACCCCACGGTGAAGAACATCATCACGATAGACCTCATGGCAGTCGCTGTAATCGAGTCCACGCCCGAGAGGCCTATTTTAGCGAGGATTGTCGCTAGAGCCGCCATCAGGGCGTCTAGGAGTGCGTATGCAAGCCAGTCCTCCATTTAAAACACCTCCATCCTACTATGCTGTGGAGGATTGAAAAACATTGCCTAGAACAATTCCTCGTCCTGAAGGTAGTCTCTCCCGAGTTTAAGTGCTATCCAGGCCTTCTGGAGCTCGCTGCCCAAGTATACTGCGTGGTCGGATAACCCAACCAGCCCCCTCGACACCGCTTCTCTACCAAGGGAAACGGGGTCGCGCCCACATAAAACAGCGTCGGGTTTGCTCGACCCGTACTTGTAGTGCTCCAATACAATGCAGTCATCCACTCTATCCACCCATATCCTGAAGAAGCCGCTTGGATCCATTTTAACGGGCTCATGGACCCCGACTCTAACCGCATCCGCTGGTAGGACACCCTGCTTTTCCCGACTCCTCTTGTTCTTCAAGTAGAGGAGGTTCAGATTGAAATCTTTAGGGGGCCTCCTCTCAAGCCACGCCATCGAAGCCAGGTTGACTGCTTTAAAGAGCTCTCCCACGCAACCTCTAGTTTTCGCGCTGGCCTCAGTCGTCAAAAGCATTTCGACACCTATCTCCACGGCTATCGAGGCCAGGAGGGCGTTGACGCCGTGGCAGTCAGCATCAATGAATTCTGTGACATTGCCGACACCCATCAACAAGGGGATGTCTGGGAGTCTACTCCTCAACTCGCGGTACGCGATCAAGCTGTCGAGCAAGCCTGTTAAAGGCGGTTTCAACACCGGGTCAGCTATAATCTTCTTAAACCCGCTCCTCCTAAGCTCTTCCAATTTAACCTCGAAATCCCCTATAACACCCGAGGAAGCGCCTAAGGCGTTGGGGGTTAAAACCAAAGGTATATCCATTAACCTTCGGTCCACTAGAAGTCTCAGAACCTCCTCCCTCGACACGAATATCATGTCCACATCCTTCTCCAGGGCGGACCCAACCTCCTCAGGGTAGTAGAAGTCGACGCCTATAGGGCAGGATACCCCGTTTTTCAGCGTCCCTACAATTTCCGCTACCATGCCTGGTTTAGGGGACTGTAGGTCCCCGCCCAACACAATAACGTCGGCACCCTCCTCCTCTAGCCTCTTCGCGATTTTAACCACGTGACTTGGATCATGTGCGAGCGCGAAAGTTATCTCCGCTACAACCAAGGGTCTAACTCTTGAAACCGGCCTTGCGGACCCACCATTTCCAACGTGGAATATCCTTTTAGCCCAAGCCTCCTTCCTCACTCTCTCCAATAGCTCTCTCTCATTTCTATCCCTGTAGCTCACTATCAATTCGTCCGCCGGGATATCCGGTGAAAACTCGATGCCTTCTCTCAGCGCCTCAAGGAACAACGGGATGTCCTGGAGGAAGCGGGGCCCCTTTACAATTTTAACTCCAAGCCTCATGGACAATTCTCTTAAACTCCCATGGGTGAAGCCTGGGACAACCACTAGATCGAACCCTTCTACTAATTCTCTATTCTCCTCGAGAAGTCTCCTGAGTAGATCTGATGTAATGAAAGCCGCTACATCTACGTCGGCCACTAGTATCCCGTATTCACCTGGTCTCAAACCCCCCGCCTCGAGGGCTTCTCTCAAAGCTTCTCTCGCTAGGCGTCCCGTTACAAACAGTATCCTCATCCGGCCCCCTCGATCTCCTTGATTTCATCTAGGACACGGCTAGGGTGGTCTAGAACCTTAACCCTCGGTATATCATTGAGCCTTCTAATAATCGCCAGGTAGTACGGGTTTGGTTTCACCTTAATCTCCACATTCATTCTAATGGCGTTGAATGGGCATGCTCTAACACACAAGCCGCATTGAGTGCAGAGGAGTAGGCTGACCTTCACTTTGAAGAACGGGTCTCTCCGCAAAGCACCTGTTGGGCATACGTCTGCGGCCACGCAGCCAGGGCACTTCGAGCACAACTCTCTCTCCACGGCGAGCGGGATCACCGATATCGTTTCGGTCAGATCGGATGGCACAATAAATACCGGTAGACCAGCTTTAATGAAGTGACTGGCCAGGTTTGACACAAGCGAGTCCGCTATCCCGTTCACGATCTTCGACACTGTGTTCAATGTGGCTGGGGAGACGACTAGCAGGCGGTAAACCCCCTTGTAGACCCTTCCAGCCCTCGGGTAGCTAAACCCCTCCTCCCTCTCGTAGACCACCTCGTTAGGGTAGCCCCCCTTCACAATAGATTCAAGCCTGCTGGTTAGACCGTACATCCCCAGCACCTCCTCCCCAGCCCTTGAAATAAAAACTGTTACCGAGAAACCTCTGTCTCTAAGAGCCTTAATAACCTGGAGGGACTCCTCGAGGAAGACCCCTGACCCTGTTATAGCCCAGGCTAGACCCGCCAACTCACGTTTCCTCAATGTCCTCTATGTAGGCTAGGTTAAAGTTCAGCTCCTCAATATGCTTCAACCTAGCTCTAACCTGCACCCGCCCGTATTTGACCTCGACAAGCACGTTCAAGTCGCTTGTCTTCAGAGTAGTGTAGTCGTATGGGTTTTCAGGGTTGTGGTTGAACCTCCTATTGATGCTGACCTTTGCTTTAACCCTGTAGGGTTGAGCTAGGATAGATCTCTCGATAACCTTCTCGAGCAGCTCAGCGTCCCCATTGCTCTTCAACGGTACCCCCGTAAACTGGTGTACCACCATCCCTAGAGCTAGACCTGCCTCGAAGACGGCTCTATCCCTCTCCGTTGCTTTAGATGTGAAAAATTTAGCTGCCGGATCCAGCATACCTATAACCATGGAACTTATATTACCCGCCCAGCGTATAATTTAACCTGAGCATGGTGTTAAGTTTTGATTAAGGTGGTCTACCCCGAGGCAAGGTATTTCAAGGAGATAGTGGATGCTTTGAGCAAAATAGTGGATGAGGTAGCCCTCCAATTCCAGAAAGACAGGTTGAAGATAACAGCCATGGATATAAGCAACATAGCTCTAATAGACATCGAGATACCGTCTGAAGCCTTCCCGGAGTTTACTGTTGAATCACCGCTGAACATCGGCGTCTCCGTTGCGAACTTGAACAAGATATTGAAGAAGGCTAAGAAAGGGGATAGGCTAACTATCGAAGGCAACGAAGAGAACGTGGAGCTGACTCTTCTCTCCTCCATTAAGAGGAGCTACAAGTTCAGGAACCTCGACGTCAAACCCCCTGAAATGCCCCTCTCAAACCTGGAGTTCAACGTGGACGCAAGGCTGATAGCCAGTAGTCTCAAAGACGCTGTCAAAGACGTCGAGGAGGTTGCGGAGAAAATAGAGTTTGAGGCTAGCGAGAACGAGCTAGTGGTTAGGGGGAGGGGGGCAGGGAGTGTCGAAGCAAAGTATGGCATGGGCTCACCCGCGCTAATATCCCTGAGCGTGAGGGAGAAGAGCAAGTCGAGCTATCAGGTCTCCTACATATCCTCCGTGATAGGTCTCAGCAAGATCTCTGACACAATAGCCTTAAGGTTCAGCAACGACTCACCCCTCCAACTCGAGTTCTCGCTTGGCACGGGCAGGGTAGTCTTCCTGCTGGCGCCAGCCTTGTAGTTGAGTTTGATGGGCAAAAGTAGCCTGTTAACCAAATCCCTGACGCTGGCTGAAGAAATAGGGGACAGCCTCGCTTACAGCAATGTAAAATACGTGTTTTTAAACGATCTGGCGACAGCGCTTTACGGCGTGCTAAGACCGTTAGGGGAGATAAGGATACTCGTTGAAGCGGGGAGAGAAGCCGAGGTATCCAAAAACCATAGCATCCGTCTCCAAGGCATCTATACCGGATATAAAGCTCGCATCGGCTCTGAGGAGTCGAGGGGTAGCCGCTGTCAACATGGCCACACTACCACTCCTCGTAATCGACGTCGAGAAGACCGTCCTGGACTCAGACCTGTTAGAGCGGGCTGAGGAACATTTGATCTGCGGGTTCAAGGTCAAAATCCCCCCGCTCGAGGGGCTGGTGGCTAGGCTTCTAGCACAGGGCCAATACCCCTACGTAGCGCAGGCCCTCACCCTCTTGGTGGCATGGGTTGACGCTATAGACGAGAGGGAATTGGCCGGAGCGTTGAGGAAGGGGGGCGTTGACATAGCCCTCTTGAGGAAGCAGTTGGAGGGGTTGAAAAGGGTTTTAGGCGGGTTCCCTAACCTAGCAGGTAAAAAAGTGCTGCTAGACTCCTTGACCGAAAACTTATAACGGTATTTGCAGGGAATCCAGATTATAGGCTTAATCATATTGCTCATTGAGAGGTAGGTTGTGATGGGCGAGCTGTTCAAAAACCTTAAACCGCAGACACCCGGTCAGGAGGAGATGCATATTGCTCTCTCGAACAGGAAGTATGAGATCGTCGGGTTGTTTGGCCCAACAGGGTCTGGTAAAAGCCTTTTCAGCCTACTCTACGGTGTAGACGCTGTGGTGAGCGGTGAGTTTAAGAGGTTCATCATCTCTAGACCGGTCGTGGATGTCATCACCGGCAAGGAGTTCTCTATAGCCGACCTGGGGGAGGTATACTATGACATAGCATCAAACTACATGAACGATGTGCTCTCAGGTTACGTTGAGTCTGGGAAGCTTAAGGAACTAATTAACCAGGGCAGGATAGTCGTAGCCGACACCCACTACCTGCGCGGGAGAACATTCGACGACTCCATCATATTCCTAGACGACGTCCACAGCCTCCCAGCGGAGAGCGCAATAGAGCTGATCACGAGGATCGGCAGGAACAGCAGGCTGATCGTCGCCGGGGACCCCGTGTTCCAGAGGGAGGCTGGTAGCAGGGACAGCGCTTCCCTCCTCCGCGAGGTCCTGCTGGGTGAGGATTCTGCTAGGGTTGTTGATTTAGGGTTGAAGGATATTGTGAGGCCCGGCGCTAAGAGGGGTGTAAAGCTGATACTTGAAGCGAAGCTCAGGACTAGGAAGCTCAAGGAGAGCGAGAAGCTCATACTCGACGCGGCGAGGATAAGAGCCCCGGACGCGGAGGTCGTAACTGCGATCGAGTTCATAGATGAGAAGAAGGCGAGCGGTGTCAAGCCGGAGTCCACGCCGGACGCGCTTATAGTCGTGAAGGAGGGCTACATCGGCAGGCTGATCGGTAAAGGCGGTGAGAGGATAACCGCAATCGAGAGCGACACAGGCCTGAAACTCAGGGCGGTCGAGCTAAGCCTCGACCTCAAGCCTCTGGTGAGGTCGATCCACCCGATAGGCTGGATCCACAAGCACATAATAGACGTGGACTTCGCCGGCCCAGACCTCCTCGTCAAAGTGAGCTCCGAGGGCTACCCGGCCTTCGTCGGGCAGAAGGGGAGCCATGTAAGGCTGATAGACGCCGTTATGAAACGGCTGATGGGGGTCGGGGTCAGAGTTATAGAAGTGGAGGAAGCCGGGGAGAAGAGCAGGGAAAAGAAGCGGAGAGAGAAGGCTGGCGAGAAGACCTAGAAGAACCCTAACACATTCTCCTCCTCATTTTGACTAACCTTATGATAATATACCGGAGAGAGGTTAAGAGGGTTCGCTAGGTTTATTCAGCTGGGTGGTATGCTCGCGGTCGAGTTCAGAGACAGGGGCTGGTTCAGCCAGGATACGGTAGAGCTGTGCAGAGTCTCGGTGTGACTGCTGTATCGGTGGACACCCCGATAGAGTCGTGGGTTGTGCCAAGCAATGAAGTCGTCTATTTGAGGCTCCAAGGTAGGGTTGAGTGGTATGCCTATGAATACTCTGAGGAGGAGTTGGAGGGGTTAGCTGGGGCGATCGCAGATGTGAACCCAGGTTAAGGCTTATGTTTTTCTCCGACAATAGCCATCGTATGTTAGAGTATGCTGGGGCTATGCTGAGGTTGATTACCTCAATGACTTTACTAGCGGTTAAAAAACTAAAGTTTAAATTTAAAATTGTGTGCTCAGCTCTCCTGCCTTAGCTTAAGTCCCACAAACTTAGTTATTAGGACACTGCACGCGGTATCTCCTGACGCGTTCACGGCAGTCCTTATGGCATCAGTTATCGGGTCTATAACCATCATTATACCGACACCTTCTAGAGGGAGACCAAGTGTTCCTAGGACGAAAGCCAGCATTATCGTGCCGCCGCCGGGTATGGCTGCCGTAGCTACCGAGCCTATCACAGCCGCTACCACTGCTAGACCTACCTGAGCTGGTGTGAGTGAGATGCCGAAGAGCTGCGCGATGAAGAGGGCTGAGAGGGCTTGGTAGAGGGCTGTTCCATCCATGTTAACCGTGGCTCCTATAGGCAGGGTTATCTGGAAGACCTCGTCTGGGACTCCCATCCTCTTAGCGGCCTCCATGTTGTAGGGTAGGGTTACAGCGGAGGATCTAGTGGTATACGCTATTAGGAACGGTGTGGACTGGTACTTAAAGTACTTCAGAGGATTCAGCCCTCCGGCAGCGACTATGATACTGTAAATGACGAAGAAGTGCAAGAAGGTGAAGGAGTACTGAGCCAGCAGGAACATACCGTAGGCGCCGAGCATCTTAGGGCCGTAGGTCGATATTAACCATGCCGCGTAGCCGAAGATAGCTACCGGCGCGTAGTACATCACTATCCTGACAGTAGTTATCATGACTTTTGAGCCGAGACTTAGGAACGTGTATAGGTTCCTGCCCTCACCTCCCAGCAATACCGCGGCTACACCGACGATTATAGCGAAGATAATCATGGTCATGGACCCACCGACCGTCAGTAGTAAGCTGAAGTCGGTCTGGAAGAAGCTGAGCAAGATATCTACAGCAGATGGCGGCGTTGGAGGCGTGTAGTTAGCCGGCGGTTTCAAACCTACGCCGACGCCCGGCTGGAATATCGTGCCCGCGAGAACACCCCAGAAGGCTGCTAGTGCTGAGGTACCTATGTACAGGATGAACATCCACAGGAAGACCATCCCGAGCCTGCGTAGATCAGCCATAGAAGCCACGGCAGCGGCTATAGTGAAGAATATCAACGGAGGTATCACTACGCGTATGAGCCTCACAAATATGTCACCGAGGGCCTTAAACCACGTAGCGGCTCCGCTCCGAGTGGCCTCCGGGGCATATAAGAGCGCGAAACCCACCAGCAGACCCAAGAGGAAGCCGACCGCTATGGCTATTAGTAGCCTTGCGCCTGCCCCCTTCAGGGACACATCACACACCTCACTATGTGTTTTGACTATGAATATACTTATATACTCTAAAAATATAAATATATTTTGCCGCGAAAGACCGCTCTAAGTCTTCATACCAGTTCATAAAGCTCCACGCGAATTGATGCCGCTTAAAATTTAATAATACATAAAATGCCCTCTAAAGGTAAACAGGGGTCTCGAGAGCTTTCTCCATTAATTAGAGAAAACATTGAAATCCTGCCCTGCATTCCATTGCTAGGATAGTATCATAGAGGCGTGTTCTCTGGCTGTATGCAAATTTCTGGGAACGGGGGATGCACTTAGATTACACGCGGTTTGCAACTGTTTCGGTTTTCATATCGGTTTGTATGCCTTGATGCTACTCTTCCCCTATTATTATTACGTGCACTCTCTTTCCAT
>Ga0209739_100965_pt1 | contig 10315 bp, 7 predicted proteins | sample JossMetagenome_2_FD_184729 | JGI IMG/M metagenome (GOLD analysis project Ga0209739, IMG submission 184729) | Hot spring sediment microbial communities from Joseph's Coat, Yellowstone National Park, USA - JC3_ASED (SPAdes) (version 3) | ecosystem: Environmental > Aquatic > Thermal springs > Hot...
TTTTCATGTTACGGTTCAATGTGATTCATGTTACAGTAGGCTTATAAGCCTGGGTGTGGTGCCTGTAATAGTGGGGTGGCGTGGTTGACTGTGAACTAATCAACATTGGGAATATTAAGAATGAGGAGAGGGTGAAAATCATCAACTACGTTATGGAGGCTAAGGGTGTTAGGGCGAGGGATTTGGGTGTTACCATTAACTTGATTAGTATGGTTAGGAGTGGTAGGCGTAGGGTTACTGAGGATTTGCTTTGTAGGGCGCTTAGGTTCCTCAGCACTGAGGAATTAGCCAGGCTACTAGGCCAAATACCTGAACTGGAGCCAGCCACTGTTAATGATATTGTTAGGGTTGTTGCACGTGCACGTGCAGACGCAAACTTCAGGGAGCTACTGCTCGGTTACCTCGATAGGTACCTTGGTGAGTATGTTAGGTCAATGGGCACTAGGTGGGTTGTCACGGAGCAGGACGTTGAGGAATTCATTAAGGCTAAGAGACTGAGGGGGCTGAGTGAGAAAACTATCCGTGACGAAGTGCGTTACATTCGCCTTGCCTTGAGTGAGCTTAATTGGGTTCTTGAACCTGATGGCATACGTGAGTACTTGGCTGAGCTTGTTAATGATGGTGAGCGTTACGTTGCGAGACATGTGGCAGTCAGCTTAAAGTCACTATTGAAGACCGTGCTGAAGCCGAGGGACCCGGCACTCTACAGGCTGTTGTATGACTCATTCACAGTGTATAGGCCTAAGACCAACAACCACGTTAAGTTGCCTACACTTGAGCAGCTTAGGGCAATTTGGCAACAACTACCGAGTGTTGAGTCCAGGTTCTACTTTGCACTACTGGCTGAGTGTGGTTTACGCCCATCGGAGCCATTCCTAGCCAGCATTGATGACCTAGACCTTGAACACGGCATGATACGCATTGGTAAGGTTACTGAGACTAAGCGCTCCTTCGTAGCCTTCCTACGCCCCGAGGTCGTGGATTGGGTTAAATCAGCTTACCTACCAACCAGGGAGGCGTTGGTTAAAGCCAAGCTTGATATTGTGAAGGCAGACTACCTAGGCGTCAATGCAAATGCAGAGGACTGGGCAAGGAGACTAATACCCTTCGACAGAGACAGGCTTAGGAAAGAAATCAAGGAAACTGCCAAGCAGGTTCTCGGCAGAGAGCTTGAGCTCTACGAGCTCAGAAAGTTCTTCGCCACGTGGATGATTTCACAGGGTGTGCCTGAGTCAATAGTCAACACCCTGCAAGGCAGGGCGCCACCAAGTGAATTCAGGATACTTGTTGAGCACTACTGGAGCCCACGCCACGAGGAGTTGAGACAATGGTACCTGCGCCATGCACCCAAGGTGTGCTGTGGTTGAGGGCAGCCAGGCAAGTTATCATGCATTTTAACTGTTTAAAATGCATGAATCATGCATTTTTACCAATACACACCATGAGTTCTAAATTCACCCACACAATCACTGCTTTGCATGATTCATGCAACTTGCCCATTTTACATTGGACTTGAAACCATTGGAACACTATTTCAATTCCACCATCACCTTTCAATTGAAACAACCATTCAATCCCCTCATCAAAACCATCGGAACACGGATGAACAACCCCAGAACCCCGTTCCAATGAAAAACATTTAAAATAAACCGTAAAGCTTAAAAACCCAAACAAAGCCAGAGCAACCGGAAGATCTCAAAGGAGAATTGAAGGTAAGCGGCGAATCACGCAGTGGTTTACTGAAGCCAGTAATGAGTGCCAAAGAGGATCTCAAAGGAGAATTGAAGGTCAGGTGATTCAGGCCCGAGAACCGGTTCCCGGGCATGTGGCCCCCCACTGAGGATCTCAAAGGAGAATTGAAGGACGGCAAGCACAACCCTACCCCAGGATTCACCGTTCCTGAAGATCTCAAAGGAGAATTGAAGGTTTACAAACACTTCGTACCAAGCCCCTTTTTCTATAATTGCTACAGAAGATCTCAAAGGAGAATTGAAGGCAATCTTGCGTTATCCTCGCCATACCTGATTCTTATTTCGTGGAAGATCTCAAAGGAGAATTGAAGGTGGCCGAGCTTCAACTGCCTCCACCCTGGCCAGGTGCTCATTGAGAGGATCTCAAAGGAGAATTGAAGGACTACCGACTCCCTAGCACGACTCATCTTATAACTGCCTAGTGAGGATCTCAAAGGAGAATTGAAGCCTGTTGCACCTGCTCTACGTGCCTGCTCCAAACATTATTGAAGATCTCAAAGGAGAATTGAAGCTCATCCTTAAGTAATTTCGATGCGATGAATCCAATTGCCAAAAGAAGATCTCAAAGGAGAATTGAAGTATATAGCAAAACGAATCGCCCTGAGCATCCTGAGGGGGTCTTCGAGGAGGATCTCAGAGGAGAATTGAAGGATCACCCTTATATATTCCACCCAGATGTTTTCGATTAGCAAATCCCCAGATGAGGATCTCAAAGGAGAATTGAAGGTCATTCCAAACCATATGACAACCTAGGTCGTCGCCCCTGTACTCAGAAGATCTCAAAGGAGAATTGAAGGTGAACATACAGGGGTGTCCCCCAGAAGTGTAGCGGTATGTGAGGATCTCAAAGGAGAATTGAAGGGGTAGAAAAGTTTTGGCGGTCTCCCTCTGCCCCGGGGCATCAAGAAGATCTCAGAGGAGAATTGAAGGTCAGCTGTAAGGTGTATCATATAAGAGGAATATTTTATGAGGTAGAAGATCTCAAAGGAGAATTGAAGGATAACAGCCCCAGGCGGTGGGTTATCAAGAACAGCATACTCACTGAAGATCTCAAAGGAGAATTGAAGGAGGGGGTTCATTGTAACCGAAACACCTAGATTAAGTCTCTTCCCGCAGATTAACGTTTCTACGCTGCTTTAAGCCTCCCTTAAAGCTACTTAGGTAAATTTCGAATAAATTTCAAATTATGGATAGTGAGTATAGATGGTAACTATATATGTGTGGGAGTTATTTCCACTCATGGACGTAAGGCTTATTAATAGTGTGTTTTATATGTGTTATAGGTGTGTTCTTTGAGACGGATTAAGGGAGGTAAGGTTAAGAGGATTCAAGTTACCTTTACCGAGGAGCAGTGGAGCTTAATTGAGAGGTTTAAGGGAGTTATGGGGAGTGAGGATGCTGAGGTTATTAGAAACATTATACTAGCCTGGCTTGCTGAAAAATCGGTAATAACGGAAAGAGTGAAGGTGATGCTACGTGGTGAAAAGCCGGAGGAGGGATCAACTAGGCCTCCTCACCAGGGTTAAATTATGGTCATTATATACCCAGTCATAGAGCTTAGTGACTTGATTTATGCGCATAGGTATGGGTGGTTAGATGCCTTAACCAGGGTTACTGAGGGGGTTATGTTAAGACCAGAGACGATGCTTAGCCATGTATTTAAGTCGGGTAAGACCATTAAGGAGTATTTAATTCAAAGATATGGCTTACCCAAAGGGTCTCTTGACAGATTAAGGATTATGCTTGATCATGGCATTAATACCCCCAGCTTCAGGGAAATCTTTGGCCTTGATAAGACCCCGGGAAACCTAGTTGAGGTGTATAGTAGCCTGGGTGTGGATATGGGTATTGCATTCGACGTACCAGCGAGACTCTATCTGAGCGTCATCGTAGACATGATTGTGGATGGTAATACAGAGGTCTATGTTGATGAATCGGTGAAGGGCATTATCAGGGAGGTGGCTGAAATCATTAAGGAGCAGTTCAGGAATAACTCCAGCGATAATAGTGCTTTGAGCCAGGGGGCTATGCGTAAGAAGGTTAGGGGGAGGGCAATGTTCATGATCATGAACGACCCTAATGTGCAGGATTTATTAAGGAAGCTTTCTAAGGTGAGTATTGAGGAGACGGTTAAGAGGTTGAAGGAGATGGTTAAGTATGCCCAAAGGCTTGGGTTTAAAGGACTCGTACCCGTAATTCAAGGGCTTTTTAAGGACGACATAGAGCATTGCATCAAAGAGACAATAGAGGTTATGGCTCAATATAACGGTGAGTTTACAATCGCCATAGGCACAGGTGGAAAGGTGCTTTCACGTGAAGATATTGAAAAGATAAAGTTCGCCATAACTAAGATTAAGGAATACGCAACCAAGAACAATGTTAATGCAAAGGTACACCTCTTAGGTTGGTCCTCACCAAATAGGTTATGGGATGCCGAGGTGTTGAGGAGTGTTTACAGTGCCGACTCACTGACGGTTAGGAGGAGGGCCGTGGAGGGTAGGGTCTTCGTGATTAACGGTAATTTAATAGACCTTGTACACGTGAGTCAGCTTAAAGATACTAATTGCGAATGCCCAGCCTGCAGTGACCCCATTTTAAGAAAGTATGTTCTTGACCCCTCAGGTGCAAGGAGAAATGATGTGAGGATGGTTCATAATATTTACATGATTACGAGGCTTTTAAATGAAAGATATGCAATGTAGCTCTAGTAAATGCCATTAGTATTAATTGTTAGTCTTTAATCATGCCAATCCCTCATTTTTTAAGACCTCAAGCAACTCCAACGGCTCAATGCCGAATCTCTGCCTAAACCTCTCGTAGTCACGCTTAAACTTATCTATAATATCGTTAAGGCTGGATGAGGATACCAAATTCCTCAGCCTCCTTACCTCTTCAACGGCTTTGAGGAGCATCTGCTCAACATTTTCACCATACTGAATCTCCACTACATTATCTTGGTAAACTAGGTAACCCTTATTCTTCCTAAGGATTCTCAAATAGGCTGCCAGTTGAAGTAGGTGCCTTCTTGACTTTCTACCAGACTTTATTTCAACCACTGCATCGGTAGTCACGAGGTCTGCAACACCTGCAATGCCAAGGTCAGGGTCAAAAGCCCCAACCTCGCTTTCAACATCTGCCATACTTAACTTCAATAATCCCTGGTAAGCCTCATGAACAAGATACCCAAATGCAATCTTACGTAAATCACTCTCACGGTACAGCTTAATACCATGTTTAACATTGAAAAACAGCATTAATACATCACTTTGACCCAGTTGAGAAGCCCATACATAACCTCTATGCCGTGTTTCAAAGTCCTTAGAAACAAATACACTGTTACCACCCACATTTAACTGCCAAATAATAACACCCTTAGTAAATAAGTAATCTACTAAACTATCGATGCCCATCGACATCACCTTCTCCTCAATAGTATTAATGTCCAAAACCTTATTAAGAGGTTTAAAGGGCGAAGACATGGAACTCATGGGAAGGATAACTGCACCTGACTACCACTACTTGCAATTCTCTCCCAATCACCCAAATCAACACCATTATGTGCTGCCAAGAATCTTAACAACCATAGTCTTGATAATGCCAAGTTACCGTAATTACACCTAGGCCAAACGCCGAGAACCACATCGCCAGGTTCACCGTAAAACCTATCGAACCTCCCCGACCTGATGTGCCTCTGAAGCATGACCGTTAATGCATCATTAAGTATATTCTTTAAATAGTTGTAAAGAAGCTCCGAAACACCGTTCCCTCCATACACGGTATCAAATAGGTAAATCTCTGTTTTTAACGTGTTATCCTCATCCTTTACTACTAAAAGCTCCCCTAAATCTTTCCTCTCCCCACCAGTATAGATGGGATGGAAATTAAGCAGTATATGAGTCAAGCTATGAGCCACTGTAATAGCAAATATCTTATTAATTTTAATTTCTGGAACATTCTTAACCCCTAAATTCACCAGATCCTGCTCTACTTCACTAATTAATGCATTGTAAAGTTTCATGTTCGCCTTCCTTAAATCTTCAAACCATTGCGTCCAATTAATTGTAATTTTAACGGCATAAGTTTCAAGCTCATCCCCTATAATAGCTGGTTCATTAATTCCATCCACAAACTTAGGATACATTCTTGAAATTGGTGTCCTTACGGTATAACCCACATTAGCATATAAAAGTTTAATAGTCTTTAAAGCGACTTCAACATTACTTTTTATTAATTGGTGAATCACGCCACCTTCATCAATAAGTATTGGCGTTACTAAGGGATATGTAATTACTTGGTTCGCAACCTCTATACTCCCCTGTGAATGCCTTATGTCATTAATATAACTTATGTTTCCCTGCTGCTTCAATGATATGATTAAGTCCCTATGATTTATATCATAGTCAACCCTATCTACAGAAGATACAGGTCTTCTAATAAATATCTTATTAACAAATGGCGTCTGCTCACCTGTTTCTACTTCATAGTAAAATAAATACTTCTTCACATTTTCATGCTTTACTCTCCCAGCATCCTGGATGCATACCAGTTTATCACTATTATCTATAAAGCACAGAGGCTCAAGAATTCTAAATATCCATTTCCGCGGTCTCACTATCTTTAATTCTTGAGATCCTATAGCTTTTCCACTATTATAGTCATTAATAACATTCTGTAAAACATTATTTAAATAATTATTTAATGCCTCTCTAAGTTTAAACGTAACTTTTCTAAATATTAATCTTCTAAATTCTAATGAACTTAATATTGCCTTAACGTAATCAGATACACTAAGAATATCATCAAGTGTTCTTATGGTATTATTTAAATGAGCGGCTAAATAATTCAATTTTTGATTTGATAGTTTAGTTCCCGTAGGAGGAACAAATGGCTCAAAGCTTCCTCCAGCTACCTCAAAGGGTATTTCGGTAATGCCCTTATTGGGAAAACGCACTGGCTTAAGTGTTACCACTCCCCGAAGTCGGGAAGTAAATAATTCACCCTCAAATATTCCATTTGAGATGTCTAGTGCAGGAAGCTCACTAATACTATATGTTAATATTGAAGATATGATGTCATCCTTTAGTTTGAACGACATTCTATTAGCAACCCTAAACACTAAATCTACATCGGTACCCAATGAACGAATATTTTTAAGTGGCGTTTTGATCTCTAGTAATCCAAAATTTCTACTTAATATACCTGACCAAGATGCTGATATTTGATTCCAAGCATCATCATTCATAAAACCAGGTATTTTAATTTTTCTTCCACTGGTACCAATAGCCCTTTTAACAATTGCATTGGCAAAGCTATTTAATTGATTTTTCAGAACGCTACCGTTTGATTGTAGATACCGCGCTATTAATGCCAACTGTTGGTATTGTGATGCCCGTAAAAATATATTTACAGGATCATCAATAGTTACTTTTGCATATTCATCAATTCTATTTTGTATATTTATTGATGGTGTTTGAATATAAAATGATGAGATGTTCCATGTAAGTGATGTCATAAAGTTGCCTATATAGGCTCTGATTGCATAGGGATTAGCGGGGTTAATTGGTATTTCATATGTTCTGGAGCTTCTTATATAGTCAATTAATCTATTTAAGTCTGAGAGGTAATATGTATCTACGCCGGAGGCTTCATTACCAAGTACAATAACTAGTGATGGCTGTCCCCTTCTGCCAACCCTACCTACTCTCTGGTCAAAATTTATTGGTGTAGGTGGTAACCCTATAAGTATGGCTATATTTACGTCACCAATGTCAACACCAACTTCAACTGCTGGTGTTGCGATGAGAACATTAACATCTCCTCTTATAAACTTCCTAGCTATCTCATTTCTAACGTCACGCGGTATCTTAGCTGAGAGTGTTTCAACCTCTATAAAGTTATAGTCAGGTCTTCCATTAATGCAGACTGAAGGATCAAATATAGAACCTACGTGCCCACATACATTATATTCATGCCAAAAGCCTGAATCTCTGAAAATATAATCCTTAATTTGATAAACTAATTGCCCTGCACGTTCAACGGAATCTACGAAGACTAATATTTTTCTTTTATCCTTTGGCAGTAAGGCAGCGATAATGGGTATGAGCTCTATCGACGCGTTCCTTAAACCCCATGATCTGCCATCAGCTGTTATAACTCTTGGCAGTAGGGTTATTAATCCCTTTGATGATAATTGGAGTTGAGCCTGCTGCATTAGTTGCATTATTTTAATCTTTGAAGGCTCGGTAACGAAGAGCTTTGATAGGAATACTTCAGCATTGGGTATTGTTGCACTTGTAACTAATATCAATGGCGTATACTCTACTTTAAAATTCTCCTTAGCCACTGTTGTGATTAATTTTCGCAAATCTCGTATGAGTAGGCTTACATTTGTGCCGAAAACGCCTGAGTAAAGGTGTGGCTCATCCATCACAATTAACAGCGGAAAACCCCTTGAATTAATGCCAAACACTTTATCATGTGTTTTTATCCTTATAATACGATTAAGCATATCCGGGGTGATTAACAGAATATCAGGCGGCTCCTGCGCTATTGTCTCACGTGTGAATTTTATGTATGTAAAGTCGTGACCCCCAGTACACTGTACCTTTATATTATCGCCTCCTCCTTTACGCCATTTAAGATCTGATCCACAAATTGGGCATACGAGCTTAATTGATGAACCTGATTGAACTGTAGGGAAGAAAATCTGTAAATAATTTTCTATTTTTTTACGTGGATCATTAACATGTGGTGTATCCTCATTAAGAATTCCTATTGTTATATCGATGTTATTCTGCGTCTTAATATAGGCTAGGTCCCTTATGAACCTTATGAAGTGGTCCTTCATGAACTCCCTCATTGGGTAAATCATGATGACCTTTGTAGTGTTGAAGCCAGCAGCCTTACCATCTAATGCCAACTGTATAGCTATGGTTTCAAGTACTTCAGTTTTGCCACTTGCTGTGGGTGCTAGTAGTGCTAGTACATCGAAGGGTTTCGTAAGGCTTACATTTTGAGGGGTATTGCTGTGAAGCCATTCACGTAGATTATTAAGGGCATGAAGAGCCCATGCAATAGTCTCAACCTGGTGCTGGTAAGGTTTAGGTGTTATCCCCTGTTGCGTAGTTTGTAACCTATCATGAATCGCCTTACCCACAATATCATCAGTATCAACCGTAATGTTGGTACCTGGCACCAATTGATTTAACACATCCTTCCTATAGAAATCTTGCCATGTATATTGAATAGCCTGCTGCTTAACACCTGTTGGTAAGGGAATGAAATAATGCCCATTAAAACCAACCCTGGGATCAGGCAACACGGTATCGAAGGCATCTAAAATATCACTAAATTTTATACTTAAAGCTTGATACAATTTACCAATTAAGTTATCTAAGTATTGGGCAGCTTGCTGTGATGACTGAGACACATTCTGAAATCATCTAACTAGTTTATAAAGATTTCTACAAATATTACACATGTAGGTCAATGACTTTGCCTTGCTTCATAACTCTTCTATCACTACTTCTACCTTTGTTACGTATAGTAAACCTATTTAGTTACTTACCATTGGCATTTCCTTCATTACTTAGAATGTTAGGCGCCAGGTTAAACACATAACGCATGCAACCAAAACTAACGCTACACGTTAAAATATAGTCAATGAGGTTAGGTAATGCGTAGGAGTCGTATGTGGTTTTTGACTTGGTTTATTTTAATGCCTCGTATATTATGAGTGCTAGTGCTGTGCATGTTGATTGGCGTGAGTTGCAGGCTGAGGTCAACTTGGTATCGATTATCCTGGCACCAGCCTTGGCCAGCTTGGCTAAGGCATCGTTCAACTTCGGCTCAAGCATCTCTAAGTGACCCGGATCCGCACCGTAAGCCACCACAACCCTAACCCGCAAGGCACCCACTACCACCCACCCCCACCCTTCAACCTCCTCCACTCGCCTGTGAGTGTTTTGGCGGTTTCAATTAGCCTTGGTGCCTAATCCTTACCTAGTGAATACACCTTAGCATTAATCGTGGGGTTACCCATTTATCCACAGCAAAGTTCACGCACCAATGAAGAAGTGCGTAATCATCGGCGTAGGCATTAACATCACACCAGCTAGGTTGGCATTAATTAACGCTGACGTTAATGATGGTGATTATGTTATCCTAGTCGGCAGTAACAGTGATGCGCTTAATGCATTGGTTGAGTTTACCAGGCAAGTTTACCAAGACTTAAACATTGAGGTTAAACCAATTACCATCGATACTCAGGTTAGCCTAGTTGACGCCGTTTTAATGCTTAGGGGCATGATTGAGGCTAATGCACCTTGCGATGTGGTGATTGGTATTGCAGGCGACAGGTGGATTGCAACGATACTGGGCTTCCTAGCAATGACACTAGCCACAGTAGGTGGCTTCACCAACATCAGCATTAACAGGGTCTTCGTCATGCCTGGTGATAAGGGTGAGCCAATTGACTGGCCTACTGTGCCTAGGCTTGTTGATTTAAGCCTAGCTGAATATAGAGTCCTCAAGCTCATCTGCAGCGGCTACAGCCTAGCGAAAGA
>Ga0209739_100966_pt1 | contig 10312 bp, 10 predicted proteins | sample JossMetagenome_2_FD_184729 | JGI IMG/M metagenome (GOLD analysis project Ga0209739, IMG submission 184729) | Hot spring sediment microbial communities from Joseph's Coat, Yellowstone National Park, USA - JC3_ASED (SPAdes) (version 3) | ecosystem: Environmental > Aquatic > Thermal springs > Hot...
TCCCGGCGGCAACACGGTGTACCACCACCACTGGGTGGAGTTGACCCAGTGGGTGCCGTTGTGGTAGATGTACGGAGCCTTGAACTCGACGACGACGGGGGCGTTGGTGTTTATCTGAACCGCCACAGATTGGGCGAACTTCTCCACCTCAACAGGCAGGCCAGACATGGGCGCCAGGCCCGGCGCCGTGGCTATGGCGACTGAAAGGAGGAGGGGCACGGCGGCCACGTAGGCCGCCACGGCGATCGTCCTCTTGTTGGGCACCGCCGCTGCGGCTATGGGCGCGAAGACGGCGGGGAAGATCTCAACTGCGCGTACCAGGGGGGCCAGCACCGACACCGCCGCATATGCGAAGCCGAGGTAGGAGGCGAGCATTGACATGAACTCGTTGATGACGTCAATTGCGAGGTCGATGACCGCCAACAAAATAGCAACCGACAGCCCGAGGGTAAACGGCGCCAGTATGACTGCAGCCGTGATTACGGAGGAGGCCGCCACTGCCGTGTGTGCGGCGACCTGTGCAAAGTACTTCTCAAACGTCTGCCTGACGTCCTCCAGCGTCTCCAGATCCTTCTTGATCTGGATGGAGGCCGGCGCCGCGTAGATCTTGACGTATGTTAGGTACACGGCCATAATCGCCAGCATCATGACGGCGCCTAGGACGTTGGCGCGCCAAACCGGCTCCCTCTTGAAAACCCTATACAGCGCGGTGGCCAAGATCCACGCCGCCGCCGCGGTGTACAACACGTCGTGCCACTGGCTGTAGATGTCGTTTGGTATAAGCGGCGAGATGATGGCGAATAAGAACGCAACGCCTACGGCGGCTACCAATACGTGTTCGATACGCATAGGAAAAGTGCGGAGGGGAAAAACGTGGAATTGGTTAGCCTACTGCGGACAGTAGAGGAACGGGCAACGGCCTTCGACGATTTTGTCGTATATCGCCTTGACCTCCGGCGAGAACTGCGCCACGATGTAGAGTATTATCGGCACCATGATGATGACGAGCGGCACCCAGAACCACGCGCTACCAAACAGCTCGGGCAAGCCCCGCCGCCTTACGAAGAGGGTGTACACCACGTCCCCCAGCAGTATCCCCACCGAGGCGAGAGACGCCGCCCAGACTGCAGTCTTCACGCTACCGAGGAACTCAGATGCGGCTTGTTCCGCCTTTCCGACGTCTGCGGCCATTGCTACTGCCGCCAGCGTTAACAACGCTATTGCTATTATTTTGTAGTTCATTGACCCTGCGTAGGGAAGAGAAGATATTGAATTAGAGGCCTAGGAGGTAGCCCACCGCTCCGCCGATTGTGGGGGCAGCTATGAGGAACATCCAGGCATATGCCACCACCAGTTGCCATCTTTTATAGTCAGGTTCAGCGGCGGCGACTATCTTGTCGTCACAGCCTTGGCAGGTCACTGGCGTAATGTCATCCTTCCACACCCCAATTTTGTTGTTGCAACTGGTGTCGATGTCCACCGCCCCGGCCAGCAGGGCGAGCCCGACCCAGAGCCCGATGAATATTCCGATGACGACTCCGCCCACCTTCCTAAGCCACGCGGCGTATATCAGCATCCCGGCGGCAAGGATGGTGGGGCCGTACATAATGATGTAACGCGCAAGGCCTAACAGCTGGCTGTACATCCAAAGGGCTTGCTCATAAAGCGTCTTGAATTTAGAGAACCTAGCCTCTGCGTACCCCGCATAGGCACCCAGAATCCCAGTTAGGCGGAGATTCGCCACGCACTGCTCCATCTTCACAATCCTGCAGTAGGCCTCCTCGACGACCGTCTGGAGCTTGTCGACCACCACCTGCGGCGACGTGACTTTCACCGGGACGAACTGCCCGAGGTTCATGATGAAGAAAACCACGGTGAACAAGATGGCGATCTCCTTCAAGACGTCGGCAAGCGCAACCTCCAGCCTCTGGACGCGGCCGAAGAGCTTGATGGTTTCTATAAGCACAACGATGGCGAGTATTGCAACAGTAACTGCGCTGTTCCAAGTAAAAGCCAACCCGCCTGGGAGGACGATGCCTTGGTTGTCCGCCCCAGGTATCGGCGTGACGTAGGTCGTGGTTGTGGTGGCCGTGGGCCTCGGCTCTAGGAGGAGTTCGAGGAACATGCCTCTATTCTGGCTTTTGTAGAAATTGAATTAGAGCGTCTGGAGGAGCTCCGCCACGCGCCGGAGCTCTTGGAGGGATTTGCTGAAGATGATCACCTTGTACCGCTCAGACGGCTTTACGAAGATCCTCACCGTGGTGGTGATGGGGGGCTTGGTGGGGGAGCGCACGTAGAAGAGAACCGCCGACTTCTTCTCGGCCCTGTCTACTGCGCCGTATTGAGCCAGGCGCTCGATGAGCTCCTCCTCGGGCACGGCCCGCATTGTGGTCCTCACGACGATGTTGTCGATGCGGCAGTCGGAGAAGTACGGCGGCGGCTCCAGCGATTTGCAGAACACCTTAGCCCTGCCGCTGCTGTGTATTATAGCTACGAAGTTAGGCGCGGCTATCTCCAACCCCGTCCTCGTCTCCCGCCGCGGGAACCTCATCGCCTCTGGGCCGACGGAGTTGCAGGTCATGACCACGTTAATTATCTCAAACACAGACGCCGCTTAGGCGCCCCGGAAAAAAGAATCAATCGCCGTCTGGGGGCCGGAGGCCCTCCGCCGCGCGGCGCCCATGAGACGCGCAAAGCCACGAAAAACAACACAGCTCACGGGGCCGGCCAGCCCTGCGGGTTGAGACCTGCGCATCAAAACGGCAGGTCGCAGTGTTGGCTTTCATACGTAAGCCTGTGCCGGCCGCCGGAGGGCGCGAGGACGTAGAACTTGCCGAACACCACCCACCTGCCGTTTTCGTTTCTGCGGGAGGGCCCGACGTAGCCTAGCCAGCTGCCGTAGCGGTAGAGGCGGTAGTAGAAGTTAGCCGCAAGCCTGCCCTCCACGTACACCTCCGCCTGGATAAACCCAACCATGGCGCCCGCGAACCGCAGAACTTCACACAACGTGTAGAAGTCTAGATCCTCAACGGCGGCGGGGAACAAGACTAGGTACCTATAGCCGTTCGGCACGACCTTAACCCCACCAGCCAACAACACAATTAATTCTCCGCACCAATTTAAAAAGAATTAACACGACTGCAGGTAAAGACTGACAGGGATTCCCTTACAGGACAAATTATCCCTGTAAACAAATCCCTGCAAGGAAAAACCTGCAGGCGCCTGCAGGTACTTCCTCACAGGGATTCCCTTGCAGGACAAATTATCCCTGTAAACTAATCCCTGCAAGGATTTACCTGCAAGGGGGGTGTCTATCGGTGTTCTGGTGGGGTGAGGCGTATGTATATCGGTGCCCTGCCTTCGACGCGGGCGATGCCGACTCTCTCCTCTGGCAGTGATTCGTAGGCGACGCGTTCCACGACGCTGCGGTCTATGTGGAGGCGTTGCTCGATGTAGGGCACCGCCTCCGGCTCTACCGCCAGAACTATCTTGACGCCGCTGTTTTCGATTAGGTCTTGGGGGATTTCGGCGATGCTCTGCGTGAAGACTGCCGCCTCGACGCCGAACTTCCTGTGCTCGCGCCATGTCCTGGAGAGGACCAGCGTGTTTTTCATGAGGATGTGGCCCTCGTCTACCACCAGAAAGAGGCGCATCTTACAAGGCGGGTTGGGGCAGGTGGCCTTGGCCTCGGTGACTAGCCAGATTATCCACGCCACCAGCTTCATGGTGGAAGACGGCGAGGTGTCGCCGCTGGTGTGGACGACCAGCGGCTTGGCCAGGTCCACCTTAGCCATCTGCATCTGCGCCAGCGTAGCCAGGCGGCCGAGGATGGAGTCTATGGCGAAGGCGAAGGCGGGGTCGCGCCTGAGGGCCTCCAGGTGTTTCACGATGTTTCTGTAGGAGGTGTCCTTCTCCTGCGCGGCCCTGCGGAGCGCCTCGAGGAGCACGGTGAAGTGGGCGTCGAATATCTGGATGCCGGCGGCGCGGAGTATGTCCAGGAGGAGGTCTACGTCGTCTTCATCCACAAGCCTAAGCGGCGGCATGTAGTGCCGGGCGTCTACCACCTGCACGTCCGGCAACCACTTGGCCAGGACGGCCCAGTGGCCGTGGGGGTCGACCACCGCGGGCGCCACGCCGCGCTTCCGCCTCAGCTGGATGCCTATGTTGATGCCGAGGGTGGTCTTGCCTGCGCCGGTTTTGCCGATTACGATCATATGCGGCGTCTGGAGCTCCTCCGGGTTGAGACACACGGTGCGGCCGGCGTCGTCTGTGCCCAACACGACGCTGGTCTCCCTGCACTCCGTCGGGGCGAGCAGAAGGGCGTAGGGCGTGAACTCGGCCAAGTCTCGGGTGAAGGCCTCTATGCGGGCCGCCGGCCGGCCCGTGGAGAAGACCGCCGTCTTCCCCACCACGAAGCCGTTCACCAAAAAGCCCTTCTCCCGCAGGTTCAGAATCCTCTGCCTGGCCACCTGTATTATCTCCAGCCGCTGAAGCGACCACTGAGACTGCCTCCACCAGGCTATGCGCTCCGCCCAGCCGCCTGTCTTTTCAAGGCGGAGGGCGTATTCGGGATCCACTGCCCACGCCACAAGGGCCTCCTCTATGAGGGGCTGGGCGGCGCGGGCTATGGCGTGTATGGACTGGGGGTCCGGCACGGAGAAGTACATGGCGTCTCTGGTGAGGGGTTGCCTCGGCGGCCGGGGCCTGTGCCCCACGTCCCGCATCGTAAACATGACGATGATAATAATCGGCAGGATGGACGCGGCGGCGGCCGCCGGGCTGACCGCAAAGGAGAGGAGGGGGAGGAAGGCCCAGGGCAGGTATTTGCCGGCCTTCTCCCGCGGGAGCGCTACGGGCGGCGGGCTGGGCTCCGGCTTGACGACGACGCCGAAGCGCCTCAAAACTCTCCTTGTCTCTTCTGCGTCTACGCCGTCTTCGAGGAGGATCCAGGCCTTCCCGGCGCGGTAGTATATGCCGCTGTAGACGTGGGTCGTGGTTATCAAGATGTTGCTGAACTCAAGAGGCCCCATCCCGTTTACGTCTCTAAACACCCGCTCCACCTCGTAGAAGCGGAACCGCCTCCCCTCCCAAACCAACGCGTCGCCTTCCGTCCATATGGGTATGGTGTTGCGCCTGACGACGTAGAGGAGGGCGGCTATGGGTAGCGCTAGAAGAACCATGAGGGGGTGGATGAGTGCGAGGATTAAGGCGGCGAAGGCCGCATAAGCCTGCCACGGCAGTCTCAAAAAAAGCGGCGCCTCCTTTTCGGCGGGCTCTTCGGCCGGCGGCTTGGGGCGCTCCGTGGAGGGGGGCGGCTTCTCCTTCGGCTTATTCCGCATCACGATGTAGTGCTGGATTGCACACGTGTAGGCCCGGAAGATGTTCCCAGTGGCCCTAGCCTCCTCGAGACACCGCTCAACAACCTCCCGCGGGAGGTCGTTCCTCCACCTCTTCCTAAACTCCTGCTCCTCGTAGTACTTAATGGTCATGGCTGAGCTAGGTCAAAGCAGTAGAAATTGAACTGAGGAGGCCGCCGCAGAGAAGCTCGACACCTGCGGACTTCCCCTCCCAAGCCCGCAGAAGCCATATAAAACGCCAGATGCAGACAAAGGCGGGGGGTTGGGCAAAAAAATTACTTCTTCAGCAACAGCAGGGCCACCTTGAGGTATGGGTCGTTTCTCCTCTCCTCCAGCATCTTGGCGATTAGGTTGATGTCTAGACAGCTCACCAGCTTATGCGCCACGTCTTCGGGCGCCGTGGCCAGGAGCTTTACGAGGAGCTGCCCCCACTCCGCCTCAGAAGCAGTTTGGGGCTGCGCGCTCGCCGCCTGATGCGCATCCACCAGCTGAGGCGGCGACTCGGCAAATGAGTTGTTGTTTGTGTCTTGCTCAAGCATGTCCGCCAGCCCTTTTTTGAGTTTGAGCATAAGCCCGTGGATGGGTGGTCAAAAAAACCCTACCTTGGTACAGCACTCACCTGATGTATAGTAGGCCGTCGGCTGTGGAGCCGACCCTCAACACCCCTTCTGTCTTCTCTATGCGGACGGAGGAGCGGGGGACGGCCAGCCCGCATGAGAGGTAGACGTACTGCGAGTCGTTGCTGTATCTAAACCTGCCCCACACCACCAGCTCCGACCCGGGGTTCTGAAGTACGGCCTTAGCCGCACTGCAGACAGACGGCGACGATGCGTACGACACGCCGAAGAAGGCCACAAGCGCTATAATAGCCATGGCCAGCACCGCCACGAGGTCTAGGTACTCCTCGATCACGGCCTAAACCGGCAGTGGAGATTCAGCGCCTTGTAGGCCAGGCCCGGGTAGGCGTTCACCGCGCCGGAGCTGGCGCACGCCGCGAGGCCCGTTATGCGCTCCACAGCGGAGGAGTCGCCTCTTTCGGCATATCTATACGCCTCCGGCCAGTAGAGGAACACCGCCGACAGGTCAGTCTTGCTCACCTCCACCGGCTTGACGAACACCATGGCCGCCACCGCCAGGGCGAATATGACGGGTATAAGCGCTATTTCGAGTCTCATGAAAATTTGAACAAAGACCCGGGGAAAAACCTTGGGGTTTGGAAAATTCAGCAGTTTACCACCACCAGCCTCACCTTGACGCCAGACGCCTCGGCCTCGGCGGCTTCGGGTCTGAAGTCTGTGCCGGAGCGGCAGGTGGCGGCGTAGTGGGTGATGGCGTTGCCCTCCACCCACGGCATGACCAACACGCAGTTGGTAAAGGCAACTGTGGCGTTTCTGGCGGTGTAGGTTTTGTTGAGCATGTCTTTAATCGACTGGGGGCACTGGCCCAGGCCCAGCACGTAGACTGGTACGGCTGTTGCTCCGGGGCTGGCTCCGTCGGTGAGTATCCACCTGCCGTTTACGTACGTGTAGTTGGCGGGGTACAGCCTCACGGCTACTGGAGTGTCTAGGTGGGCCGCCTTCTCCGCCGCTATAGACGCCGCCGCAGACACAAGCGGCGCCTGGCTGGAGCTAAACACCCCCAACACAGCCGCCGCCACCGCGGCCGTCGCAGCCACAGCCGCAACGGCGGCGAGGAGGTACCTAAAGGTCAGCATGTCCCTACCACCGCCAGCTCGCTTCTAGCGCCCTTGGGGTAGCCCACTAAGTCGGCCCAGGTCTTGAACAGAAGAGCAGTCTCGGGACGCCATATCGCCACTGTGCTCCCCGGCGTAGCCTCTAGCTTCTGCTCCACAAGCGGCAAGACGAGGATGGGATCCCAGGGGAATATCTTAGAGGCGTTGACCAAGACGCAGTTTCTGTATTCTAAACCCAAGACCCACCCCCAGTCTTTCTTGACCCACGTTGTCGCCAGGGTCGACATCTCGCCTATCTTGACCCACGTCCCGCCGCGCTGGGCGTAGAAGGCGAAGCCAACTATGGGGCCATCTGCCTTGATCTTCACGAGACCTCTCCACGGCTTTACCAGCTCAAGCCGCGGCTTGGTGTAGATGTACTCTATGTTGACTGGCTTCAGCAACGTGTTGGCCAGGCCGAAGGAGCTCCAGAAGTCGCCAGAGAACATGAGCTGAGACACTGGGTAGGCGTCGTTGTACCACGTTGAGATGCACGTTGGCGGCGAGAGCCTGCCGCCTTCGCCGTAGCCGTACACCGCGTGGTAGTACTGGACGCCGTCCAGCGTGAGGTAGGCCGTGATGTTGAATGGTGTGGCTGTGATTGACTCTGGGGCTGGCGTGTATGTCGTGATGTTGTACTTCACGTCGTTGGTCACTTGGAAGACGTAGGTGGAGTTTTTCCCATTGTCTTCCACAATTATCTTGACGGGTCCAAGCCTGTCGGGCGTCGCGTATATCGACGAGGCGCGGACGGGCATTGTCTCACATGGGCCGAGCTGTCTGTAGGGCACCCACCAGCCCGGGCCCACAACGACGGCTTCGAAGGGCTTCCACTCCTTGTTTATCTCGATCAGCCTGTAGTTCCTAACCCTGGAGACGTTTATAGACAGGCCAGACGAAACCACGTACCCGTCCTCTACGTAGATCTTGACCCTGTGCCTGCCGGTGGAGTTTAGATACATCAGCATTATGGAGTAGCCGAAGTTAGGCAAGGCCCTGTCGCCTGGGAAGGGCGGCAGAGGCCCCAGCACCTCCGGGCTCAGCGACGTGCAGAGCATAGACCTGCAGGCGGCGGTGGGGACAAGCCAGACAAGCCAAGGAGACACCGGATCGGTGACATTCCTGCCGACGGTCTGGGGCGCGGACGGTATGAAGAGCGCCCCGGCGTCTGTGGGGTCGATTCCAGTTGTGTGGTACAGCTTGGCCGAGCCAGCGCTGTCTGCCGTTGTGCTAGCATAGTACCGTGCAGTGTGTATGGAGACCATCCCGTATTGGTCTCCACTGCCCCAATAGTACGTGGTTGGTTCGCCATAGAGGAAGTGGAGAAGGTCGACATAGCGGCCGCCGCTTATGTCGGGGTGGTTCTGCCTCAAAGCATCGGTAATCCAAATTGGGGCAGTTAAGCGTATATATGTAGGCGTGGAGTTGCATAATTCTGTCTTAATAATCCAAGAAATTTCGGCTTTGGGGCGCTGAGGGGGGAAGTACGGCACTGGCCAGCTGTACCAGCCAAGCTCTACCGTTGGCACATGCTCATCGACAGCAATGGCGATTTTAGACCTAGTCCATGTCGAGGTGTGGAAGGGGCCGTTGATCTTTCCCTTTTCAGCAACACCCTCATAGTAGGTGGGACTACGGATCACGCGGGGATATGGCGTGTCAGCCAGGCGAACTACAACAATACCAAGTCCCGACGACCACCAAACTTCCACCACAGGCTGAATGATGGAGCCATACGGGAGGCGTATATCTGCCCCTAAATAGCCTTCTTCTTCGCTTAGCTTAAAGGAGACGCCTTCGGTCATCGTGACGCCGCTCTGCACGGCCACCAAAGATGCGTATTGGACGTCTGTTACTTTCTGATTACACCACATAGTACGGTTTTCCCACGCCAGCACGACGCAGGCAGGCGGTCTGCAGAACGCCGTAGGGGGTTGCCGCGACGCCACAGGCTTCACGACGTAAATAGGCGCCTTCGCGCCCGTTGCCTTCACAACCCCCCACTTCTTCGGCATCCCCACCGCGTAGAAGTACACCGAAGAAGACACCGGCACATCCTTTGCATCCTTAGGTTTATAGACATCTGAGCCGTCTATCTGGACGAAGGAAAGCGTTGCCATGTTGTCGGGATTAAGGCCGTACTCCCAGGGATCCGGTATCGTGGCGTTTACCCCATACGCCTTCACTGTCTCGCCTGGCCTGCGGCCGTTTACCTGGAGGGCTTGCCACTCGGGAGGCTCAACCGTGACTTTGTTGGGGTCTGGCGTGATGGTGGGGCAGTTGGGCCAGCTGTCGACGGTGGGAGTCGAGGAGCAGTAGGTGTCTTCGAGCGGCTTGGAGACTTTGACGGAGGTCGAGTCGCTGTGTTCCGCGGCTGTGTCTGGCACTTTGAAGGTTATGGTGGTCTTCTTCCTCTCGGGCTTCTGGGCCAGCACGTCGTAGTAGCGCACTTCGACGTTGCCGCTGTTGTTGTAGACGCATTTGTACTTGTCGATTCTCCAGCTCTGATTGGGGGCGTAGTGCTCCAGAGTCACCTTAAATTCCAGCGGTTTATTCCACTGCACGCTACTTACAGCCTCGTAGAGATAGGTGTACGAGGCGGTGTAGCCGACGAGGCCAGAGCCGGAGAACACAGGCGCTAACGACGTAAAGTCGAAGCTTACGTCGATGCTGTCGGTGGTGTCTTTCGTTTCGCTTGATTCTACTGTGCAGGTCAGCGTCGCGTTTCCAGCCGCTACGGCTACGGCTAGGAGGAGGACTGCCAGCAGTCCGGCCCGGTGCATGTTTGGCCGATGGAAAACGGGGGAAAAACCTTACCGTGTTAACGACGCTGGGGGCAGGCCAGCGGGATTGCGAGGGGGTAGTCCACCACCAGTATATACAGCGCAGACGGCGGCGCGGCGGCGTACAGAACGCTTAGGCCGCTGGTGGCGTTGTGGACGAGGGCCCACTCGGCCTTGACGAGCTCCATAAACTCTTCATTTGCTTCTACACTGAGGGTCAAACCCACAGCGGGCGGCCTGCGCGACACCGTGTAGTAGTTGTAGAGCCAGATGTAGTATTCAGTGAGGTTGCGCGGCACTGCGGCGTAGACTTCGAGCCACGGCAGTGGGTCGAGGGAATGCTTAAGCTCGACCTCGTAGAGTGTGGCGGCGGTGCCGCCTTGAAGCGTTGCGTTTCTACATCTCGTCACGTTTAGATAGATTTGGTAAACTACGCTCTC
>Ga0209739_100969_pt1 | contig 10285 bp, 4 predicted proteins | sample JossMetagenome_2_FD_184729 | JGI IMG/M metagenome (GOLD analysis project Ga0209739, IMG submission 184729) | Hot spring sediment microbial communities from Joseph's Coat, Yellowstone National Park, USA - JC3_ASED (SPAdes) (version 3) | ecosystem: Environmental > Aquatic > Thermal springs > Hot...
AGAGAACTAGAGAGATCGGTGTTATGAAGGCCATAGGATATACAAACACTCTAGTCATGATACTGATAATCATGGAGGCAATATTAATGAGCCTCATAGGAGCAGGAATAGGAGTCTCTTTAGGAGTAGTAGGAGCATACATACTCTCAGGAAGAGGATTGACGTTAAGTGGCATGATGGAGTCTTCAACAATAGTGATATACGCTCCTCCGAAAATATCTTTAGAAAACATATTATTCGTCATATTACTAACGATATCAATAGGGATCTTAGGAGGGATCCTTCCAGCATATAGAGCCGCCAAGATACCTCCTGCAACAGCCTTGAGATATGAATAAAAAATCTTTCTGACCTCCTCTCCGCCCTAAAAGATGAGGCTTTCTGTTGTAATTTTTATAGAGAAAAAAGTTATGTTAATAGAAAAGCTCGTGTTGATCAGCTTTGCATTTTTCTAGACACGCTTCTATAGATCATGTATAAAAATGTTGTAGCTAAAATTATGACTATTCCTCCGATAATTATTTTATAGATGTCTAAAGACTCGATCCAGCTTTTCGTCTGAGTCTGTGTCTCTGTTAAGGTTATTATCTGTATAGGTATGTTATACTCGATCTTCTGAAGTCTGTTGTAACTATCGTAATATCTGATCTGTGCTAAAAGAGTGTTGTTTCTAACCCAAGGGATCTTTATCTCTAGTCTGAAAGCTGATTGAGTGCCTGGATCAATATCTCCAACAACTGTTGATTCACATCTATTCTCTATACATGCCTCGACCTCAACTCTCTGAGCAGTCACAGAGCCCATGTTAATTAGTGTGCCAGAGAACTCTACACCAAAACCTTCTCTATATCTTGCTGAGACGTCTCTGAGGATAAGCTCTATAAAAGGTTCTACAATGACTGCATATGTTGTGTTGAACGTCTTTATAGATCCAGAGGGGTCTCTATATATTATGCTTATCATTAGAGGCACAGTCCCATATTTGATCTCTGTCTGATAACTTGTGTATGGATTATAACTTATGTTAAAAATAATTCTGTTAACAACGCCAGGATCTATCTTATCAATATAATATACAGAGGGAGAAGCTATCACAAGAGGAGTCGCCATAGGAGCTACAGAGAGATACACATTATAGATAGGTGCAGAACCTCTGTTAATGAGATTAATCATCATATGTCCACGACTCTGATTCATTATCAACGGCGATGATATTTGAACATCTATATATTTTGTAGATCCTATGACTGGCATTACAATCTCTACAGGCTCTACACGTAAAACCCCTAGATCATCAGTATATATAAGTTCTCCATAAGCTTTGTAAATTCCTAAGCTAACATTAAATATATTGATCTGTGCTATAAATATTATGAAATCACCTTTTGAATAAGTCTGTGAAGAAGAGACTGTGGGCAATGATCCTAGTATATTAGATATCTGAGCCGTTGAAAGAATATTCTGTGATATAAGCCCCTGGATCTGTTGGATATTCATTTGTGTAGGAACAAGTCTCAACACAGAAGAGTTGTCAATAGAACTTGTGAAACCATCAGGCAATCTAAGAATGAGATAAGGCCCTTTTATATTTTCAACAAAATTGTTTCTGAATATGATCATTAGATGAACACCTAGTGAGAATGGCTCTACAGATCCTTCGAGCCACATGCTGGTTATATATTCAACAGAGCTTCTCATATAATCTCTGATAGAAATATTCTCTAGACGTGTTGTCACATAGAAAGTTTTTGACAAAATAACATAAGATCCATATTCGTTCGAGATATATCTTATTATAATCTTAAGCAGGATCTCATTTAATGAAGTATTTATATCAAAATATAACGTTGCTGAACAATAGCCTCCTACTTGAAGAGTTGCTGAACAAGTGTCAGAGTTTCTCACAGGAACAAGATTCTCAGATTCTACAGATACAGATACTCCATAGATAGGATATCTCCCCACGTTCATAACTCTAATTGTCATAGGAACATATCTAGAATAGTTAAAAACTGGGGTCGGAGAAGTGGTCCCCCAATAGACAGATATTATCTCAGGCGCTCCAGAGTATTTCATAGGATCCTCCACAACTATCGGTATTGTAAACATTTCTCTAGCTATTGAGACGCTACCACCCTCAACATTCTTGTATATATCTAATGATATATTGATCTTTTGAGTGCTCGGCTGGATCTTCTCAGAAACGTCTAAATAAAGATCTATATAACAAGATCCTCCTCCACCAACACCTGAGAGACATGTTCCTCCCACTCCTCTCACAATTATAAGATCAGGAGTCTCTATAGATGGCGACACAGATGAGACAGGCTCTGGAAGTCTATTTACAAAACCAATTCGAAGAACAACATCTCTTGCAGACGCCAGAAGAGGAGCTGGATTTCCTTGATACAATGTCTGTACATATGATATCTCAAGAATCTTCTCTTTCACAGTATTGATCTTAAGATCAAAATTTTTCTCAGCTAAATATCTCACAGATCCTGATGTTAAAGTAGCTTTTATATGAAGTTTCGCATCTAAAACTGACGTGTTGATCTCAATATTATCAAAACTGATCCTTACGCTGTCTCCATAATTAATATTTGAAGTTGTTGTAGAGACGACATATCTAGATCCTGCTGAAGAGATTGTGTTGATAAGCTCTAGAGACGCTATGATCTGTGAGATAATGTCTTTAGAATATGATCTTAAGATCACATATATTGACGCTCTACTAGTATTCTGATACGCAGAAGTTCTAGACCATCCATAGTCTAGAAGCTCTATATAGAGACTCGGTCTCTTGATCTCTATCGAGATGTTATAGATTATGTTGAACCAGAATTCAGAGTTTTGAAAACCTGCGAGACCAGATATGTTTAGTCTTAGGAAATATGTTCCTGGAGCTGTCTCATTGGGGATATCTATATGATCAAATATTAACTCGACATCTGATCCAGGATCTAATCTGTTGCCTGAGACCACATATCTATCTCTATCATATATTTTACAACAGCTGCTTACATCAAGTTCTGCAATAAAACTGTTTATAGGCAAGATATCGCCGTTTCTAATTATTATACGAAGTCTGTTTCCAACAGATCCATTATAAGCCTCGGTGTCTATCCAGCCGTAATATATCAGCTCGATCAATGGTTTAGGAGCTTTATCTATTCTATATGTTATCTGAAGAATGTTTGAGCCTAAGAAACTTGTTGAACTATAAGAGGCCACATAATTAAGCATCAATATCCCGACGTGATCTCCCGGCGAGACATTCTGAGGTATTGACGCCTGTATATTTATCTGAGCTCTAGATCCTGAGCTGATCCCTTGGATAAATACAGACGTCTCAGAGGGATAAAGATCATTTGAGGATAATCTTGCGACTACAGACCTCAGATCCATATAATCTCCGTTGTCAACAATTATCACAAGCTGATTATTTATAGAGCCTGGATAGACAGGAGCTTTAGACCAGTGTACGTCTCCAATTCTTATATCAAGACTAGAATTAGTGATCACCATGGGAATCATATATGAGACTGTCGTATAAAATTCTGAGCCTTTCAAACTTGCGAAGATATTGAGAGTCAGATTTGAGAAATATGTATTCAAAAGACATTGAGAAAAGATCTTTATGTTGCTGAAGTCGATCTCGAATAGAGAGCCTGGGTTAACAGGATTTGTCAGAGTATAAATCACTGTCCTGCTATTGTTTAAAGAGCTCATACATTCGGGAAGACTCAATATGGCGACAACATTATTTATTGTGGAAAGATCTTTGTTTCTGAGGATTATTCTATATTCAGCATTTAAAGTGTCTATAGGAGCAAGAGGTGAAGACCATCCCATGCTTATGATCTCTAGATTAATAGATGGAGAAGGATTTACCTGAACATAGCCTGTCAAAATTTGAGTAGCCTCGTAAGACACTCCATCACTTGTCGTCGCCAAAGCATCTATGTTAATGTAATACTGATAGATCCCTGGGCTTATCCAAGGCTCAACACCTATGTTCTGAAGCATTAGAGTTGCTCTAGAACCTCTGGGAATAGATGGGAGACTAATAATGTTGTCAGCTGCTACAAAACCTTGTGGAAGAAAGATCTTTGCTTCTCCAGATGATATGTCTGAGTTTCCGTCATTCTCAACTATTATATAAAGTGTTGAGGAAGTTGTTCCTGGATAAGAGATTGGAGATAGATAAGCGTCTTTAATAGATAGATTAAGAGATGGATATTGTGATATCATCACTGCGAAATATAACATGTATGACCCTACAGCGTTTGTTGATGTCACAGTATATGTAATGTTAAGACCCATTGAGTAGGGTCCTGGAGCAACATTTTTTGATATATCTAACACATACGAGAAATATAACATGTCTCCTGGAGAGACTATCTGTTGAAAAGTATTGTTCATATTGTTAGATCCTGAGCATCTATTGAGAGGCTGAAAACCGCTCGGAACATTTATTAGACATGCTGAGACTGAGGATATTTTATCAGAGCCTGTGTATAAAACATAGATCCTTAGACGCACATTATTGCTACCTGGGTAAACCTCTGTATAGCCGGCTGAGTTTGTAAATGAGACGTCTTTCAGCTCAAAAGATATGTTTTGAGATAAAATTGTTATAGGCATGAGGCTTATCATCATCATGAGTATATATATGAAGATGAAAATGATTCGTATGATATCTCTCATGAAATACTCTCCCTCATTTTATGTGTATAATACTTCCTATATTTGTATTTAGATGTTGTCTAATACATCTCATCTTATGATCAATGAAAAAAGTTTTAAGTATAGTAATAGAATTGTGTGTCTGGGTACATTTGATTAGAGACAAAAATATTTTATCAGAGACATCTGAGAATGAGACAGAATATTCCTCAGGAGAAGATGTCGTCATAGACATTGATGAAAGACCTGAGCTGTATCACAGTCTTTTTGATGAAAAGATTCTAGATCTTGTGAAGAGAAAAGGTTGGAAAGGCCTCACAGATACTCAGCTGAAGACTGCTGAATATGTTTCTAAAGGCTATAACATTATTTTGACAGCTCCCACAGGAACTGGAAAGACTGAGGCAGTTCTTCTCCCGATATTAAATATCATGCTACGTGAGAAAGCTTGTGAAGAGAAGGGAGTGGCCTTGTTATATATAACTCCTATGAGAGCGTTGATAAACGATCTTTATAAAAGAATCTCTTGGTGGGCTGAGAAGCTGGGTTTTATAGTAAGTAGAAAACATGGAGATACTCCTACGAGCGAGAGGATCAGGAGACTTAGAAAGATCCCTCATATACTTATTATAACTCCTGAAAGTCTTGAGATAGATCTCGACTGGTCGACAAGGTTCAGAGAGTATTATTCAACATTAAAATGGGTTGTTGTTGATGAAGTACATGAGCTTATAAATACTAAAAGAGGGATCCAACTGTCAATTCTTCTCGAGAGATTAAGAAGGATCTCTGGAAATGATTTTCAAAGAATTTTTCTCTCAGCAACTGTCGGAGATCCAGAGTATATCCTGAGATTCTTCCAAGGATCCTCTGAGAGAAAGAGAGCTGTCGTCTCAAGCAATTTTATCAAAAGAATTAGAATATCATTAGAGAAGATAGAGTCTAAAGAAAGCGCAGATCTATTGAATGAAGTTGGTAAAAAAATCAGAGAATTATATCAGCCGGTCTCAATAATATTTGTTAACAGCCGTTATATGGCTGAGAGATTACATGAGCATCTTGAGAAAATAGGAGTAGATAAGGTGTATGTTCATCATTCTTCAATATCAAGAAAATTAAAAGAAGAGATTGAAGATAAAATGCGAATGGGAGATGCAAATATAGTGATCGCCACAAAAACTCTTGAACTAGGAATCGATATTGGTCATGTGAAGAAAGTTATTCAATTCAGATCGCCGGGGCAGGTCACATCATTAATACAAAGGATCGGAAGATCAGGTCATGGATTAAGAGAGATCTCTCACGGCACTATTATTGTGGATGACGACATAGAGATCATAGAGATCGCATCGTTAATAGATCTTATGTTAAAAGGTTTTATCGAGAGAGAGACTGTGAGAGGCGTGTATAGAGATGTTATTGCTAAAACAATTTTGGGGATGGCTCTCAAGAATCTTGTCGATCCTGAGGAGATTTATCTGATATTAAAATCAGTTTATTTATACAAAGATCTTTCTTATGAAGATTTTATGAGTATAATTGATTATCTTGTTAAAAGAGGTGTTTTAGAGAGATATTCTGATAACAGCATAAGAACCAGCGGAAGATTCTTCTCTATATGGAGTTTTGATAGTAAATCAGGTGTTAAAAGCTTCTCAGAATTCTTCACATATATAAATGAGAATAATCTTTATCTGGTCAAGAGCAGTGGAGAGTTCATAGGAGCTTTAGACGAGTTTTTCGTATACAGAGTTTTGAGAGTAGGAGATGTAATAAGATTATCTGGAAGGCTGTGGAGGATCATTAGAATAGATGATTCTCAGAAGATCATTGAGGTGAACGAGACTGACAACGCTGAGGGACTAATACCTATATGGTATGGAGATATTGTCGATAGAAAAAGAGAGACTGCTCTTAAATTTTATGAGCTGATCAGAGGGGGAGAGAAAAGTTTAGAGAGGCTTAGAGAGGTTGTTGATGAAAAAAGTCTTTCGCTTATAAAAAGCTCTGTTGAGAAAGTCAGGAGATGGTTTAGAGAGAACAATATTGAGATACCTAATGAGAAAAATCTTGTTATAGAAGATCTTGGTGATGAAAAGATCCTTTTATATCCATTTGGAGAAAAGCTTGCTGAGCTTATAGGATATGTGCTTCTTAACGAGGCTATGAAAAAAGTTGGTAAAAATGTTGGTGTGAGAATAAATGCTTACGCGATATCTCTAATAGCAGAAAATATTGATCCTGTTGAGATGTTAATTAACATCGTCAGAGAAGACAGATTTGAACAGACGTTGAGAAATGCTTTATATAGAAGTCCTAAGATCAGAGATAAAATCAGAGAGATACAGTATAGCCTAGGCGTCACAGGAAACGGCGAAAACGATGAATATGTTTTAAATGAGGCCTATCAACAGCTTTTGAGCGAGCTAGGTGGCGTTGAAGCATTGAAAGAGTTTCTATATAGACTTGTCGCGGGAGAGATAAAAATAAGAAGGATCAGACCTAGAACCCCCTCTGTTATTGCTCAAAAGCTTAGCAAGATACCTCCTACAAGAATATGGCTTAAAGATCTTTCTTATATGATATATAAAGAGTTGAAGGGGATGGCGCTAACTGTGAGTGAGCTTGCAGAGATCCTGGATCTTCCTGAGGACATGATAGAGGGGAAGCTTAAAGAGATGAGAAAAGATGATTTTATGCCTGTGGTACAGTTTAGAGACGTAGTTTCTAACGAGATCAGATGGGCTCTTCTAGAGGATCTTGAGAATATTGTGAGAGACCCGCTTTTTGTAGAAAGTTTCACACCTTTATATACAGAAGATCTTATAGAGATCTCTTATAAAACTGATTATGGAGGAATATCTAATAAAATTATTTTAAGAGTTAATGATGTCATCAACAACAGTAATGTTCTGAACAATATATTTGATAGATATGAAGAGATCTATGAGCTTAAGATATCATATTATGGAGAAAGATCTTCGAACAAGAGCGTCTCATATTATAATGTCAAGAGAAAAGCTGTGAAATATATTATTCTCAATGGAATAACATATCTTCAGAAGATAGATTCATAACATAAAGATCTGTCGACATCACTTATTTTCAATCTAATGCTATGAAAAAGATCTTTTATATAAGCATATATAGAAGGTCTCTTCGCAACAGGCCACACATTCTTCATCTTAATATTTCGAAAAACTTCTTCAATACTGATCTCATCAACATTAATTATGTTATGAGCAGATCCTATGAACTCAGGGACGTGAGCATCACTATTTGCAAGCATTGGAAGACCAAGCTCAAGAGCTTTTTTCAAAGCCTTTTTATTAGACCATGGAGGTGCAGAGGCGTTGAAGACCTCCACAGCATCAATTCTCAGCCTGTTGATGTTGTCTCCAACTCCAAGTCTCATAGGATCATATGGATGTGGAGCATATACTATACAGTTATTTTCATGAGCATAATCTATAAGCTCAAAAGCTCTCTTAGGAATTTTCTCATCAATATGAGGCTCGTGACATAAAATAATTAGCTCGCCAAGATCTGTTTTAACCTCATTCCCAGGGATCACCAGAAGATCAGCGTTGATCTTATCGACAGCTTTTTTGACAATATAATAACCTCTGAAAGTATTATGATCTGTTGGAGCAACAGCTCTAAGCCCTTTGATTAATGCTCTTCTCACCACAGCATCTCCATCAGAACTTCCATCACTACACAAAGTGTGTAGCTGAAGATCAGCTCTTATCTTCATGACCACACCTTATATCATTATAATATAACTATATAAAGACAAGTTATTAAAAAACACGAACTAGCTTGACAAGTTGATTCTTCTAAACCTGATGAAGCCTATTAATAACGGGAGAATTATCCATATTACTGATGAAAGTATTACGAAGGTCAGATTATAATTATTCTTAGATCCTGTCACAATTGAAATGGCCTCATAAACAGTGTATTGAAACATTATGCTTGGATTGAAATAATACATGTTCTGATAAATCTCTGAGATCTTATTGAAATCTCCTCCAGCAATTGCAAAGCCTATCATATATGAGATCGCTCCCCAGAATATTACAAAGATCATGTATAAAGCTATTGACACGCCTAGATAAAAACCTGATCTTAGTGACGTTGCTATTGAATACATGAGTGATAAAAATGCTATGAGAGATGTCAAGGCTCCCACAAAGATCATGATCATTATGTTAGGCTCTACAGCTGTCTTAAGAAGAATCGTCTGAGTAATATATAACGAGAATATGAATATGCTCATCATTATGATCACAGTCAGCAACTGAGATAGATATCTGGTGATAAAAAGATCGTCTCTAGTCAAAGGTTTGCTAAGAATATACTCGAGCTCTCCAGAAGATCTTGGTCTGGCCATGAAGAAATATGATAGATATAATATTGTTATCGTGAAGAGAAAGAATGCGATACCTATGTTGCCAGGATAGGAAGTCACGATCATGACAGTAGCTGGAGAATACATATTGAATAGACTGAATATAATATAATCATAGTCGTCAACTTTGATAAATAGATAATATGGTCCTCTAACAAGATCAAGAGAAAGTTTAGATAGGCTTATTGTTACGACATCAAAATAGTTTTTGATAAAGCCGGCAGAAACAAATCTTAAAGATCTTAATGTTGTCTCGTTGACAGATGCTCCTGTGATAACAGTCACAGGCCCTATCGTCTGAGATATGCCAAGTCTTTCGAAAGATGTGATGTTATAATAGATCTCTTTGTTCAGAGGTTTTATGGAGTCGTTATCAGCATTATATACAAAACTGAATAATCCTACTACAAGGTTTTCTTTCTCACGTTTTAAAACAATGTAGCTGATAAAGATGTTCTCATAGAGAGAGACATTTGATCTGAAGTATCTCGTAGGCTGAGGTCCAGAGTTGAGCGTGTATATGCTGCTCTTAAAGTAACTACATGATAAGCTGCCAAGACCTGAGGCTGATAAGCTGAATGATGGTGATCCTTGTATCTCTGTGGAGGAGGCTTCTCTAATGATCTTTATTTTACATAATGGTAAAGCTATAGGTTGTGATGAGCCTGGCAAGATGTTTTGATATAATGTTGTGAGACTTATGTTTGTTTTGAAATTAACTAGACCATTATCATCTGTCTTAACCTCCGCAATCTCTTTCTCACCTCTATATGGGCCCAAGAATATCTGTATTCTCGCGTTAGAGATCGGATCTCCTCTGCTATCAAATAATGCTCCTAAAAATCTTATGCTGTCTTCTCTTACTACTAATTCTCCTATGAAATTCATGTCTTCCAATGAGTATTGAGACGCCATGCTCCCATATATCAGATATGTGATTCCTACTCCAGCCATGACTGCCAATGCTAATATTATGATCACAGAGATTCTTAAAAAAGATCTTTTTAGATCATATATCACAGGCCCTATTCTAAGACTCATATCTTGACACCTACTAATTTGAAGAAGTACTCCTCAAGAGAGCCGTGGCCTCCTGAAGAGGCTTCTCTTTTTATCTCCTCAATAGTTTTATCAGCTATTATTCTTCCTTTATGAATAAACACTACTCTATCAGCAATATTC
>Ga0209739_100970_pt1 | contig 10283 bp, 7 predicted proteins | sample JossMetagenome_2_FD_184729 | JGI IMG/M metagenome (GOLD analysis project Ga0209739, IMG submission 184729) | Hot spring sediment microbial communities from Joseph's Coat, Yellowstone National Park, USA - JC3_ASED (SPAdes) (version 3) | ecosystem: Environmental > Aquatic > Thermal springs > Hot...
GCCGAAGCGATTGCTAGGAACACGCGGTCGGGTCGATCGCCGACACCGATCCACTGCCCTACGGCGAGGCTCGTCGTTCTCTCTTTGTCGAGCCGTCAAGAGGGCAGATGGAGAAGGGATGAGTTATATATTACGTCTAGAGTCTATCCTATGCCGTATACAAGGGCCGAGGCCAAGCTGTCCGTCGGCGGCAGGTCGTATAAGATCTATAGGGTGAAGGCCCTCGAGGCGGAGGGCTACGACGTGGAGAGGCTTCCCTACAGCATAAGGGTCCTCCTGGAGAACGTCCTCCGCAATTTCGACGGGAGGGATATAAACATGGAGCATCTCGAGGCTCTGGCCCGCTGGAACCCCAAGAACCCCGCGGGCGAGGTGGCGCTCAAGGTGACCAGAGTCGTGATGCAGGACTACACCGGCGTGCCGGCCGTCGTGGATCTCGCCACCATGAGGGATATAGCGGTCAAGTCGGGGGCGGACCCCAAGCTGATAAACCCGCGGGTCCCCGTCGACCTGATCGTGGACCACTCGGTGCAGGTGGACCACTGGGCCTCTCCGCAGGCCCTGTCCATGAACATCCGCCTGGAGATAGAGAGGAATAGGGAGCGCTACGTCTTCCTCAAGTGGGCCCAAAGCGCCTTCAGGAACTTCCGCGTCTTCCCGCCGGGCACCGGCATAATCCACCAGGTGAATCTGGAGTACTTGGCCAGGGTCGTCTGGACCGAGGGCGACTCAGCCTTCTTCGAGACGTTGGTGGGCATGGACAGCCACACGACCATGATAAACGGGCTGGGGGTCGTCGGCTGGGGAGTCGGGGGAGTGGAGGCCGAGGCCGCCATGTTGGGCGAGCCCATAACCATAAAGGTGCCGAGGGTCGTGGGCGTGAGGCTCTACGGCGAGCCCAAGCCCGGCGTCACCGCCACCGACATAGTCCTCGCGGTCACCGAGGCCTTGAGGAAGGTCAACGTCGTGGACGCCTTCGTCGAGTTCTTCGGCGAGGGGGTACGCAAGCTGTCTGTCCCCGATAGGGCCACCGTAGCCAACATGGCGCCCGAATACGGCTCCACGACCGGCCTGTTCCCCGTCGACGGCAACACCCTAGACTACCTCGCGGCGACAGGCAGGCCCGAGGACCTCGCGGCCCTCGTGAAGAGGTACTACGAGGAGCAGGGGGTCTTCGGCGGCGTCGAGGGGGCCGAGTACAGCCAGGTCGTGGACTTCGACCTCTCCGCGGTCGAGCCGTCGGCGGCCGGCCCGACCCTCCCGTGGCAGAGGCGCGGCCTGGCCGACGTGCCCAAGAGCTTTCTGGAGTTCCTGGTCCAGAGGAAGAGGCGGGAGAAGAGGAAGGCCGTGGAGGTGGAGATAGGCGGGAGGAGGGTGGAGTTCGGCGACGGCGACGTCGCCATAGCGGCCATCACCAGCTGCACAAACACCTCAAATCCCTATCTGCTCGCGGCGGCGGGCCTCCTGGCCAAGAAGGCCGTGGAGGCCGGGCTGGAGGTGCCGCCCTACGTCAAGACCAGCTTCGCGCCGGGCTCCCGCGCCGTCGAGGAGATCTTGAGGCGCGCCGGCCTCCTGCAACATCTCGAGAGGCTGGGCTTCCACGTGGTGGCGTACGGCTGCACCACCTGTATAGGCAACTCGGGCCCGTTGCCCGAGCCCGTGGCCAAGGCGATTAGGGAGGGCGACGTGATGCCCGCCGCCGTTCTGTCGGGCAACCGCAACTTCGAGGGGAGGGTACATCCGGACGTCAAGGCGGCCTATCTGGCCTCGCCCCCGCTGGTGGTGGCCTACGCGCTGGCCGGCACGGTGCTGAAGGACCTCTCCAGGGAGCCCCTCGGGCACGGCAGGGACGGGAGGCCCGTCTATCTGAAGGACATATGGCCCTCGCCCGAGGAGGTCAACGACGCCGTGTCCAGAGCCATGGACCCGAAGGTATACGTCGAGAAGTACTCCAAGGCGGGCGAGCTGGTCCCAGAGTGGGGCGAGCTCAAGGCGCCTTCGGGCGACCTCTACCCGTGGAGACCCGACGACACGTACATACAGCCGTCGCCTCTCTTCGAGGGGAGGCCGATCTCCGGAGATATAGTTAACGCAAGGCCCCTCTTGATACTGGGCGACAGCATAACCACGGACCACATATCGCCCGCCGGCTCGATACCCAGGGACAGCCCCGCCGGCAAGTTCCTGGAGTCCATGGGCGTGCAGCCCAAGGACTTCAACACATTCGGCGCCAGGAGGGGCAACTGGATGGTGATGGTCAGAGGCACGTTCTGGAGCAAGGGCTACACCAACAAGATGGGCGGGGGCCTCGAGGGCGGGTACACCATCAAATACCCCGAGGGGATCAAAACCACCGTCTTCGAGGCGGCCGAGAGGTACAGACAGGAGGGCACGCCGCTAGTGGTGCTCGCCGGGAAGACCTACGGCGCCGGCTCGAGCAGGGACTGGGCGGCCAAGGGGCCGAAGCTCCTGGGCATAAAGGCCGTGATAGCCGAGAGCTTCGAGAGGATACACCGCTCCAACCTCACCATGGTCGGGATAGTGCCCATACAGCTTCCGCCCGGCGTGACGGCCGACAGCCTGGGTATGGACGGGTCTGAGACCGTGGACGTGCTGGGCCTCGAGGATCTGGCGCCCGGCAAGGAGGTCACCCTGAGGATACACAGAAGGGACGGGCGTGTGGACGAGGTCAAGGCGAAGGTCGCGGTCTATACCTGGGCTGAGGTCGAGTACATAAAGCACGGCGGGATACTGCCCTACGTGCTGAAGAGGCTCCTACAGAAATAGCCGTTTTTCCCGGCGTCTTCGGCGCCTACCCAACGGGCGCCCGGCCGGAGCCGTATAAGGCCAGAAAAGGCTAGATTTGGAGCTCCTTGTCGGTATGTCTCCGCTTCACCGCCTTGTCGAAGATTATCCAGTTTCTGTACCACTCCTCGTTGGCCTTCTTGAGCTCGGCGAGGATCGCCTTGGCTATGTCCCTGGCCGTGACGGTCTCGCTGTCGGAGACGGCGCATTCCACCTTCCTGGCTATCCTCCTCGCCACGTCCAGAGGCGCGCCGGCCTTCAACACGCTGACCACTATCTTCTCGGGGATGAACTCCTCCTCTCTCCCGTCCCTCTTGACCACCTTGACCATGCCAGACACTGCATCTATTTATTTATGTTTCGGCCTCCCGACCTCCACCGCGCCTTTCCCTCGGCGGAGGCCGGCCCTGGATCTGGGCTGGGAATCTTATTAAATCAACGGCAGATGGGGTACATGGAGAAGAAGTGTTTCAAGGCGGTGGGGTGCGTCTCGGCGTTGGGCCTGGGGACCTCTGGCCTCGGCGGCGACCTCTGGCGGGCCGACACGTCGAGGGACGAGTGGCATCTCGCGGTCCTCGCCAACGCCTTGGCCAACGGCATTTTTGTTATAGACACGTCGGAGATATACGGCGGGGGCCACGCCGAGGAGCTGGTGGGGAGGGCCCTCTCGACCTTCGCGAGGGAGGATAGGGATAAGGTAATAGTCATCACCAAGTTCTGGCCGGACGACGTGGAGAAGATAACGCTGGCGGCTAAGGCGAGCGCGAGGAGGCTCGGCACCTACATCGATGTATATATGCCGCACGGCCCGCTCCCCGACATATGTAGGGCCGTGAAGGCCTTCGAGGAGCTGATCGATAGGGGCGTCATAAGGTTCTGGGGTCTCAGCAACGTCGATGTGGATACGGCCGAGCGGGCGAGGAAATGCGCCAAGAAATACGACTTGGCTGCGTTGGAGAATGTCTATAGCTACATCAACAGGCTCGACGAGCATGGGGTCCTGCCCTACGCCCAACGCGAGGGCTTGCTCTACCTGGCCGCCAGCCCTCTGGCCAGAGGCGCGGTCGTCGAGAACTACAGGATACGGCGCATAGCCGAGAGGCTCGGAAAGACGCCCGTCCAGGTGGCTCTGCGCTGGCTCATGGACAAGCCGGCGGTGGTGCCCATACCGAGGACCACCAGGCCCGAGGGCGTCCTCGAGTTCGCCGGCGCCTACGGCTGGAAGCTCCCCGACGAGCACATGAGGGAGCTGGACGCCGGCTGAGACGTCGGATAGGCCGATTCCGGCCGGCCGCCCGAGCCCTACGGAGGATGGGCCGGGACGGCGCCTCGCGCCATCGGGCCAGAGGACTCCTCGGGGTAGGCACGCCGACTGGCCCTAGAGCCGGACCGCTCTGATCTTCTGCCCGCCCTCTCTGCCGCCCTCCGGGAAGTACATATCCGCCGTGGCCAGGAAGCCGGACCTCAGAAGCACTGCGCCCAGCCTAGTCGCTGGGGGCGGGACGCCGGATCTCAGCTGCCTCTCCGTCTCGGCGTCTCCGACGTATTCGGCGTAGAGGTTGGAGCCTGAGGGCAGAGCGCGGTGTATCCATCTAAATATGGCGAGCTCGGCCGGCGATCCGTAGAGACGCGGCGACGCGTCGAACAGCTCCGCCCAAGGGGCGTAGTGGGGCGGCCGCCCCTTGAAGATCTTGACGACGGCGAGCCTGCCCCAGCCGCCGAAGAGCTCCACGTTGAGCTCCTCGGGGAAGCGGCCCCTCAAGAAGAGGGCGTGGAGGCCCTCGGGCACTTCGACGGGGACCTCGGCCGCGTCGGGCCTGGCGGAGCCCATGGGCCGTCTCCGCTGAATATTTATTAATGTCGGCGTTTCCGGCCTCGTGGACTTCAGAGAGGCCATGGAGGTTCTCTACAGAGGGTTCCTGTACCAACTGGCGTTGATTCTAGTGGGCCTCGTCGTGCTCGCCGTAGGGCTCCTGGGGCCGAGATCCGCGTTGCTCGCCGCCTCCGCCGCCCTCGCCGTCCTGGCCGTTGGGCTCATCGCAGTGTTCTTCCTCTACATCTTCAGGGGGTACAGGGCGCTCCACAGGCTCGGCTTCAAGTGGGCTTGGTGGCTGGCGTGGGGGCCCGTGGCGCTGGTCGCCGTGGCTCTGATATTCGCCGCGTCGGTGGCGGCCTACCTCGCCGGCCGTCCTGCCCTCGCCGTCCGCGCCCTGGCGAACCCGGCCGCGCTGTACGTCGCCATAGGCCGCGAGCCCGCCCTGCTGGGCATCATCGCGGTGGTCCTCGCGCTCGAGCTCCTCCTGGCCGCGGCCAAGGCCCTCACCCTGAGGGATCTCCACAGGCGCACATCCCTCGGCCTGTTCAGAGTGGCGCTCGCCCTGTTCGCCGTAGGCTACGTGCTGTCCCTCCTTCCGCCGGTCGAGTACGTAGGCCTAGCCGTGCTGTCGGCCGAATACGTGGCCGAGATGTCCGCGTATAGGGCCGCCTCGCGGGCAGGCGCCCCCTCCGGCGGGCTCAGCGGGCGGCAACGGTCTGCTGTTCGAGGACCCAGGCCGGCGTGTTGAGGAGGGCCACGTACCCGCCGAAGGCTTGCACTAGGGTTTTCCCCTCCTCCACGCCCCTCGGCACGATCTCGACCTTCACCCCCTTCGAGTCGCCCCTCATGACTATGTCGAGCACCTCGTCCTCCCCGAGCTCCTCGGCCACGACGACGACCTCAGCTATGCCCATGTCCATGGCCCTGACGACGTTCTCCTTGCCGTAGACCATGTACTCGCTCTTCTTCACCGCATAGTACATCACCCTGTCCATGAGCTCCTTGGCCTTGACGTACTCGGTCTCCTTCAGCTGCTCCTGCGAGTTCATAATGGCCTCCTTGACGCCGTACTCGTTGGCGCAACAGGCCGAGACCACGGCCAGCACCTTGTCGCGTAGCCGGTAGTCGAGCCCCCCCTCCTCCAGGAAGTCCTCCTTGGTCGGGCCGGGCCCCGCCACGATCAGGCCCTTAAGGCCTGGCATGGAGAGAAAGGCCCTGTTGGCCTCCTCCGCCACCAGCTTGTAGAACAGCTCGGCCAGATGCTCCGTCTGTCGCTTGTAGCGGTTGGCCGACTGGCCGCCGGCGCTGTGCTTCCCGGGGACGAAGAACTGGACGGTCTTGAGCACCTCGTACTGGCCGCCCCTCAGCACCGCCAGCACCGCCTCCCCCCTCTCGACTACTATTATGCCGTAGGCCACGCTCGATTTTATCATATCCTCGAGGAGCTCCGTGTGGAACGCCGTGTCGCATATGTACTTGAAGGTGTAGACGGGCTGCGGCGGCACGACGACGTAGTACACCCACTCGTAGTTGCCGGGGTTGATCATGTGGAACCCGGCGAACACGGCCATGCCGTTCTCAGGCGCCTTGGCCTCCCCCTTCAAGTTGTTGACGATCCTCTCGAGGGTGTCCTGCACGTGCGTCCGCGTGGTCTTGTCCTTTATGTTGGAGGCGGTCGACCACTCGCTCCTCAGCAGAGCCAGGACGTCAGGCATCGGCCTCTCGCCGTTGATGTAGAGCGTTATGAGCGTCGTGGCGTATCCCCTGAACTTCCTAAGCAAGTTGATGAAGGCCCTCAGCTCCACTCCTGTCTTGAGGAAGTAGACGCCGTTGGGCGGCCTGCCGAAGCTCATGACGAAGAGGTGCGGAATCCCTTTAAATAGTTAATAGCAAAGGAATGTCTCGACAGTCCGCGGCAGGTCCATAACCGACGCCGCTTCTCCGCCGAGCCCACGCCCCTGGAGCCGGGAGGAGGTCTAATCAGAATCACGTGGCAAGGGCCTCAGACGGGACACAGCTCCCTTTGCGGAGGCGCAGACGCTATGTAATACACGAAGGCTTAGACAACGCTTTAGCATGCCCCTAAGCCTCCGCGACCACCGGCCGGGCCTAGGACGGCCGCAATGAGCGGTCTGGCGTAGCTATGGTGTTCAACAACCGCATTATCTGGGGTCCGGCGGTCAGCACCTCGACAAGCGTCTTCGGATGCTCCAGCGGGGCCCGCCTCGCCTCCTCCGCAACGGTGGGGCGCCCTTAGCTACAAGGCCTTCAAAGGCCTCGCCCCCGGTGGATAGGGGGCCCTTAGGCCTGTATTTCGGCGCATCTTCAGCCCCCATGTGCTCGTACGGCTGTGGTGCCGGCCTAGGCGGCTCCATGAGCTCGGCCGCGGGAGGGCGCCGATGAGCTACCCTAAAGGAGCCACTGGAGCGAGAGGGGGTCGGAGGCCTTGCGCGGTCAGAGGTCTATGCGCCTGTCGGCGACCTCCTCGAACTCGCCTAGATGCGAGGTCACGAGGACCGTCTTGACGTCTCTGGCGAGATCCCTGACGAGCTCCACTATCCTCCTCCTGTGGGTTTCGTCTAGATGTTCCGTGGGCTCGTCGAGTATTAAGAACGGCGGCCTTCCCAGCAGGGCCCTCGCGAGCGCGACCCTAAGCGCGAGGGCGGCCAGGTTGGCCTCGCCGAGCGAGAGCTCGGTGTGGCGGAACCTCTGCCCGTCGGATCTCGACACGACGACGTAGTACCTGTCGTCTATCTGGGCAAGCTCCGCAGAGCGGAGGGACTCATTGTGTCTAAGCTTGAGGAAAACCCCGTTGAGCTCGGCGTTGACCGACTCTATCAATATGCGTCTCGCCACAGGCTTGACGTCCCTCAACGCGGATCTTGCGGCCTTCCCCCTTTCCTCGGCCCCCCCGTGCCTCTCGGCCTCGGCCCTGGCTACCTCGAGCTCCTTGGAGACCCGCTCGAGCTCCGCCTTGACGGAGCCCAGTTGCCTCGCGAGCTCCTCCGCCCTCGACGCCGCCTTTAGGTACGCCTCCGCCTTGGCCCTCAGCTCCTCGTACGACTTGCCCAGCTCAGCCAGCCTGGGCCTCAAGGCGGAGAGCTGGCCCTCTACCTCCTCCAGCCTCCTCCTGGCCTCGCCGAGCCTCCTCTCGACCTCGGCCCTCCTGGCCTCGAGCCCCCTCAGCTCGCGCTCGATCCTATCCCTGGCGGCCAGCCTCGCCGAGATCTCGGCCCTCCTCCTCTCGAGGTCTCTCTGCGCCTCGTAGAGCCTCCTAAGCTCCTCCAGCCTCCGCCTGGCCTCGGCCAAGTCCACCGACAGGTAGTCCTTGACCTTGAGATACTCCTCTTTATCCCTTTCGAGCCTCCTCACCGCCGACTCGGCCTCGTAGATCCTCGCCTCGACCCTCCTGAGCTCCTCCTCGAGCGCCTTGGCCTCCTCCTCATGCCTCCTGACGGTCTCCTCGGTGAGCGGGCCTCCGCAGACGGGGCACCTCCCGCCGGATGCTCTGCCGGCCACCTTCAGGACCTCCCTGGCGAGCCCGAGCTTAGCCAGAACGTCGGCCCTCCTGGCCTTCAGCTCCTCCACCTCTCTGCGGGCCGCCTCCAGCTCCTCCGGCCTGAACGACCTGGCCCTCTTCAGATCGGCGGCCGCCAGCAGGTCGACCACCCTCTTGGCCTCGTAGTATCTGGCCTCCACGGCGGGGTCCGGCCGGGGCAACGAGGCCAGCTCCCCCTCGAGCCTCTCCAGCTCCTTCAACTCCTCAGACTTCCTGTCCAGCTCCACGTCGAGCTCCACGAGCTCCTCCTCGAGCCGCTCCACGAGGGACCTGAGGGATTTGGCCTCCTGCTCCAGGGCGGCCGCGCGCTCCCTCAAGCCGCCGAGCTCCTCCTCGGCCTTCTTGTAGAGCTGGAAGTACTGGGCCAGGCCCTCCGCCTCCCTCCTCGCCTCCGCCGACTGCGCCTCGAGCTCAACCGCCCTCTTGGACAGATCCTCGGCCCTCCTCCCCAGCTCCTCCAGCCTGCCGGAGGCCCTCTCCCTCCTTCTGGACACGTCGGACAGGACGTCCCTCAATACCTCGTCCAGCCAGTCGAACTCGTCTAGGCGAAACAGCCTGTCTATGTAGTCGGGCTCCGCCAGTATCCTCCTAAGCTCCCCCTGCCTTATGTAGGCCAGGTTGGCGAACTCCTCGACGCCCAGCCCTAGGGCCTTGGCTACAGCCGCCGTGACGTCCTGGTCCCCTCTGGCGGCCGGCTTCCCGTCGGCGAGCAGATAGGTGCCGGAGGATATGGAGCCGGACTGCCCGAACCTCCGCGCCACGACGTACTCCACGCCGTCGATCCCCACGAAGGCCAGCTGGACTGAGGCCTCGGCGGCCCCCCGCCTGACCAGATCGGCCCATCGCGCCTTGACCTTCTGGATCCACCTGGAGCCGTAGAGGGCCACGGCGATAGCCTCGAGGAGGCTGCTCTTGCCCGCGCCGTTGGGGCCGTATATGAAGTTGACGCCCTCCACGAAGTCCGCCGCCAGCTCCTCGTGCGCCTTGAAGTTCCTAAGCTCGATCGACCTCAGCATAGAGCCACTCCTCCAGCACCTTCCTCGCGGCGGCTCTGTCCCCATCCCTCGCGTACGCCAGAGCCTTCACCACGGCGTCTGCCCCGGCCCCTAGCCTCTCCCGCAGAAGCCGCTCTATGGTCTCGTAGGCTGAGCCGACCCTAACCACGGCGCGGCCGGGCTTCCTGGTCCTATCCACCACGTCCACGTACAGGGCCCGGGAGAACGCCGCCGCGTGGCGCGACGGCCTCAAGTCGTCCCGCAGCTCGCCGTAGAGCTCCACCTTCACCACGGCGCCGGGCGCGTCGAATCTCGCCGAGGCCTCCTCCAGAGCCGCCTCGACGTCTTTCTCCTCCTCCAGGAATATCCTCAGCTTGACCATCCTGCGCCTAGGCCTCAGCAACACCTCCCTGGCGGAGGCCGACCGGCCCGCGACGTCTATGACGTAGAAGCCCTTCGGGGCCGCCTCCTGGTAGAGGTCCCATCTGCCCCTCCTCCAGTCCCAGGTCTCGAACTCTGCTGAGTCCCATATCTCGAGCGAGCCGGCCCAGAGCGCGCCTATCGGATGTCTGACCCCGTGGTCGTGCACGTGGCCGGCGGCTATGTGCAACGCCTTGACGCCGGAGAAGACGGCTGACGGCATGGTGTATTCGTCCACGGCCGAGGGGTACCTCGCCTTGACGCCCTCGATGGCTTGATGTATGGCCAGGACCGAGCCGGGCCTCGCCGAGAGCATCCTCTCCCTGTATTCCTCAGCCCTGGACCTCGGGGTGGCGCAGGCCCCGTAGAGCCAGACGCCCCCCAGATCGGCCTCCTGGAAGCAGAGCAGCCTCACGGCGCCTACTTTGTCCAATATGCGGAGCGGCGTCTCCTCGGGCCTCAGGTGGCTGTAGTCGTGGTTGCCCCCGACGGCGTATACCGCGAGGCCGGACTCGCCGAGTATGTCGAGGAGCCTCAGGAGGGTTCTCGTGGAGGGCCTCCTCGTGTCCATGAGATCGCCCGTGATCACCACGGCGTCTGCACCCTTGGCCAGTCTGAGGGCCTCGGCGAAGGCCTGGAAGTAGTCCTCCTCCCTCTCGGGCAGGTGGTACTGCTGTCGGCCCAGGTG
>Ga0209739_100972_pt1 | contig 10279 bp, 19 predicted proteins | sample JossMetagenome_2_FD_184729 | JGI IMG/M metagenome (GOLD analysis project Ga0209739, IMG submission 184729) | Hot spring sediment microbial communities from Joseph's Coat, Yellowstone National Park, USA - JC3_ASED (SPAdes) (version 3) | ecosystem: Environmental > Aquatic > Thermal springs > Hot...
TTATTAACTCTGAGACGCTCGTATTTGTTAAATCAGCTAAAAACTTTAGTCTTATATATGTGTCTTCATCAATTTTGAGAGATATTACTTTATTGAACATCTTCATAAAATCTCACCTTAGACAATAAGATCTTTTCTAAAGTCTCAGTTTTGTAATTCATAAGCTCGTCTATCATATCAGAAATCATTTTTTCACTAAAAACATATCTCTTAATGATATAGCCATCACTATAACTAATAACTAGATACTGATTTCTCCGTCTATCATAGTAGATATAAACATGATTATCAGGAAACATATCAGTAGCGAAAATCAGCTTAAGATATCTATCTATTTTTCTATTAAGTTTTTCAGGAAACTCATAATCAGGATCTATCTTCATAAGAGATCACCTTTTTCCTAGTTTTTATCATAGGAATAATCTTAAGATCCTCTATTAAATCAAAAACTTTTTTATCAAGATCTGATAGCTTATCAGATATCTCTATAAGCTTATTCTTAAGATCAGGATCAGCTATATGCTGAATAAGATCCTTATATAATCTATATAACTCAGATCTCAAATCATATAGTTTTGTCTCAGTCCTCAATTGTAGAACCTTTTTACTCAATTCATCAGCTTCAGCTTTTAAAGACCTTATTATTATTTCAAGTTTCTTTTTTGTTAAATACTGATTCTTAAGTCCCGCACTCTGATAATAACACTCTAAGCAAAACACATATGATCTTTTTGTGTTATCAGAATATACATATCTGATCCAATATGCTAATTCTCCCGCCTTAAGATCTTTTTTACATCTGTAACATTTAGTGTCATATTGTAGAGTTATTATATCACTTTTCACTTCTATAATCTCTTTATCTTTATCTATCGATCCTAGAACATAAAGTCTTAATGCTTCATCAACAATATCTTTGATCTCTCTATTTGTTTTTTCAGCTAAATCTTTAATCTTTTCATAGATCTCTTTATCTACTCTAACAACACTCATTCGATCACCTCATAGACTATAAAAGCATATGTGAAGCCGATCAATATTATAAACGTGAATAAGACTATGTATATTGTGAATCTAAAAGCTGAGTCTCTCAACATTATTATTCTCTCTAAATAATTCTGAACATCTTGGATCTTTTTTAGAAACATTATTTCATTATATGCTAAAATCAAAAAGTATAACGCTATAAAGATTATGATGAATAGAAATAATATGAGAAATAGCTTTAAGATCTCGTTCATAACGTTACACCTAATCTTTCTCCCTCAAATTTATATCTATATCTCAGACCATGTTTAAGTCTGAAACTTTTTAAACATAGACTACATATTTCAGTTATAAACGCTTTCGGATCGTTTTCATAAAGCTCTCTAAGTTTATTGTTTTCCTCAATAACTACACATTTGTTATAAAGATTTAGAAGACATTTTTTAGATAGATCAAGTGGAGAATATATATCTTTATCTCTCATAATAATCTCCATTAATATATATATCATAATAATATTTATATGTTTTCTCTCTGATCATTATAATTGATGAATATGAAATGTTTATTTAAAACGCTTCACGAATATAGATATTCGATCTCAATAGTGTTTTTTGTTGCGTTATTCAATGGATCGATAGACGCTATTGTTGATGATTTCACGATAAAAGCTTTTGTGTGGGCATTTAGCTTTACAATACTATTTATAATAACATCATATGAGTTCATCATGATGCCGATCCCTGAGAAACCTCTTTTACAATCGATCTTATTCGTGTTGATAAGCATATTAGGAATATTAAGTGTTCATCATTTTACATGGATCGCTTTTATGATACTTTTAAATAAAGAGATAGAGAGACAAAAACTTTGGATCGCACCAAATATATATGTTGAATTCAACATATACACGATTATAATGGGCATATGTCTAATGATATACATGAGCTATATAATATATATCAATATATGTTCTGAGGACTGAGAAAAATGAGTGAAAACGAGATAGAGATTAAACTACATGTTATAAAAGATCTTGATACATTTCTAAAGACAATAGATGATGACAAAAAGATCTATATAGTGATAGGAGAAAATTGTGCCGAGTGCGACTCATTTCTATACTCAATAGCTGATTGTGTAGAAAAAGATGATGCTGAATACATAGAGATAATATATCTATCAGCTGATTTAGATGAAGAATTAGGAGAATATATAGTCTCTAAACTAAACGTCTATATCCCATTTTTCATAAATGATAAAAAGATCTTTTTTGATATGGATATTCTAAAACTCAGAGACATGTTTTGTGAAGAAAAAGATAAAAAGAAAAAAAGAAAAATATTTAAACAATAACTTTTTTATTTTCTCAATGCTTAAGCAAATTTTCTTACAAGCTTATATATTCCGTGATATTTACCTTCTTTAATACACTCAAGTGCGGCACTAGATCTTTGTTCTTTAGTTGCTTTTCTAGGATCAATACCTTTCTCAACAAGTTTCTTTAATACACATATAGGATGGGCTCCTCTACCTTCTGCTTCTGTTAAGTCATGTGTTAATGATACAAATCGTCCCATGTCTATCACTCAATTAATTATTTAACACATAAGCTTATAAACAAAAATATATACACAAATAACTGAATAACAAAAGACATGACTAATTAATTAACAAAAAACAGAAGAAAACAAATAACAAAAAGAAAAAGAGATTATTTAACTACAAAAAGCTGATATCTCTATATCCTTCATTTTTCTATATTTAATGTGAAAAGCTACCAGATCAGGATCGAGATCAGATAGGTAATTCATATTATAGTAGGTATAATAACCTACTGGATCATAATATATCACATCATTACAAATCATAGATCCACTATAAAAGCCCAATTTCTGAGATTTATATTTATATGTTATATCACGATAATTAGCTTTTATCTTTACTACAAAATATTTATCATAATTTTCTATATTTTCTATCCAAACTCCTCTATCTGTCCACTCTAAATCATATGTAATCACAGGTTTAACACTATGATAAAATCTATATACAAGTGTTCCTTTTATAGATTTTTCAGTTATTGGAACACCATCTCTAGGACTCTTTTTTGTAAATGTCTCTATAAGAATATTATTATAATATACCTCTACATAATCAAAAACTCCATAAAAATCAGGTGTTCTCCATATCAGTTTATTAGGTTTTTCAGAAGGTAATTCTATAAAATCACTAATCTCAGGATCTAACATCTCAAAAATCGTAGTTGGTATATCATAATCAACTGATAAAGTAAATTCTACAAAATATTTACCTTTAGAAGAATCATATTGATAATTTAAGGCTCCTTGTTCATTTACTACATGATACACTTTTAAGCCTCCGTAATTAAACTGAGGATCTACTGGAAACTGATATATAACCTCTATCAAAACATAATCGTCAGGTGGAATATTCTCTATTGAAAACACGGGATCTATTGTTTCATCAATTGATGTCACACCGTAATATGTTTTAACAATTTGTTTATGAAGAATAGCTCCATGCCATATGCTTATAATAACAGTCACATCAGTAGATACGTTCCATGATCCATAATAATTGATCCATCCTATCCCTAGGATACCATTTGTGTCTAAGTATCTATTATAAGCTCTATATCCAACAGACGTCTGATAAACATTTCCGACTATTGAAGGTTTAGGAAAAAGAGTTGGTGCTGACTCATTACTAAAAGAAAAGCTACGAATATCAGGATTAAAGCTATATTTATATTTTATTCCGTTAAATTTTATTCTACCAACTACTACTTTCTCAGTCTCCCATGGGATTTCTACGGATGGAAAAACTTTTCTCAATCGTGCCATATCTGATCACCTTAACAATTACAGACATATCCATGATTCATTAGTGCTGATCTTGTTTCACAATATGATGGAAAATATTTTTCTACTTTACCTTTTATATAAGTTTCCTCAGTAATACATGAACAAAACGATACAATATCTTTTATATTTGCTATTGATTTTATTATGTAGTTATCTCCTGATCTACATAATGGAGGAAAATATTGTGTGTTTTTTAACGGTGGTGTAGGTGGCGGAGCTATTATTTCTATCATTTTCGATCATCTATTTCTCTTTTAGTTTTTCTATTAATGTTGATATGAGCATATTGTTTTTCTCAATAGCATTTGATAGTTTCTCAATGCTTCTTCTCAGACTATTTAATTCATTTGTGAAAAGCTTATAGAATACATATAGTATTAATCCAGCGATCCCGTAATTAGCTAATATGTTTATCAATGTTTCTTCTAACATCTCTCTCTCACCTTAAATCCTTTTTTGAGACAAATGTTTATTTTGTTTCTCTCTCTCATTTTAGATCATTCTTACGGATCTTGAGTATATAGTTGTTTTAGCTCTCTTAGTAAACACGATCGAGTATTGTAATGGATATATAGGTGTGATAGGTGTCTTAGGCTTTAGTCTGAGCTGATTCAGTCCTTTAGTTAATTTGATATCTCTCGCAACAAAACTATTTGTATAGTTTCTTATATCAGATGCTATAAGTTTTATAAGCTGATCCTCAGGCGTCTCTATGTAAATATCTATTGATGAAGACTGATAAGGTATTATGAAGTGTATAGGTGTGTATTCACCATATATATCAGTATTTATAAAGCTCACATATGTCTCAGGATTTATTATAGGTAGTGAAGCGTATTGTATAAATGCTAATAAGCCGTTTATCTTGTTATTCTTATTATAATAGATTATATCAATTAAAGTATTAGGAAGTCTTATAGTGTTAAATATATTAGCATAGATGCGTGTTCTTGTAAATGATCCATTTATGAAAACGTCTAGATCAAGTGAATCAGTTAATATATCAGCTGATTTTATCGGGATCACTCTTACACGATCTGAGTTTAGATAAAGCTGAGTCCCAACATAAATGTCTACTTTAGCTCCGATCCACTCAGCATATCTGTGAACAAGTAATGAAGCGTATGCTGATATTATATCAACAAGAATATCATTAACATCATCTTTTGAGATATTGTTATTAACTAAATAATTGTTTATCAATGACCTTATGTTGGCAAAATTAAACGCTTTTAGATCAAGTGACGTTTTGAATAGAGACATTAGATAGCTATTAGCAAAAGCTATATAACTATCAATAGCTTTATAAAACTCAGTCTCGTCGTAGTCTCTGATATATATCAGATCGATATCAAATAAAGGTGTTAAATAAGATCCTTTATAGCTCATGTTTTCACCTCTTTAGGTATAACTCCCGCACCAGCTAATGCTGACAGTCCTCCTAATAGAAATAACGCTACATAGTTCCATATCATCATTACAAACGCTCCATAGAGTATAAAGTCGTATAATGAAAACTGATATAGATATACATATGCCACTTTATTTCACCAATTAATATTAAGTAAAAAAAGAAATAAATATTTTATTTATGATAGTATTATCTTTATAACTCAACTGTTAATTCAGTTAAACTAGTATCAACACATATGTTTTTCACACGCATCTGATAAGGTGGTGCCTGTTGAACAATTTTTAATTGTCCGCACACTCTACTTGGTTTATCAATAACTTTTTCTTCAGTCCACACTACTTGATTATCAGTTTTTGTTCCTATCAATTTCTTTTCTACTTGATACTGAACGAAATATTTATACGCATCTTTATCAGCATAATATCGTAATGGATAAGCATATAAATCGTTCCAAAATGCTAAACACTCTACATTTTTACAATCTAAATCAGTCTTGATCCACAGCCAAACGATCCCAGCAACCTCTTTTACAAAACTGAATATTTTAACCTCTTTAAGCTGAATCATATCAGGAATAATATTACCGTATTGATCTCTACATTTAGCATATCTTATTTTCATTAATTTCTCATTAGCTATCTCTCTGATCTCTATATCTGAATATCCAGCATTTCTAAGCATTTGAACATCAAGTTGATTATTAGGATCAATATCTCTCTCTTCATCACCTAAGTATTCGCCCCAGCATTGAGAGTCGTAACAACATGGTCTTTTTTTAACTACTTGTTGAACAGTTTTATCAGGCGAAGGTGGAGAACACTCAGGTGATTTCACGCATCTTATAGTTACAGAATTAGACTTTATATTAGTATCAGGATTAACCGCTATTAAATCAGTCTGATAAGGATTATTAGCATTACACGGAACTTTGAATTGAGCTATACCATCTTTATCAGTTTTACTCTGTCCAATAGGATTATTACCTGAGTATAACACTACTACTATGTTAGATATAGGATTATTACTTGTATCATATGCCCGAGCATTAACATTAAACTCGCCACTATCTTCTATACATACTTTATCAACCGTTAAGCTTAACGAAGCTAACTTGGGTGGGCTCGGCTGAGGCTGAGGTTTCACATCAGGTTGACTTGTTTTTTCCTGAGGTGGTGGTGCTTCTACTTGAGTAGGAGGCGGTGGTGTTGGAGGAGGTTTAGGTGTAATGAGTTGTCTTATATACTCATATCCGTATATAAGTATTATTATTAAAAATGGTAATGCTATAAGCCACCACATTTTTTATCACCTAGCTATTAATGTTATATCAGCTGTATAACTTGATTCGTCTCTATGTCTAAATGTTATACCTACCTTATCCCAAAGCATAGTCTGAACTACACACTCATATACGTTATCAGCTACTACACCTGAGTATTCACATAATACTGTTTCATCTGTTTTAGTGCCGTTTAAATACTTGATCCCTGTTATTACTAAATCAAGTGTTCCTGAAACTTGTCTAGGTTTAACTTTTACTATCATCGCTAAAGCATATTTGAAAACGTCTTTTTCTACTCCAGTTGATGATCCAGCTGATCCTGATCCTGATATTGTAGAAGTCTCATAATAGATCTTAGGTGGATATATTTGTTGTAACGCCTGAATTATCATTGTTGATTCATATCGTCTCTCTGTGAAGTATCTTTCAAGTAGTGAGCCAAAGTATTCTTCGGATGATCTCATTGGAAGCTCAAAGAATTTACTTAGATCAGGCAAATAGATCTGTATAGGTAGTGATGGGAATTTTAATTCAGCTGGTCTAGGTCTTTTGTAGCTAACTGATTCAGCTAGTGATCCATATGATAATCTTCTGAAACTAACGATCCCGTATCCTGAGAACAAAAACATAGGCTTGTTATTAGACGCTATCTTAAACAAGTTATCTCTTATATTATCAACTAATCCTTTGCTCAAATCAATGTTTATGAAATAAGTTTCTAAAGCCTGAGGTAATGGTCTAGGTCTTCCGCCACCGCCACCAATGTATTGTCCTCCGGTAGGAGGTTGAACTGGCTGAGGATTATAACAGCAACAAGTTCCGTCTCCAAAATCTTTAACAATTGTGTATCCTAAGTTTCTACATGTGTCACAATTCATATGATATGATCCATATGCTAAACATGTTCTATCTTGTTGAAATCTTTTAGTATCTCTTTCATATCTTATAGATCTTATTTGATTAAGCCGTGCCAAATGATAATGATAGTAAATCAGATAAGCAAATGCTGAAACAATTGGTGTTGAAAATGATGTCCCAGTTCTCTCTCTATACTCATTTACTCCACCAAAATGAGGCAGTAGAAGATTTTCACCAAAGAAATAAACCTCAGGCTTATCTTTAGCTAAATCAGTATTTGAGAAAAATGATTTAGACATCCATTTGTTTACTGATCCGACAGCTATAACGTAATCAGATCTTGCTGGATAAGATGCTTTAAACAATCCTTCATTACCGACCGCACTAATTATTTGTATTTGTTTATAATAATACATGTCTCTTATTGATGCGTCTAAAGTTTTTTCCTCAGTCTCTGAGACGTATCCGCCTAAAGACATGTTTACTACAGCACAATTATAATATACACATTTTTGTAATGCTTTTAAGAAATCAGATACTGATGCCTCAGTCTTGTATTGTCCAAAAATCTTGATCGATATTATTTTAGCATAAGGCAGTAGATAAGCTATTTCACCTGTAGTCGCAGTCCCGTGCCCTAGATCATCATCTTTTCCTATGGTCGGATCTATTGTGTCTTTTGTTATAGAAACTCTTGATTGTGTAAATACTTCATGTTTATCGTTTACGCCTGAATCAACTACACAAATAGGTCTATCAAGAATCGTTAGATCAGGATAGTTATAGTCTTTAACATATAGATCAAAACCTGATAAATAAAAGATCTGGTCGAGTGTTATTTTTTCAGCACCTAAAATTTCTAAAAGTGGTAAAGTGTGAAGTTTAAAAACTTTTCTATCTTCTATATACGCTATTTTGTTATCAGTTATAACTCTGAAACACTCGTTATCACAATCTAAAACACAATTTTGAATTATACACTCAATAACATATTTATCTAGTTTATATTTAGACACATCCTCTTTTCTAACAATTATTCTCATGTCTAATCACACCGTCCAAATATTATTAATGAGTGAAAAAATAAAAATTTAAAAAAAAGATTATTATTTAATTAAGACTATTACGTTGTAGGTGTCTGAACTTTTCCAGCAGTCTCAAAGCCGTAAAGTGTTACAGTAACACTTGTATCAGTAGTTGGTGCAGTAGCAACTTCTACTTGTATATCAACTTTTGATCCGTATGCTTTAGCTCCAAATATAGCACTTAAATCAACTAGTGTGTTAGCCTTCACATCAATGACATTATCAACATCATCAATAAATAGATGAAGCTTTCCGTCTATGCTTACTACAATACTTTTAATAACTAGATAATTAGCATCACTTGTATAGGCATTTACTTTATCACTTAAAGTAGTGTTGGCTTTTATAGTAGTAGAGACATTTATAGTTTTAACGTTTTTAGATCCTAAGACTAATAATCTTAAGACTTCCGCATCAATAGAAGTCCATTTTCCTCCGAATCGAGCGTCTGATACAGCTATTATAAATGCTGGGATTGGCTGACTCATTTGATCACCTTATTGATTTTTGTTTATGCTAATTGTTTAATCAGTAGTATTGGCATCAGGAATAAGGGCATCAGTATTAACAAGAATATTAACACTTCTAAAGCATATGGGACAAATGTCTGATATGGATATACATATGCCATTATTTTATCACCTCATTTCACTATCGATCTTATCAGGAATATGGGCATTATCATTAAAGGCATCAGTATTAATAGAAACACTAACACTTCTAAGCTATATGGTGCGAATATTGGTGCTGGTGCTGGTGCAGGATATACTGTATATGCTTGGCTTGGTGTTAAACTCACACTTTGAGGTCTTATCTCATATGACATATCTATCACTTCATGTATAAATGTTTTACCTATGCTTTTAAGTATAAGTATATACATGTGTAATAATTTAAATACTCTATAAACATATGTATTAATTGGTGAAAACATGTTTGATTTGAGTCGATTTGGTGTGAAAACGATAAGGATCGTGAAAGGAGAGAGATTAGAAGAAAAAATAAACGACTTAGAGAGAGACAAAATTATAATAGTGATATACATTTTTGATAGTAAAGATCAGAGAGACGCTTTATATGAGTTATTCAAGACGTCTCAGAAGATGGTGACAGGATAAAATGAGTATAATAAGAAAAAGAAAAATAAGAGGATTTAAAAAGAAAACAAGCATAACGATAGATCCCACGCTTTTAGAGATGGCTAAAAAAGAGGGCTTAAATCTATCAGCATTATTAGAATTAGCTATAATAAGATACTTTTATAATCATGGATTGACTATTGACACACCATATACAAAAAGATATGTTAAACTTGCTAAAAAAGGGCTACTTAAAGAATTAGATGCGTTTAGGTGTGAATAATGAGTGTAGAAGATCTTGATGAGCTTTTGAAAAAAAGAGAGATAAGATCACCATTAGCCGATCTTATTATATTAATGGAGTATTTCGAGCGAAAACAAGAGAAATTAGCTGAAGAACTAAAAGCTTATTATGAGAGTAGATCAAAAGAGGCTTATAAAGAGAAACTTGTTGAGAGAGCATTACAAAGTCTTGATAAATTCGATCGATTTTTAGACGTTTTAACAAGATTGTTCGGAGGATTCACATTTACACAAGAAGGTAAAGGAAGCGTGAAGATAGAGGTTGATGAAGAATGAGTTTTTTAATAACATTTTTATTTGATGAAATACAGAAGAGATATCTACAAGAAAAACTTAATGAGTATATAAACGAGTTTTTAAAAGAGTTTTTCAAATTAGGATCT
>Ga0209739_100977_pt1 | contig 10240 bp, 7 predicted proteins | sample JossMetagenome_2_FD_184729 | JGI IMG/M metagenome (GOLD analysis project Ga0209739, IMG submission 184729) | Hot spring sediment microbial communities from Joseph's Coat, Yellowstone National Park, USA - JC3_ASED (SPAdes) (version 3) | ecosystem: Environmental > Aquatic > Thermal springs > Hot...
TCAGGTCTTCCAATGATCAAATGATCTATTTTATGAAGATCTATGAGCTCCTCCTTAAACTTCTCAGCAAGTGGATTATCAATATAAATCTTCTTTTTAATTGCTTGTGAGAATCTCATTTCACGACTCTTTTTATATCTCCATATAACACTATTGATCTTTATAGCAAGCTCTATAAGTCTTCTATCTCCCTTCTCATATTCATCAGACGGCTCAGGAAATCTCTCTAAATGTATACTTTTTTTATAAAGTCTTCTCCATATATAATCAGTCACAAAAGGCATTATAGGCGCTAACATTCTTAATACTGTGGATAATACTATGTGAAGAGTATACCATGCAGCTTTTTGCTCATTCTCTGAATATCTTCCGTCATTATTATAAGCTCTCTGTTTAACAAGCTCAAGATAGTTACTGGCAAAAATATCCCATGTGAACTCATATATTGCATGTATAGCTTCGAAAACATCCATATCATCCATACTTCTCCTTACTTTTTTGATAAGCTCATTTAACTCCGCAAGTATAGATCTGTCTATATCTCTGAGAGAGATCTCTTCTTTCGAAGGCAGTTTGAATGTTGAGACGAATCTTGCTATATTATATAACTTAGTTATGAAGAGAGAGCCTGTTTTAAGAATTGACTCATTAAATCTATAGTCGTATCCTAGTTTTGCGGCGGCCGCCGCCCAAAATCTGAAGGCGTCTGCGCCATATCTCTCTAGATAAGGCTCTGGATCTATAATGTTTCCTTTGCTTTTATGCATAGCCTCTCCTCTCTCATCAAGTCCCATACCACTGATCCTTACATAACGAAATGCCGGTCTTCCTGTGAGCTGATAAAATCTTAAGATAGAGTAATAAAGCCATGTTCTTATTATTTCATATCCCTGAGGTCTGAGAATATTTGATGAGGCTTTCTCAAAAAACCTTTGATCTTTAAGCCATTTAGAGACGTATAAAGATGATATGCTAGAGTCAAACCATGTATCAAACACTCTCGTCTCTCCTATGATCTTGTCTTTTTCAGCTCCACATTTAGGACATCTATCTACTGGAGGAGGATCCTTCCAAGGTCTATAATATTTGCCGGGCTCTGGAAGAATATATTCTCCACATACACTACATCTCCACAAAGGTATTTCTGTGGCATAATATCTTGATCTAGAGATCGGCCAGTCCATCTTAAGATTCATAATCCATTCTATAAGCCTCTTCTTATGCATCTCAGGATAGAACTTCATCTCATCAATTATCTTCAAAAGATCTTCTTTAAAATCTAGTTGTTTTAAGAAGAATTCTTTAGAATGGATGATCTCTATGGGCGTTTTACATCTCCAGCAGACAGGTATTTCTCTCTCATCAAGATCCTCCTCTTTTATTAAAAGACCTTTTTCTCTCAACAGCTTCACTATTTTGTCTCTCGCATCGCTTATCGTAAGACCTTTCAAAGGGCCTGCAAGCTCATTCATATGTCCATCTTTTGTTATTATAAGTCTCGGTCTGAGACCTAACTCTCTGACAACTCTGACATCTCTAAGATCTCCATATGTAGATATCATCATAAGGCCTGTTCCGAAGGAAGGATCTACGTCTTCTAACTCTATGATCGGGACTTCATATTCATAGATAGGAACGATAGCTTTATGACCTGCCAAACCTTTATATCTAGGATCTCTCGGATTATATGCTATGGCAACCATCGCTCCTATAAGCTCAGGTCTTGTGGTTGCGATAATCTCTATGCCATGGCTAGGGATCTCGATCTTCACATAATATAGTTTGGTTTTTCTCTTTACATATTCAAGCTCTGCTTCTGCCAGAGCTGTTCTACAACGAGGACACCAATAAACTGGTCTTTCCGCCTCATAGATCAGTCCTTTACGCCATAGGATCAGAAATGTCGTCTGTGTAAGAGCTCTATAGCTAGAACTATCTGTTCCGTCTCGCCAGTATTCAAAGGAGCATCCTAGTCTACGCCATATATTAACTAATTCACTCTCGATCTTGTCTAACTCTTCTTTACACATCTGAATAAATTTTTCTCTACCCTCAGAAGTTCTCGAGATCTCGTGAGGATTAATATTTCTCAGTCTCTCGACCTGAACTTCTACAGGAAGACCGTTTCTATCAGCATACCACGGAACTATCACTCTATAACCTTTCATTCTGAAATATCTTGCTATCATATCAATTTGAGCATAATGTGCGGCACCTCCCACATGCCATCTACCAGATGGATAAGGCGGCGGAGTATCTATTATTAATATGTTATCAGGGTCGCCATATTTCTCAGGATCATACAAACCTTCTTTCTCCCAGATCTCTAATAGATCCTTCTCTCTAGAAATGTTCCATCTAGTCTCCTCAAATCCTCTTGCAGTCTCTCTCTCATCATTCAATTACGATACCACAACATATTTTCTCCTACAACATATTAAATATCGTTCATTCAAATGATCTATTGGATAAGCTTCTTGAGGTTTCTTTAAGAATTAAGCTTAAGATTTTGTAACACTAATCTTAGTAGGAGGATGACTATAATATGAAGTATATAGTTAAAGCAAAGATCGAAGTGGAAGGATCTGTGGATAAGCCCGATATTATTGGAGCAATTTTTGGACAGACAGAAGGTTTATTCGGCTCAGAATTTGATCTTAGAGAGCTACAAGAGAAAGGAAGGATCGGGAGAATATATGTTGAGATAAAAAATGTTGGGAATAAGACCGTTGGAGAAGTAATCATACCATCAAATCTTGATAAAAATGAGACTGCTCTTCTCGCCGCAATGATTGAGACTGTAGACAGAGTAGGTCCTTATAGTGCTAAGATACATGTGACAGAGCTTATAGATCTTAGGTTGGAGAAGATCAGAAGAATTGTTGAAAGAGCCAAGGAATTTATGAGTAGATGGAGCAGAGAGAAGACGCCAGATCTTAAGGAGATACTTAATGAGATAAGTAGTGTGACAAAAATAGCCTCAATAACCACTTACGGCCCAGAGAGATTGCCTGCAGGTCCTGAAGTTGCAACAAGTGATACTATAATAGTTGTGGAAGGTCGTGCAGACGTCATAAATCTTCTCAGAGCAGGTTATAAAAATGCGATAGCGATCGAAGGTGCTCAAGGGAGAGTTCCTGAGAGCCTTGTTAAACTTGCTCAGAAAAAGACTGTTATAGCATTTGTAGATGGAGACAGAGCAGGCGACATGATTCTTAAGACTTTGATAGAGTCTATGAAAGTTGATTATGTAGCAAAAGCTCCGCCTGGAAGAGAGGTTGAGGAGCTAAGTATAAAAGAGATTGAGAAGGCTCTTAAAAACATGATTCCTTTATCAGAGTATCTTAAACAGTTAGAGAAGAAGAGAGAGGCTAAGCCTGTGGAAGCAGCGCCTCCAGCTCAGCCACGGATTCAACAGGAGGAGAGACTATTAGAGCAGGCAATCAATATCCAAACACAAGCTGTCTCTCCAAGTGAGGCCATCAAAGTTGAGACACAGCCTATAGAATCAGTCTCTCAGATGGTTTCAGAAAAAATAGAGACAGAAAAGATCTCTGGAGAGGCAGAGGTTAAGGAAACCGAGAGACCTGCTGAAATATCTGCAGAGGTCGAGAGATCTATAGAGAGAATTCAAATACCTTCTACAGTCGTTGAAGATATAAAAAGTCTTACAGGTACTTTAACATGTATAATATATGATCAGGGGTGGAATGTGCTTTCAAAGATTAGTGTAAGAGATCTCTATGAGTTTCTCGAGAAAAATAGTGGCGACACAAATATATATGCAATTGTCTTAGATGGAATAGTGACTCAACGTCTAGTAGAATCAGCTAAGAGAAGAGGCGTTAAAATTCTCATAGGTTACAGAATAGGATCTCAGGTCTCGACAACTAATGAAGAGATCATGATATATACTTTCGATGAAGTCCTTAAGAAATTCTCTTCTCAGTAAACTCAAACAGGCTTTTTACACCTTTAGATCCTCTTAAAGTCTTCTCAGAGATCCCAAAATAACTTAATATACGCATTGCTGCAGGAATAATCTGATGTTCAATATAATATTCTGTATCTATATCATTAACAGTTGCATACATGTATGGCATGGCTCGATCGCTTATTTTTCCAGAGCCTTTTATTATTACATAACCTATTTTATCTCCAATAGCTACTCTGCCTCCTTTAGCTAACAGGATCTTTGCAGCTCTCACATGTGGAGCCTGTGCCTCATATTCCTCAAGTCTTTTTGTAATAGTCTTCCATATAATAATTTTCTCATATGAAATCTTACGCTCCTCCAGCTCTCGAATAACTCTTCTGACATAATCAATAGCTTTATCTACACTACCTGTTCTGAGAATTATCTCAGCAACATTCTCTTGAACCTCTTTCGCAAGATCTGTCCAGTCACCTCTCACGGCTTCAAATCCTACTATGTCAATGTTGCCATCTACGGTTAAGCCGACGTATCTCTTTTTAGCCTCAGTGAAATAAGCTCTTCTATAGATCTTGTCAATTTTGATCTCGAGCTCAAGTTTCTCTGCAATCTCTCTAATAAACTCGTTAATCTTCTTTTCATCGTAATATAAGAATAAAGAGTCTGTGTCTCCATAAATCATATTCAGTCCCAACTTCTCTGCGATCTCCATGGCTTTTGTGATGATCATTCTTCCTAAAGCTGTGACAGCTTCTGCGCCTTGTTTATAATACCATCTCGCGCCTATCCAGCCCATATATCCATATGCGGCGTTTGCTAGTATCTTGACGCCTCTCTGTCTCTCATCAAGAACTTTATACTCGACACTATTTGGAGAATATTTCTTCATCTCTTCGCGAATGCTTTTTCGCAGCTTCAGAAGCGTCTCTAAAACCTTCTTGTAAAAGCCAGGAGGATCTTTCCTAAATCTATAATTAGTTCCAGGGATCTCATAACATTCTATTACATCACATTCTGAAGGATCTGAGACAAAAGTGTCTGGACCAATGTTATATTTTATCATTATATTAGGATACATAGAAGAGAAATCTAGTACAGCAATATTCTCATGAATACCCGGCTTAGGCTCTAAAACTATTGCACCTTTATAAGGCTCGTAAGGTCTCTCTTCTCTATTCGGCACCAACTCATTATATTTATAAGCTTCTCTAATAAGATACCATTCTAATCTGTTTCCTACAGATGCCGCCCCAATTTGATCTAGTGGTAGTCCTGTTAAAGCTGATAACTGAATGGCGTATGGAAGAATCTTTTCGGCAATTCCATACGTAGAGATCACATCATCTCTAGAATACTTAAGAAGAATCTTTCTTCTCTCAGGATCATCCCAATATTTATATATATCATACCATTCAATATTAGTTCTCTCGCTTCTCTTCATCACACCGAAGAATTCTGCCACATAATCAAGACTTTTTATCTTGATCTCTGATATTTCTTCTGCAAAATGATATAAATCCACATGAAGTCTTCCCGATATAGATATGTGTCCGTAGGCACTTTGTCTAGGTTCGCTATTTTTTCTTCTACTTATGTCTAAAACAATCCTGTTTCTCTTAGCACGCTCAATTAAGTATGGAAGATCAAATAATGAAGTGTTGTATCCAACCAATACATCAGGATCATATTTTATTATATAATCTACAAACTTTTGTATAACATCTCTGTCATTATGATCCTCAGCAACAAATTGATAGATCTCTCCTTTATCATTCATGACGGCAATTATAATCACAGGATCTATATCAGCTCTAGGAGATCCTCTTGGATTATATACTTCAATATCAAAAGCCACTACCCTAAGTGGTGGAGGAACACTACTTACATTTCTATTTATAATATCGATCAGCTCATACTCGCCATCTACTCTATAAACGCCTGATGAGGAGACCTCTCTCAACCTGAGAACATGCCATGTGCTGGGAGCAAGATCTTTATCTATAGAATATCTCATAGCAAATCTTATGTCAGCTTCTAGAACTTCTTTGACAAAGGGAAGATCCTTGATCTTTTCTCTATACTCTCTCACAGCCTCAGGTATGACTGTCTTAACCATATAAGCCTTAACTTCTCTTCCAAATAATTTTTTTGATACAGGTGAAACCTCGGTTATAGGAGATCTGGGACTGCTGATCTTTTTTATAGATGATATGATCTCTTTCTCAGAAACATCTACGTCTTCATATGGTAAAAAATAGAAATATGGTCTAAAACTATGATCTTTGATAAGAATCCTCCTGCCTTCTCTATCGATCCCCCATATAAGAATCACAGGAGAATTTCCTACTACCTCATAAGATATGTCTAAGATGAATACCTCAAGATCAAGTGTTTTCTTATCTTCACTCATAGAAATATTATGCCCTCAGATAACTAATATATTTTCGAAAGATATATATTACTTCTTCTAGAATATCGGTTAACTTATTTTAATTTATTTTTGTCAACAATTTCTTTTTTCGCATCTATTCTTTAATTCGTCAACGCACCTCTCAACACACTTATTAAAATCTTCTTTAGAGAGACTCTTTTCAGAACATTTCTCTCTACAGATCCTTTTTATGTGAGAACATATGTATTCATCTATTTCTTCAGTCAATTTCGCTCTCTTAATAATTATTTTTCTATCAAATTTAATTAAAAACATGATATTGAAGAGATCATTATTAACATCTTCAGAAAATAAAAGATCTTTACAACTAGAAATAGATTATGTAGCTATCTTCTTTATTCGACTATAATAAATTCTTCCGATCATCTCAAGAATGGCTGAGCCTATGATGATTATTATTAGTCCTATGAGACTTTTCTCAATCAATCTGCTCTGGATTATATATGTCATCATAACATCAGATGTAGGATTAGGAGGTATCTGTGTGAGTATCACACCTATGTCCCTAAGGATCAATGATAGATAAATGATTGCTAAAATGGCCATCAAATACTTCCATACTCTAAAAGATCTTTTTATAATTCTGTTCACAGTCTCGCCTATAAAAGGTAGTGAAAGTCCTAATGCATAGATCCAGGATGTAGATGATAAGGCTAGTCCTATTACATAGTGCCAAGAGCCTTTGACTGGAGCCTCCGAAGATATTATAGCATATGTTAACATTATTGCTATACCTAATACAAATATGCCGCCTATATACGAGAACATTCTCGCAGGATTTCTCCGCCACGAGTTCATTAAAAGATCTTCTAAATAAAATCCTCTATATATCATTATGATGGCTAATATCAAGATCGATACTAATACGCCCTGAACCAGGAGATTGGCGAGCGCTAATATTGAGAACACAAGTAATATAACACCCGGGTAGCCTATAAGGATCTTGGATAACCTAGGCTCTTCTAATATCTTTCTAAAGTATCTCCATAACAATATATATGTTGCCTCAACACTTCTAGCTTGCTCAACGACGACTCTCTCAATATATTCTACAGGTATCATAGATTGGATCAGTGGATACACCTTCTCATCTTCGCCGCCATCTGAAACTATGATCGCTGAGCTATAACTCTTATCTTTCAAAATCTCTCTCAACTGATTCTTTATATTTTGAAAAGCCTCAAGACCTCCTGACTCGCTTCCAGCAATAATTACTATATCAGGTTCGTAGCCCTTCATCTTAAGATCATTGTATATCTTAAGTGCTGCAAAAATTGAGTTAAGATCAGAGTCTTGAGGTCTGGCAAGACCGAATCTTTGGGCTGTCTCAAGAACCTTTTCGTAACCTTTGATCGGGGTTTTAAATCCTATTCTTCCAATATCGTTATCATAATCTATTATTATCACTAACGTCTTCTCTTGAGGCATCTTCTCCATATAATGCGATCAACTCCTCGTATGAGAGTTTCTCTCCTTTATTTAATTTTTCTTCAGCTCTCTTTTTAATTCTTTCGAGAACCTCTTTCTCTCTGGCCTTGGTCTTCTCCTCTCTTATTCTCTTAATCTTCTGAGAGACTTCTGATATCTTATTTCTCAGATCATCTTTCTCTTTATTAAGCTCATTTAACATGTTTTGTTTCTCAGTTATTTTGTCATCTATCTCATTGATCAGACTGCTTAATCTATTAATATTATCTCTTAAGATGTTCTCTTCTTTACTAATCTCAGATAAAGCTTTATTTATCTCTTCAATGCCTTTCTGTATTTCTGATAACTCTATTTTTATGCTCATGACCTCCGCCTTGATCTCGTTCAACTCATTTCTGACCTGCCTCGCTCTAATGATCCTGTTTAAAGTATCTTCAAGTTTTGCTATCTCTTTGATAACTCTATTCTCCTCCTCCGGATCTACTTGACCTGTCATAATCTTCCACTCCAGCTTATCTATCTTCTCCTTGATCATATTAAGAGATATTTTATCTAACTCTCTTAGCTCAGGTATAGAAGATCTCATCTCTATAAGTCTTGATATAAGCACCTTAAATTTTTCTCTCAGCTCTCTTTTTCTATTTTTAAGTTCTTTAAGTCTCTCAACCAGTTGTCTCTTAGTCTCAGAGATCTTTCTAAGATCCTCTCTCGTTTTTTTGATTTCATTAACATATGATGATCTTTCTGATCTTATCTTCTTAAGATCTTCGATAATCTTTTGTCTTCTCTCTTCAACAGACCTGAGCTGATCATAATATTCAGACCTGAGTTTCATAAGATTTTCTTCATCACTTATTTCTAAAATATCTTTTGTATTTCTCAATAAAACTACACCGCTCTCCACTACTCATTTTAGTCTTCTTAATAATAAGTTTTTGTATGTTCATAACTATTTTTATCTGACAAAATACTGATGTTTCTAGCTATATTATAAAACTCGTTTAATTCTTCAGGAGACAGCTCTTTAACCACTCCCTCATCTATATCAAGCATATAAAGTTTATGTAAATAAGCTTTTGTCAAATATTCATAATCTATTGGAGGATTCTTATAATATTTATCTACAAGACTCTTCAAGTCTCTTAAGATCATGGGGTCTCTGTCATGAGGCCTTTGAAGAAGAATTTTAGGAATAGGAGGAATATAATATGTGGGAAATGCTAAGATAAAGACGTCAGCATAAAAACTGTATCTAGCTATTTTACTAGCTAATCTAGCTCTTAGATAAGAGTTTGGCTCAGAAGCATATTCTGCTGGGACAAAACCAGTCTCTATCTCAACAACTACCTTAGCCTCTTTATATCCCACTACATCAGCTATCAACAGATCATCTATTTTAACTTCAATATCAACATTCTCATAACCTTGATCAAAAAGATGTTTAGCTACTAAAAGCTCCATAATAGAATGATTTAGAGAGACAGCTCTAATCTTATTCAGCTCTACTAATTTCTCAGCTAACATAACAAGTTTCTTATAGAATATGTCATCTGACTTCACTATTCTATTAATATAAGAGATCAATGATGTGTATATGTCTTCAGTATCTATCCTCTGTACCCTCCATAAAAAATTTCAGATGAAACAAAATATTCTACAGGTATTTCAAGTCGCCTCAGTATCGATAGTCTCTATATATTTGAACTTTTTAAAACTTCTTAATTACATCAAGTGATCTCTCCTTTATCTATATATTTGTCGTATTTAATAGGAAGAAGATTTTTTATTCAGATCTATTGTTATGATCTGTTCTGTCTCAGATATTTTATAGCCATTACCTCTGGCAACGCCGGCTATCATTTCAGCAATAATTCTTCTAAAATCATCTGTCTTCATAACTACGAGGTCGCTACTTCTTTTAATCAGTATTCCAGCTGACTCTCCAAGTTTCTCTATGAAAGGTTGTGCATCTATTAACATCTCATGAAATGTTCTTCCGATCTTTTCACCATATTCTCTGGCTCTTACATGATCTTCTTTGCTGAAATCTTTGTTTATAAGAAGATCTTGTGGGAAAAGAATAAATCTGAAAGAAGATAGTATATATTCATATCTGGCATCGTCCAGTATTTTAGGGGCAAAAAGTCCTGACTCCTCTAATAGAATAGCACTATTTAATAATCTTCTGATATACTCTGCCACAGACATTCCTCGATTTTTAGATATGATTTTTATCTTCTCAACAATTTCTCTGTCAATCCCAAGAGTCTTTCTAGCTCTGGCCATATCTGATCACTGTGACAACTATTCCTTTCTCGATATCTCTCGATATTATTGTAGCATCAAATGCTTTTGAGACTCCCTCAATAATTGCTTCTATGAGAAGACCTGTTCTTTCATCTTGTTCAGGAGATGAGATCACTATC
>Ga0209739_100980_pt1 | contig 10231 bp, 8 predicted proteins | sample JossMetagenome_2_FD_184729 | JGI IMG/M metagenome (GOLD analysis project Ga0209739, IMG submission 184729) | Hot spring sediment microbial communities from Joseph's Coat, Yellowstone National Park, USA - JC3_ASED (SPAdes) (version 3) | ecosystem: Environmental > Aquatic > Thermal springs > Hot...
TAAAAACAAAAATAGCCACAGCAGAAACACTCCTAGTACTCTTCGGAACACACAACAAAGGCATACAAGAAATCGCCACACAAGAAAACATCAACCCACAACACTACATACACTACACAGTCAACACCGCACCACTACAAGGCACAAAAACAATCAGAACAGAAGAAGCAGTACTCACAACAATGGCAATACTAAACCTCCTAGACCAACAAACAACAATGTAGCTTCTCAAAAAAGAAAAACAAAAGCTATTTACCAAACATTCTCTTCGCAAACTTATTCTAAATTTTGGCAAGGGGAAATTCAGGATATTCCTGTATAATATGTCCTTGTTTCAAGAAGTGGTGCCACCTAAATTAGTTTTTATAACCTAATCCCTTTGGAAGCGAAATTGATATTAACCTCATTTTCATTTTTTTCAATAATGACATGGACTCTAAAACTTTTGCAGAATCAATCTAATAAGTATTCTATTTCTGTAAAACTAAATAATGATTTTCAAGTCGACATCACACCGAGGAATGTGGCATTGTTCACATTGGGAATGCTAATCCACGATATAGCGAAACCCCTTGTGCTAGGTGGATCTAAACATTCAATTCGAGGCTACCAAATACTTCAAGACCAGGTTTTAAAGGAGATTCTTAAAGGTATCGGAATAGACGATAAAATTGTAAACAACCTAAGTGATAAGGATTTAGAATCAATTAGGGAAGCTGTCCTGCTCCACCACATGGAAGTATATATCGATGGATATACTAGCCTTGATGGCAAAGTGGTTCAGAGCAAATTGGCTGCAATATTCGCGCATCCATTCGATATTATAGCTTCCTCGGTATATGGCTTTGTTGATCAGGAGTGCAGAAAAAGACTCGAAAGAGGAGGAAGAAGAGATGAATTTATTACAGTAAATCCTTTTACAAGAGTAGTCTTAGAAAGAAACCCTATAAACAACCCTAAAAATAATAATATAAATAGCGTGGAACTTCTAGAGAAATATCGAAATAAATCTCGAGAAAGAACATATGAACCGGCCTGCGACATTTCTCTTTACGAGCATGCACGTTTTGCTGCAACTTTAAGTTTTTTACTGCTTTTCCTAGATCAAGACGTTTTGAAAAATATTTTAACGAAATTTAAAGAGATCTCGGAAAACGAGCAGAACGAAATAATGAAGAATTTATCAGAAAGCTGGAGATTAACATGGCTAGTTGTTGATCTTACACCATTCTGGAGCTTAATCTCCCATGCCTTAAAACCAAACGACCTAGTTGCTTTTACCTTATTTGTAGAAAACCTAAAAACCCAAATCGCAGAAAAAATTAGAAGGTGCTTAGTCGAGGCCATCACAGATAAAGAAGAAGATAAAAAAATGATTGAGGAAATCATCAAGATAATTATACCTTTATCGGAGAACAGTAGCGTTATAGTTGCTTTATTGCCGAGCCATGTTGCCAAAGCATGTAAAGACAAGCTCTTACTCGACTTAATAGAAGAGATTATGAAAAATATTGACGACACTAATGATTCGGTACAGACACGATTGGAATCTTGGGCAGACTTGAAAGTTGAGTTTGAAAATCTTCTTAAAAACTATATTAGAATTTCTACCCATGATGTAATTTTTGATACTTCTTATGAAGAAGTCTTCGATGGAATTGCTAATAAACTGCAACAATCTCTTGAAGAAGTTCTTGAAGTTCTTTCAGGAGTTATGACTGAAAAACTTTCTTCAATTAAAATAGATACCTCACCCGAAAGTTCTGAGTATTGCTGGTATTGTGGCGTAAACCCGGCACTTGAAAAAATAGATACGTATCGATATGGTCAAACAGATATCGAGATAAAGGCTTGCCGTGCATGTCAAAAAATCATTAAGAAGTATGCTACAAATGAATCTAAAGAATTTGCAAGGCTGTCTGAGGGACAAAAAATCGGCCTCGTTGCTTTTATACCAAATTTAGAGGTTTTCTATTCGAGCTGGCGAATAGAGGACAAAAGAAACATTATTCTCTATAAGAAGTTAGACGATGCTTTGCAGAAAATGGAAAAATTTAAAGAGAGAATAGAAAAATTTAAAGAAGAACTCAAGAAGTATATGAGAAAAGAGATATCCTCTAATGAGTTTAAGGAATTCTTGCGGGAAAACCTTGATCCATTAAGAGATAATATTAAAGAAATTATCTCAATTTTTAAAAACAAATTTCCAATTGACTCATGGAGTTCAAGCGTGTATTTTGATGATCTTGAGCGCGACTTGTTAGAAATCTTAAATGAATTAGAAGCTATCTTAAGCTCACCGACGAAAAATAATGAACAACGAGTCGATCGACCAGATACTTACTATGAGCTTTGCCTTAAAATGCAGAGGATTTTTGAAAAGGAAGAGGCTATTGTTAATACAGTTAAATTTATAGTGGAAAGTATCTCTCCCTTCTATAAATCTTTTTCAAATATAAAAGATATTCCGGATTGTCTACGAACCCCATTCTTTTTGACTCATCCTGCAAGAATAGCTAGTCGAACTGATTTTTGGGTGCAGACACTCCAAGAGATCAAAGAACAGCTAGAAAAAGAATTTAAACAGAATAATTCGAGGGATAATTCACCAAATATTTTGATTATACCTAAACCTGAACAAAATAGTGACCACTTATTAAGTGACCACTTATTTATAGTTGTTCCAGGCAAGCAACTCTATCGCGTTCAAGATATATTACTTGAGAAGCTTAAAGAAAAAGGCTTTATTCTTAGATACGACGACAACAAGCTGTACCAAGAAATTTTGCCAGTAGATACTTTTGTTTGGGAGATTTTAGATGTCCCTGCTCCAGCAGTTACAGTCTCTATATTTCTCGCCGATGGCAAGTTCCCATTGTATAGGCTTCTAAGAACCGCTTTTACCTTAGCCAGAAAACCCTTCGAACCAGACGAGAAAAAGCATCCTATACGTTACTTTTATGCAGATCTTAGGAGTGGATTTGACCCTTCACCGTTTCCGTGGACAATTGGTCCTATATGGCTAATGTATCTTCTAAAACAAGGCATTATAGATAAAGCTAATAGTGATGAGCTAAAACTGGCACATAACCTTATCCTTCAAGGTGGCTACGAAAACGCGCGCGAAAGCATTATAGCTTTTATTCGAAGGAGCTATGAGAGAGGATTTACTTCCTTAGATAAGGCACTTCTATTAGAATGTGACCGATTAACCCCAAGCAGTTATTATTTATTAGCAAACTTAATTAATCTGAAAATATATTGTATAAGTGGTGAGGTGGGCTTATGAATTCCTCTCAAGCCTCACGGCAATCTTTGAATATTTTTGAATCTCAATCTGCGTTGGAAGAATTTGCTAAGAGTCTGGCTCGGGACTTTGCACAAGACACAGGTCGGCTACGTAGGATGTTTTCTGCCCTTGCAACATGTACTACTCCTGAAGAGGCAAAATCAGTTATTGCTTTTTATTTTTATCGAACAAATGGCAGTTTCAAAACTTTGGAGCTTTTATATAAATACTTCAGTCAAAGTAAAATGACAGAAGAATATTTTCGAACGATAGTTGTTCCAAAGCTGAGAACCTTATATAATTATGCGATGTATTATTTATTGCTTATCCGGAAACATGCTCACGGGTGAATCCTTATGGTGTGGCATGAGAAACTTGAAAGTTTTGTTGCTGTGCTATACGAGTTAAAGACCTTGAGCCATGTACGTATAGGTACTGGCGAAAACATAAAGTTGCCTACACCTATCGATAATTCTCAATCAAGAATATTGAGACTAGAACCAACAGCTGTGAGTGGAGGAGAGAGCGAAGGTAGCCAAAAAGGTCCAGCAAAGCTGAGATGGACAGTATATATTCCTGCGTCAAGCCTTCATGGGATCTTAAGGTCGGCACTTGAAGATTATCTCCGAAACATGCTTAAGCCTGTGAATGCGGTCAAAGAAGTATTAAAAGACAATTCTGTAAGCGATAACGTTAAAAGAAAAATTGAAAGGCTTAAAAAATCTATCCCTGGATTCGAGGATCTTCCTCTATATCGAGAAGTTTGCTATACTACACTTGACTTTGATAATTGCCAACTTCCTGCTCCCAACGATAAGAAAGAATATTTGACAAACCTTGTTTTAAGGAAAGATTCTTATGGAAACCACTTACCATGCTTTGTTTGTCAGCTTTTTGGAGCACCGGGTCTAAGAGGTAGAGTTCGGATACTCAATGCCTATCCAAGCAAAGAACTCGAGGAAACTCTTCCACTGGATGTGATGACAAGAGTGGCCATAAACAGGGTTACAGGTGCAGCCGAGGAGGGAAAGCTCTTTGACCTAGAAGCGATACCTCCCGGCGCAAAGTTTTATTTCTTCGTAGTAATAAATAACGCATTTAGCAAAATTAAGATACATGACCAGGGCTTAGAGGAAAAAAAATACATTGAGCTTCTAGGACTGGATGAAGGACAACAATCAAATTGCCCACATGGAAATACAGGCTTCACCTATTTTAGTCTCTTCCAGAAAAGCATAGAGTTGATAAATAGTGGAGCTGTGCCAATCGGGTCACATGGAACAATCGGATTTGGAACCGTTGAAATAAGGAAAATTGCAGTCATGAGTATAAATGGCGAGGAGGAGACAAAAAAATTCATAAGATCCATAACAAAGCAATCAATCGACCCCAAGGAAATTAGCGATAAAATTGAGGCATGCGTGTCAAATCCGGGCGAAATTCCTGATCTTGATGAGGAGCTCTATCCAAGGTTAGCACGTATCTTGGTCAACGAGGCAAGGAATAAAATATCTGGGGGACAAAATGCAAGTAATGGAACAAGCAATAGTTAAACAATACCTTCTTAGGCTATACGGAAACTGTAGCGTAGGAACAAAAGAAGGTGTAGTTAGAACATTACTCGACTTTCTGCCGGGGTCTACCGTTCTTGGCGCTGCTCTCAGCGCATACCTTCTTTCGGCTTGTAGAAGTTCTACTATATGTAGTCAATGTGGAGATAAAACTTGCCCAGTAAAGATGCTCTTAGAAGCTCTAAGAAATCACACTGTAACCATTTCTCACTTCGTTCCTATAAAATCCCAAGGAAATTTAAACGAATATTTCAAGTATTGGTTTAATTATTGGTTTAATATAGATAAATATGCTCCAAATAAAAAGGTTGATACGCATATAGCTATAAATAGGATTTTAAAAAGCGTTCTCGAGTGGACTGATGAGACGGACTTGCGAGGTATTCTTTATGGAGACGAAGTATGGAAGCCTCCATCAAATGAGTTTTATGGATACGTAACCATATTGGATGAAAGTCTCGAGAATGCGGTTGATGAAGTTTTCAGTTTTCTTAACGTTGCGCAAATCGGAGGAAAAAGCAAGTATTGCTTTGTAGAGATAGTTAACTCACAAACAAATCATTTAAATGACCTTTTAAAAAACCCTCAGAAAAAAGAAGATACTTCATGCAAGGATGATTCACGCGAAATTTCTCTCATTGCTCCTGTGGGGCTCGTTTTAACTAAAGAGGAGTTGACCCGGTGTATGCCGGCATCTACAGACACTCAGCATGATTCGCTTAGAATTTCATATGGTCGTTTACGTTCCTTAAGTATTCAGTGGTCTTATGAGAATCTTGCAATGTCTCCTCTGTATTTTTCGCTCTATGATTACATTCTTGACCAAAAAAACGATCGCTTGGTGATGTTTGAACCGGGCACAATTCTGATTAGCAAGGGGTACAAATCGGAATGGTGTATAAGAGGTCATCCCGAATTAAAGCTAAGCTCGTTAGGGTGGAACATTCTAGTTCCGGTAAACTGGGTAAGGGCATTCATCAAGGGTGAATAGTATGAATTACGATCTAGAAAGAGCAAAATCCAAGCTGAAACTTTATTATAGGCTTAAAATATTGTCCAATTGTATCCAGGAACAAGACTGGAAGTCTCGTCTAATAGAATATATAGAAACGTTATATGAGGAGTTACAAAATATTACTTTTCAAGGAAACGAGCTAGAGCATTCCTATTTTAGACAATTACTAAAGGTGACATGTTTTGAGTGGCCATGATATCATTGAAATAGAGAAAATCTTTAATAAAGGCCAAATGATGGCTAAATATATACGAAAAAGTAGAAACAAGCACATTACAAATGTTTTAACGCTCATCAAAGAATCAGCTAAAGATGGTAAAATACAATTAAGTGTCCTAATTTATAATCCCTATCGATTGATGATCACCATTCGCAAGTATGTAGATGCTCATCCCCTAAAAAACAATATATCATATACTGATGAAGGACAATTAACTGCCTGGTTGCTAAAGGGAGTTTTGAGGTACATCTTCCTGAAGATGAGTTTCGAAGATTCACAATGGAGATACCTCTTTGGCTCTTCTGCTCGGCGAGAAACTTTTGGATCCTGCGCATATTTTGACATCCTTTCAGGTGAAGAAGTAAAAAGAGTTTTGCAGACACTAAAACTATTGTTACCACCAGAGAAATCAGTAGCTTTGGAAGAAACCAAAATTAACATAAAAACGGAATGGAAATATTTAATTCTTTATATTAAAGATTTTCCAATATCACAATCAGCCATGGCTTCCGACATTGTGAAAAAAGCATGCAAAGAATTGCGTTTGGAACTTGTCGATGAGTTGAGATTTCCATAGGAAAAAGGTGGAATAGGAGATGAGCGAGGTCAAGTTGCATTTTGACGTGGTGACCAAAACTCCAACTCTTACCGGAGAAGATGCGAAAACAAGCCAGGCTATCTTAACGATGCTTATAGGTTCCCACATGAAGAAAGCAAAGGCAGTTGTTCAACAATATGGATTTTTAAGTATTGATAAAACAGGATTCATTGTCAGGGCCTCCAGCTTTAAAGGTCTCTTACGTGTAGCCAGCGAATACATAGTCGAGTTAAAATCAATTGAGCTTGGGTTAGGTCATGCTGTATGTAGTTTCCTGGATGTAGAAGGATCCATAGGTTTTCCCAGCTGTGCTTTACCTATCGACTTGGAAAACAATGAACAAAGAAAAAAAGTTGAAGTTTTTATGAAGGCAAAATGGATTAACATTCAAGACGACAAAATAGTTTATAATAATTATCCTTGTATTCCCTGCGCTATTTTTGGAGCTCCTGGACTAAAATCATTGGTCAGAATCAGTCTCAACGGAGACGCCGTGGCCCCCGTCGAGACCTCACAATATAAACTTTATTTCTTTAATGAGCTCGGAAGATCAAAGCATCAACCTGAGAAAAAATTAAATCCACTAATTTTCGAAGCTATAAAACCTGGAACCATTATTTCACTTGAAATATCCTTTGCTTCCAATCTAGCAAAACTTCGGGGCTTAAGAGCAAAAACATGCGATCCTATTCAATTAGGCGTGGCTACAATCTGGCTAGCCATACAACTTATCAATTCTGGATTCTTCCGTCTAGGCCGGTTTAAAAGTAGAGGCCTTGGACGCATAGAAATAAATCCAAGAGAAGACACGCTAAAAATGATCTCAGAGGTTCTTGGAGCAAAACCATCACCTGAAGCAATTACCAAAAAAGCTATTACCATACTGGAAAACGAATTGAAAGAACGATTAAAATGACAAATTATTATTATGCAAAAGCGAGATAAATGTTACAATAAATCTTAGTATTTTCTATCTCTGCAGTCTAACACACATTATAGAGGAAAGAAATTTGAGTCTTGAGAATTAATGGTATCTTAAGAAACACTGTTTTTATAAATAGAGCCTAAATTTAACCAAAAGAGAAAAACAGAGATTTTTCCATCGTGATACGGGGTGGGAGGAAATGGTTCCCCTAAAAATCTCTGTAGAAACGTTTTCCACGGGAAAAGTTTGCAGATTAGGGGGAGTAGACTTTTTGTAAAATAAACACTTCTCTAACTTCTCTTCTCGATCTACATCGTTTGTAAGTCACAATTGGAAAACTAAAACAAAGCTAATGTTTTCCATGGAAAACTTTGACATAAATACACTTTCACACCACAGAGAAACAAATAAATAACACCAATACAAAATAAATCCCAAGGAAACAGTATCAGAAAAGAATGAATTGAAAGAGAATACCTCGAAGAGCAAAGGGCTATGAGGAAAATAGTATCAGAAAAGAATGAATTGAAAGTCGCAGTCCTTCGAGGCAAGAACGTTTTTATCGACAAAATCTACGGTATCAGAAACGAATGAATTGAAAGGTTGCTACGTCCCCCCATCCATAGGGGGCAGTTACAATAACTACCGGCTTATGTATCAGAAATGAATGAATTGAAAGTATTTGGCAATTAAGCGTGCAATCTCATATTCAAGCTTGTATCAGAAACGAATGAATTGAAAGCTTATTTCCTTGAAAGTCTTGTTCAGTCTAGATTTGTTCTGTTTCAGAGAGGAGTGGATTTGGGGGTCTCTGGGCTTATGATTTTGTTTTTGAAAGTTGCTTGCATGGGGGTGGCTTAAATTTCTAGATGTTTGGGGTGTGGAATTGTGTTTAAATCTGGGAATAGAGGTCTGGATACTGGGAGGGGTGGGAGCGTGTGGGTTGAGGGCATCGTGAGGCCGGTTAGGGTGTCGAGGTACTATGTGAGTGGGGCTCAGGAGGTCTTTAATGTCTTGTTGGGGGAGTTTAGGGCCCTAGAAACTATGTGGGCGATTGTTGAGGCTAGTTTTAATTCTGGCAACTATAGGTGGGAGTACCACTTCACGGTTACTAGTGGGGAGGACGGCTTGACAAAGGAGCATATAAGGGCTGTTGAGAGGATTGCCAGGAAGCACGGGTTAAAGTATGACTTAAAGTATGACTATGTTATTGTTGCCGATGAGAAGAGCTACGTGTATATGTACATAACATTCACTTCCCGCGAGTAGCTTTTCTAGCCTGGTAAACGTGTGACTCCGACAAGACCACGTGAGCATTTTCAGGTGCCAGTCTTCTATTATTATTTTTCTACATTTCCGTGTTGTTTTGCAGTCTTCGATGCTTTTTCTGTGTAGCGTTATTGGTGTTTTTCGTGCATTGTGTCTGGTGGCGGCGTGTATGCAAAAAGCTTAATAAGTGTTGTTTATTGGTAGCTTTTTGTAGTCATGGTTGGTGATGTATAGTGGCTAAGGGGCATAGACCGCGTCGTGGTTCGCGCGCGTATCACCCGAGGAAGAGAGCACGCAGCATAGTTGGCAGGGTTAGGAGGTGGCCTACTGGGCGCGAAGGCTTCTTGGGGTTTGCAGGCTACAAGGTCGGCATGCTCCACGTGGTAGGCGTAGAGACGCACAAGTTTAGCCCGTTCCAGGGACAGGAAGTAGTCTACCCAGCAACGGTAATCGAGGTTCCGCCTCTAAAGGTTCTGGCTCTCAGGGTCTACGGAAAGACGCCGGGCGGCAAGAAAGCCCTATGCGAGGTATGGGCAAAGGACCTGCCAAAGGACCTTGAGAGGGTCTTCACTGTGCCAAAGGAGCAGGCAAGCCAGGAGGAACAGATGAAGAAGCTGGAAGAGGTCAAGGACAAGATAGCAGAGGTAAGGGTCATAGTGGCTACGCAGCCAAGGCTCGCGGGCCTCGGCAAGAAAAAGCCAGAGGTATTCGAGATAGCCGTTGGCGGCCAGCCGGACAAGGCCCTCCAGCTCGCCCTCGAGAAGCTCGGCAAGGAGCTCACAGTGACCGACGTCTTCAAGGAGGGCGACTACGTCGACGCCATAGCCGTGACGAAGGGCAAGGGCTTCGCCGGCTCGGTCAAGAGGTTCGGCGTAGAAGAGATGCCCCGCTGGCACAAGCACAGGAAGGGCCACAGCAGGATCGGTAGCGTGGGCCCACAGAAGCCATCGATAATGTTCTACGCGCCGTTCCCAGGACAGCTCGGGTTCCACCAGAGGACAGAGTACAACAAGAAGATCCTCAAGATCGGCGACGCCTCGACAGTGAAGGAGATCAACCCGCCGGGAGGCTGGAAGCACTACGGCCTAGTAAAGAGCCAGTTCATAATCATCGAGGGCAGCGTCCCAGGGCCCACGAAGAGGCTCATAAAGCTGAGGCACGCAATTAGGCCAGGCAAGGTCACGCCTGTGCCACAGATAACCTATCTAAGTACCGCTCCATGGCAGGTCTCGGGGTGAATAGGCAGTGGCGCAGACAGCTAAACTATTAGAGGTCCCCGTCTACAACTTGAACGGGGAGCCAGTAGAAAAGATAAAGTTGCCAGCCTTCTTCGCGTCCCCGATA
>Ga0209739_100982_pt1 | contig 10221 bp, 5 predicted proteins | sample JossMetagenome_2_FD_184729 | JGI IMG/M metagenome (GOLD analysis project Ga0209739, IMG submission 184729) | Hot spring sediment microbial communities from Joseph's Coat, Yellowstone National Park, USA - JC3_ASED (SPAdes) (version 3) | ecosystem: Environmental > Aquatic > Thermal springs > Hot...
CTCCATTTCGAGAAATGAAGCATTCTATCGTAAAGACGTTTTTCTATAATTTCTCTGAGTGTAGAAGAGATGCGGCGGCCGGGATTTGAACCCGGGATCGCCGGCTTGGGAGGCTTGACTCTGATGAAAATCAGTTCACGATCGATACGTGAAAACGTGAACTTTAACTCATATATGAGTTTTCTTAGTCACTCTATTTTTATTTTTGTGAACTTTCTGAATATTTTTTAGTAGATGCTTCTAAAAATGTTGCGTTGAATATTGCGATACTTTGGAGAGCGTCTACAAATGTTTTCAGAGTGTCCCAACCTTTTTCTTCAATGATTGTTGCTGTATATATGACTGCTTTTATCATTTCTTTAAGCTCTTTATTCCATAACTCTTCAAGTATTTTTTCAACACCTTTTTTACTAAACGACATTAGAGAGATCCATGTTATTCTTGCGAGAAAATATGCTAGAAAAGATCCTATGATAAAATAGAGAGCATATTCTCTCGTCGCATCATTTTTTAAAAACTCTTCTAAACTACGTCCATAAATATTGAAATGCCTGAGTATCAACTCAGCATATTCAGGCTCAATTTTTTTAATAAACCTCAGCCTGGCTCTCCCTTTCTCAGTCAACACATAACACCTACCAATATTCTCAACAAAACCTTCGCCACAAAGCTTTTTCACACGTTCATGAACTGATTGTCTCGTAATGCCGAGCTCTTTAGCTATACTAGAAAGACTGACACAAGCCGAAGATGATGAGACTGACAATCTCTCCAGAATATACAGATCTTTGACATCAATCTTTATCTTTTCGTCAAGGCCTCTTATTTCAGACATGTCAGGCTCAGCCATATAATTTTTATGACTTCAAATTTTAAATGTGTACGCTATGTCAAAAGAGAGCCACAAGATCTTTGACGTCGTTGAAAACGTCATTAAAAAAGGTCTGGTGGACGTTGGAGAGCTCAGCATCTCTAGAACTAATCTGGGCAGGAAAGGAGGTTTTCAAGATAGATATTTGATCTACTTACCACTCAACAGGAATTATATGTGGCGCGCTCTCCACAGCAGAAGAGTCAAAGTGCGAGTTTATCTTGAGATCCCATCAGAATCAGAAAAAGATCGAATGATGGAGAAGGATCTTTATGAGGACCTCAGAGAGGACCAGCAATGAAATAGACCCCTCTGAGGCCCAGCCCCGGAGATCCCCTAATAATGGTATTACAATGGAAAACTTAAAAATTCCTCCAGCTAACGAGTATAAGCCCTTAGATGACAAGACTATTGATGATATCTTTGACATATTGAAAGAAGTTTATTACACATCTTATGAAGACTCTGAGACATTAAACAGGTACAGACAATTAATATGGATCATGATGTCTAAATACGGAGCTTACGCTGGGATAAGTCCTGTCTCGATAGTGAGGATCCTTAGGAAATTATACGATTACTCTTCTGACAAAGAGTTTAAAGCTGTAAGACTTTCACCATTACTGAAAATATATGAAAGCCATGGTGTTGATATATCTCGATATAAAGAGGATATTGAATATGAGATTCGTGGAAGAATAAACGAATTGTATATAAAAAATATTGATATAAACATAGACGTCTCAGGATTTTTCGAGTTTTTCACAAAGAAATTGAGAAACGAATCAAAAGCATTATATCTATTAATGAAACTGGAGGAGAAGATTGGAAGACCAAGCCCATTTAAAGATCCTGTGTATAACGAATATAAAAGAGAGACTGATTATTTCATCACACTCAGAGGTTTCGGAAGAACATCAAAATTTGTGAAAACAAGCGTGAAAAAAGGAAATGAAATAGAAGAGATATTGAGAGAAGATAGAATAATAATATACGCATCACTAGAAAACCTTATAGTATATAGAACAAGCGGAAACGAGCCTTATTATATAGCGGAGTGGCTTGAGGCCAATGGGAGAAGATTCATTACGGAAGGCGTGATAGATGATCACGTAGAACAATTGAAGAGACAAGGCGTAGTAGCATCAAGACAAAATATTCATGATTGCGTCTCAGTAATATTTAAAGCATTTGAATATAAAAAGATCGCAACAGTTAAAGAAGAGATGAAGATAGAAGGGCTGTATATGTTGAATGGAGAGTTAAAATGGAGTAGAGAAGATCTTTATCAGCCTGATAGAGAGAAATTGAGAGAGGCCTTAGAGGTTCTGAATGATTTAAGCAGATATTATGGTTTTGCTATAGAGATCTTCAGCGACTCAGTCAAATACGCTACATTGTCACCAATCAGTTTCGCCTTAAAACAGTCTGGGAGAAATCCATTGCCATACGCTATTTATCAAGGGCCTCCTGATACTGGTAAATCAACATTGGCCTTGTTATCGTTATACCTATGGGGAGCACCATCTGAAAACGCTACAATATCAAGAAACGTGACACCAGCTAGATTAGGAAGAAAAATCGGCCAATGGACTTATCCGATAATCATGAACGAATCCGAGGGAATAAAATTTGTGAACCCAGAGGTCTGGGCAATGATTAGAGACGCATGGGACACATTGAAGTTCAGAGAGAAATATACGTCTGGAGGAACAACATTTATACCTGAATACTCTATGGCCCCTCTCATTCTTACATCAAGAAGAGGATTATATGAGACGCTTGATGATGACGAAAAAAAGAGGTTCCACTTTTTCAATCTAACTGGAAAACCAAGGATCTCTAGAGAGAAGATTGAGGAATTCGATAAGAAATACGGGAAATGGGGATCAAAACTGAGGATGAAGCTTATCCATATGGCCCCGTTCATATATCAATGGCTTAAAATCAACTGGGATAAAATTCTTTCTAAAGATATGAGGTTCGAATGGAGAGAGATTGGAGAAGAGATCCTCAGATATCTATATAAAGAAGCTGGATTAGAGACGCCTGAATGGATAAATAAAAGATATGAGCCTCAGAGTCTTGAAGAAAGTGAGGAAGAGCTTGTAGAAGAGATAAAACAAGGAATAAGAGAATATGTTGAAGAAAAAATTATTGAGAAAGCTGGAAGAGATAAATTATTAAGCGAACCAGATCTTATATCGAGACTACAATATTTGAGAAACATGAATTTAACAAGTGATGTAATGATAGATATAGACGATAAAAACATATTGATCTTCAGCGGATTTATAGACTGGTTGAGAACAAAGAAGAGAATAGGGATCTCAGGACTAGAGGAGTTGGCAAGACTTTTAGGAGGCGAATACAAGCCTGATGGAATCACAAGAAGACCTTATAATATCCACAGAAAAGGCGTCATAGTATCAATAGACAAGATAACTCAGAGACAAAATACAAATCAGTAATTTTTCTTTTTTTTACAAACAAAATCAATTTTTAGATCATTAGATCAGGTGACCAAGTGATCAGATGAAATTTTTCTCGGTCACCTGGTCACCTAAGTAACTATACCCCCTAACCTTTTTTTTCAGATCAAAAACACTTCTCTAGGGGTTTAAGTGATCAGGTGACCGAGGTGATCAAGTGATCAAGTGATCAGGTGATCATAAAGATCATATATATATAATATATATTTTTTATTCATATAAGAGAATAATAGAATAATAGGCCCGATCGCTATGGAAGGATCTTTTCTTGAATCATAAGAAAATCAAAGTTAGATCATATATGATGAATACTTAATATTTATTGCTTCCTACCTATTATTTACTCTACATCTAACATAGAGTAGGCGTGAAAGATCTATGAAGCCTCTCTTTAGAAAGATCTATAGTCCTTTTTTGTGATAGTAATTTCATTAGAATAGTGGAATGAGAATAAATCGATTACTGAGGAAGATCGTTATACATTAATAGATTTATTTGATTAAAAACATAATCTTTTTGTTTAAGAAGTGTAACATTTATTTTATGTTGCAAAAGTTTTTATGGTGTTTATATGGGTGTTGAGAGTAAAAAAGCTGATAAAAAGATTCTTGCGATATTCATTACAATAATAGCTGTTTTGGCGGCATTATCAGGATATTTATACTATAGTTATGTCTCTACCGTAAATGCTAAAGAGGCTCAGATATCATCTCTCACATCTGAGAATAATATTCTGAGAAACAACGTCACAGCTCTGACAAATGAGAATAATAAGCTGAAGAATGAGATAAAGAATTTGACTGATCAGTTGAATGCTCTTAAGACCGAGAACAACAAGCTGGAGAGCACGATCAAGTATCTCACAGATCAAAATAATGCTCTTAATGCTGAGAAGGCTAGACTTGAAGCTGTTGTAAAAAATCTTACAGCTCAAGTTAATAGTTTAGTTGCTGAAAATGATAGACTGAAAAATATGATAACATCTCTACAAAATCAAATTACTTATTTAAACAGTAGAATATCGGAGCTTGAGAGCAGAGTAAGAGGGCTTGAAGATATAGTGAGTCTACGAGTAAGTGTTGTTCTCGACAGAGATAAGACTGTGAATATTCCTGCAAATAGTTATACAATCCTTAGATATAGTACACCTTATGCAGGTTATCTCAGAATAAGTTTTACAGCTACTCAAGGAGTATACATATGGGTTGGCAGTAGCTTCACAAATGAATGGTATTATCTTTATCCAAGAGATGGTTATGCTACCAGCGGAAGTTTTATAGTTCCTGTTTTACCAGGGACAACATTTATATACATAGGAAATCCATCACGGTTCCTCGGTGTCACAGTCACACTAACCATTGAATATGTTTATTAAAAAGATCTTTTTTGCGAAACAAACATTCAAATTTTTTCATCCTCAGATCTTTCTTAGGTACGGTACTTGAAAACATTCTGATCTTTTTTAAGATAAGAGGCAGGTTATAGACAATCGTTTTTGTCTACCATTTGTCTATGATATTGATATCATAGACACTTTATAAACGCTCGAGACAGATAAGGACCTAAGCTGCTAAGATCCTAGAAGTGAGTTTTTCGCTTCGGTGTCTACCGAGTGTCTATCATAGTGTCTATGATTGATATTATAGACACCCTGGTGTCTATATTCATGAAAAGGCTTCTACTTGCAATAGTTTCTATAGTAACTTCAGGCATAAGTTAGAATTCTCATTTTTCACGGATGATCTCTCAAGATCTTTTTGATGAAAAGATTCTGTCAGCGATCGATAGAGTGACGGAAAATTCAGAGAGAGAATCACATGATTATACAAGCAGCTGAAGACTGGAGTCTGCAGTATCTTGCTTCTAAAAATCATGCTACTTGTTGCTGAAAGATAATCGTTTATAACGTGAACAGAGTTTGTTTTGGAGAGTGTGAACAGATCAGAATTCACATGAAACGTTCACGCGTGCAGTTCACGCGTGAACTGATCCTCGCGAAGTGTGAATTATGATCTGTTCACAGTTCACACACAGTTCACATGTATCGTTCACATGAGAGCTTCGAGAGAATGAATCAAATTATAGCCTAGATCAGTTCACATGTGAATTGATCTATGAGAATTGATTGACGTGTGTGAACTCTCAGTTCACATGTGCACTGCACACGTGAACTAAAAATTCACATGTGCACTGATCCGCGTGAATTGATCAATACGTGTGTTAACTCAGTTCACGCGTGAACTCTGATCTGTTTCTCGAAGTTAATATGTATCATTTACATGTAAACTTTGATCGCCTTTGTACTTCGTGAGGATCAGTTAACATGTAAACTTAGAGAAAAAGAATCAAGCAAAGACCTAGATCAGTTTACATGTTAACGATTCATGTTAATTCTGATCTGTTTACAGTTTTCAGGACATATATGATTTACATTAAAAGCAACTAAGACTTAATGTGAATTTGTATGATTTCTTGAAGCAAATTGTCATAAAATTTTGTTGTTTGCTTATGTGAATAAAGATCTTTCTTATAATATGTTAAAGATCTTATAGAGATCTACAAAAATTTCCTCGGGGCATTTGGTTGTTGTTTATATTTTCATAAAAATATTTAATATAATGATGTTGCTGTAGAGTGAGATTATGAGTTTTCTTCTTCGTCAAGAGATTGATGTAGAGAGTAGAATTGCAGAGATTTTAAAGAAATTTGTTGATCAAAAATTTAATAATGTAACGATCACAGAGATAGTGAGACAATATCCTGTTGGTGATGGTCGTAAAGCTGATATAGCTGTGATAAAAGATGATGGAAAACCGATTCTTATAATAGAGACTAAAAAGAAATATGAGAGAAGAGGAGGCTATAGAGTTGAGAGAAGATTTATACCTACTTCAGAAGAGGTTGTTGGTCAAGCTATTGCTTATGCAACTATTTTAAAGAATAGAGATATCCATGTGCCTTTTGTAGCTACAGCAAATGACACACAATTAGCACTTTTCACAGTGCCTGAGAATATAGAAGAACTTGTTGATGAAAAGGCTATAAAAGAGAGAGAATATGGAAGAGTTATAAAAAGATTCTATGAGTTTAGAGATCAAAATCTCGTCTTCCACAGACCTCATAACAATTTCTCTGAGGAGTTCTTCAAAGAGCTTTTAGATACCGTGACAGGACTTTATGTAAAGAAATATGGTATTAAAGAGAAGAAACAAGAGATCCATTGGATTCTTATAGAAGATTTAAGAGGATTTGTAGACTTTATAACACCATTTATATCTCAAGCAATAGCTCCAAACGGTAGATTTAGAGAAGATATTGATAAAATTCTTGACGAATATGCTGCAAAGACAGGGTATAAACCGACTCCTGAAGGATTCGCCAGAGAAATGGCTTATGTCTTGATGAATAAAATCATCTTCTATAAAGTATTGGAACGTTATTATAAACTATCTACTTTAGAACCTTTATATGAGAAAGGATTCGTAAATACTTGTAGCGAATATCTAAGAAAATTAAAAGAGTATTTTGAAGAAGCTATTAAAGTATCAAATGATTTTGAGCTGATCTTTAAAACAGGTGTATATGACGCTGTAGAAATTATTGAGAATGAGGAAATCCTCAAAGTTTTTGATTGGCTCATAAGATTAATAGAAACATACAGGATCGAGAGATTAGGAGATGTGATCGGCTTAATATATGAAGAGCTCATACCAGAAGATGAGAGACATGCTCTCGGCCAATTTTATACGCCGAAACCTATTGCTGAGCTGATCGTTAGATGGAGCATAAGAAGTCCTGATGATAAAATTCTTGACCCAGGGTGCGGCTCAGGAACTTTTCTCGTAGAAGCATATAAGAGACTAGCAGAATTGAAACTCAGAAGACCTTTTAATGAGATAAAACATGTACCTGAAGATGTTCACAGACAGATCTTGAGACAGCTGTATGGTGTAGACATAAATGAGTTTCCAACACATCTTACAACAATGAATCTTGCTATGAAAAATGTTAGAGCTCCGAGCGAAGTGATGAACATTTTTTCAAGAGACTATTTCACAATATTACCAAACCAAAAAATTTTGGCACCATACAAAGTTAAAACGCCTCAAGGAGAAAAAGAGGCTGAGATAGTTTTCAAAGATTTCGACGTTGTAGTGGGAAATCCACCGTATACTAGATGGAATCAGATATCTGAGGACACACGTCGTAAAATATTAGATCTTTACAAAGAGACTCTAATAAGATACAAGCTTTATAAATTTGTAACAGGTGGAGCTATTCCAGGCATATTTATCCCATGGATAGTACACTCAACAGGTTTTCTAAAAGAAGGAGGAAGACTAGGGATGATTATAAGTGATTCATGGCTTCAAACAGAATATGGAATAGGATTTCTCAAATATCTCACGTACAATTATAAAATACATGCAATAATAGATATATCACGTAGAGTCTTTACGAAACCTCTTATAGGAACATGTATAATTCTCTTAGAAAAAAACTCAAATAGCGAGGAAAGAGATTCAAACGTATCTGTATTAATATACATAAATGCAGAAAAGGCTCTTGACGCAAATACAATATTGGAGGTTATTGAAAACGCGAAAAAAGGCTTAATAGTTGAAGGAGAAGGATATTTTGTTGCTACAGTCAAACAATCTGATCTAAAGAATATAAACTTTAAACCTATAAAGCTCTTCTTCAATGTTGAGAAGATACTCAAAGTCTTAGCATCAAATGATAAGATCATAAGTCTTCATAAGATCTTTCAACCAAGTGAAGGCAACACTATCTGGTCTCTATATGCTTCTTCAAAAGGTAGAGGAGCAGGAGTAGGAGGCGAAGAATTTTACTATATCTCAGAGGATAAAGCTAGAGAATACAATTTAGATAAATATATAGGCATATATCTAAAGCCTTTAATCTCATCTCCAGATAGATTAAAATATTTTACGTTTACGGAGAAAGATTGGAACATAAGAAAAGAATACATGTTTATAGCTAACGCACCACGATCTCAATTGCCACCTGAAGTACAAAAGTACATAAGCCTTGGAGAAACTAATATTCTAATCACTAAGGGACCTAATAAAGGTAAACCTGTCTCAGAATCTTCTGTAGCGAAAATTAGAAAAGATCTCAGAAAAATCGAGGTGTTAGGAAACGTCGTAACTTTCTATGATTGGTATGACCTCGGAGGTGTAGTGGAAGCACCAATATATGTAACATATGGTGCTCGATACTGGATGAGATTTGTATTAGCTAAGTTCCAAAGTGCTTTAGACCATAGAATACTTGCTTTAATACCTAGACAAGGCGTTCAATTTGATGAGGTTGAGCTTAAGGCTCTATTAGCATACCTAAACTCATCGTTTACTCAGCTTCAGGCTGAGGTTATGGGTAGAACTGCCGGTGGTGTAGCGCTATTAGAGCTCGATGTTAAGCCTTTGAGTAGCTTCCTGATATTGGATGTGAAGAAGTTGCCTGGAGAGGAGATCAGAAAGCTGGCTGAGTTATTTGACAAGCTTGAGTCCGAGGCTAGAAAATTAGGAGGTTCTGATCTCGTAGAAAACATATTTGGCTCTGAGCTTGCAAGAGAGTTGAGTGGTAAAGACGATATTGAAAAGAATGTTGACGGCCTCTTTAACACAGTTATTAAAGAGATTGATTATGAGATTGCGAGAATATTAGGACTAGAAAATCTTGTTGAAAACATTAGAACACTTGTTTTAGACATGATCAAAAGAAGATTATCAAGAGCTAAAGAGGCTAAGAGAGAGGCTATCAAAGGATCTGAGGAGCTAGTCGAGGTCAAGAAACCTAAGATCAAAAGATCCAAGGAAGACAAAAGTAAGGGAGTTAATATAAAGCTTGACAAATTCGTTAAAAAAAGCTAACAACTATATATCAAAAAGAAGGCGATGATATTTACAGTTTTCTCTGACAACATACTTATAGAAGATCTTCTTAAAGACGTTTTAAACTTGAAAGAGAGATATACAAAACATTGGTTAAGCAGAATATTTGAGATGATCTCTTTAGAAGCTATCATGAAACAGTTCTTAATTGAATTATCTCTTGATCACTTTTTAGAATTTCTCAGACCTGAAGAGATCTATCAATTGATTCAGCAGTATATACCTTTCGAGTATAATTATGTTGCCTCACCTTTTAGAGCCTACTCGTTAAGAAAAAGGATTATACTATGTCATCATGAGCTTACAAATATTTTAAGAACGTTATTAGGTAAAAGAGAGATCGAAAGTGTCAAGGAAGCTCTTGATGAGACTAAGAGAGCCGGTCTCATAAATGAGGATGAATATAAGATCCTTAGATAATTTAATGAGCTTAGAAACAAGATTCATCATCTAGGCTCTCTAACATATCATGATAAAAGACTTACGTACGAGATCGAAAACGGAGAAAAAGCTGTTAAAAATATTATAAGCAGAATCAAATCAGAACAACTAAGATACTTAGTTGAGTGTCTACAAGAAATACATATAATCTTTTGAACACTTGAGATCTATGATCCCTAATGCTGAAAAATAATATATCTCAAGAGCTAAGATATGAATCTGATCCTTCTCTTGCTGATTACTATATATAGCCACATTTACCTCTCAACTTACTCTCTAAAATCACTTTTTTCGTCATATTAATACATTTATCAATTTCAGCCACTATATTATTCGAAAAACTTTTTATATTCTCAGCTCTGGCACGATATTTCTCTCCTAGATATAATAATTTATCTAGCTCAGACTTGATAGAAGAATAAATATTTGGCCAGTAGCCTTTATCAACACCTAACGCAAGAAACATAATAACTTTGTACAGAGCTGTAGGATCTTTGAT
>Ga0209739_100983_pt1 | contig 10219 bp, 8 predicted proteins | sample JossMetagenome_2_FD_184729 | JGI IMG/M metagenome (GOLD analysis project Ga0209739, IMG submission 184729) | Hot spring sediment microbial communities from Joseph's Coat, Yellowstone National Park, USA - JC3_ASED (SPAdes) (version 3) | ecosystem: Environmental > Aquatic > Thermal springs > Hot...
ATACACAGACTATCACTAATACCATATATACAACTTCTACTTCTACAGTTACTACAACAGTTACAAATACGGTTACTAATACATCAACAATTACAAATACAACATATACAACAGTTTATACTACAGTAACATCTACATCAACAGTTTATACTACTCAGACTGTTACTAATACTACGTATACGACAACTACAACAACAATTAATACTACAGTTACAAATACAACAGCAGTCACTAGTACTATATATGTCGCAGCTACAAATACAACATATACAACAGTTACGACAACATTAACTTCTACATCAACAGTTACTTCAACAACAACATCTACTTCCACAGTTTATACAACAGTTACAAATACAGCATATACAACAGTTACTACAACAGTTACAAATACGGTTACTAATACATCAACAGTTACTAATACCACGTATATTACAATAACTAATACTTCTACAGTTTATTCAACAGTTACTAATACACAGACTATCACTAGTACTACATATTCAACATTAATCACAACAGTTACGACAACATTAACTTCTACATCAACAGTTACTTCAACAACAACATCTACTTCCACAGTTTATACAACAGTTACAAATACAGCATATACAACATTAACTACATCAGTAACATCTACTTCCGCTGTCACTAGTACAGTTGACTCTACCATTACAAGTACTGTAACAACCATAGTTTATACATCTACTTCAACTGTTTATACAACATTAACTAATACTACAACAGTCACAAGTACTACATATTCGACATTAACCACAACAGTTACTAATACTTCAACAGTAACTACTACTCAGACATATACTACAAATGTAACAAATACAACTATGTCAACAATCACCAGTGCAGTAACCTCTACTATAACTACAACAACCACTACTACATTGACATCTACAGTCACAAATTATGCAACTACTACAACAACCACTACTCTTATATATAATTCTATTATATATTTGCATGGTATTTTGAGTATTGATTCTATTAATCAAACTTTCTATAGATCAATTAGTTTCCCTGTACAGTCTGGAAATACAGTATTTTATTTAAATATAACAAATTCTGGTAATGCAACAATTAATAATATAACTTTATCCTTTTCAGTTATTGGAAATAGTGTAATTTTATCATATAATAATTTACCAATAACAACATTAAATAATATTACAATATCTTCTCCTTTACAACCAAATAGCTCATTAATAATACCATTTAAAATGCTTGTATTATCTCCAGGTTTAACAGATGTTGATATAGATGTTTATGTAAATGGACAATACATAGGATATGGAAACTATCAATTTGATGTTGAAATGGGATCTTCTTCACCTACTTTAGTAGTTTCTGAAAATATAAATTATATATTGATATTTATAGCAGGAATTTTAGGTCTGTTACTATTAATATAAAATAACAAATTATTTAAAAAAATTATTATCAATATTAGTTTATGAATATGAGAAATCTATTTATATTATTAGCCCTTGTTGTTATAATTTTTGGAGTAATATATTATTTGGGTTATCAAAGTAAAACGTATAATAGTGGAAAAATATTAGAGTTATCAATATATAATCCAACAAATTGTGTAGTCTTTTCACCATTTCAGCAAGAAATATATATAAATAGTTCTATAATGAGTGAATATGGAATAAACGAAAATGGATCAAATGTTTTCTTCTTTACAAATTTAAGTAATATTACGGGATCAATTTTATATTCATGGTTTGCAGGATATTATGGTAATTATTCTATTTGGTGGGTAAGATTGCCAAGTTCAATTCCTCCATATTCAAATATTACAATTTATATGTATATAGGATCTGCAGGAGAAAATTATTATAAAGAATATTCTCCTTATGTTGGTATGTCCTCTTATGTATATGATAATTATAATTGGGGACCTCTAAGTATTTATGATAATGGACAACTCGTCTTTGATTTTTATGGTTGGTTTTATGATACAAAAGATAACTGGATTTTAAATGTTGAAAATGGAAATTATTCCCCAACTCCAACTATTGATGGAATTGAAATGTTAAATAATACATCATCACAAGGATCATATATAGAACCTCCAAACAATGGAAATATATCAAATATACCAATAATTATTGAAGAAGGGTGGTATTATAATGGAGAAGCTGATGCAAATGTAATTTCAATGTATGGTGGAAAAGTTCCTGTATATGCAGCAGGAGCAAATATGTTTGGAGGATATACACCAACATTATATAATTCTATATTTGCTCAATATGAATATTATAATTTACAACCTGCAATATATGTTTCATATATAGGAAATCTTGGTAATATTCAATTATATAAAGGACCATTTATAAATAAAAATCAGGCATATATTTATTCATATTTCTTAGCTGATTTCTGCAATAATACATATGTACAGGCAGGATACCTTGTATTAAATAATATTCCACCAATTTCTTTATTAGGAACATTAGAAAATACAAATCAGACTCCAGAAATAGAAATTAATAAAAATATGTTATCAGGAGATTACTTTGCTATTGGTGCTGGAGATGGTCCTACATCAACATCTTCACAATCTATATACTGGGTTGTTGGAAGAACATATCCACCAGATGGAATTATGCCAGAAGTTTATATAGAAAGTTATCATAAATAATCTAGCTTTTTAAATTTTTTTAAGATAGATCAATAATGAAAAATTTATTTAAGATTATTGATGTTTTAAAGAAAAATAAAATAATAAATAAATTATATGGATTTATAAAGAAATATCCCTTTTATATAATTTTAGGTATTTTATTATTAATTTATACTTATCAAACAGTTTCTGTATTTTATCCCATAAATTCATATATTTCAGATGAAGTATGGTATACTCCAGCTTCATATAATATTATGACAAAAATATTTCATTTAAATATAAATCAAACTGTTCCATTTCCTTCTGGAAAAGATTTAGCAAATTATTTTAATCTTGAACATCCGCCTTTAGCAAAATATATAATTGGTATCTTTTTATATTTTTTAGGATATAATTATTGGGTTTGGAGAATTCCTAGCTGGATATTAGGAGATTTAATGATAATTCTATCATTTTTAATAACTAGAAAAATTGTTGGTAATAATATATTTGGAAATATTGCGGGAATAATTACTTCAGTTTTAATTATGTCTGATCCAAATATATGGGTAATGCATGGAATAGCTATGTTGGATATATATGTATCATTCTTTTCTTTATTATCATTGTATTATTTAATAAAAGACGATATAATAAAATCATCTATATCTTTTGGACTAGCATTTTCTTCAAAATTTCCTGGAGCATTTTTAATATTTCCTCTTTTATATTATGTTAAAGGAATTAATATAAGTAGAATAAAAAGATTTTTTTACATAATTTTATTACCATTATTAATATATTTATTCTTGAATCTTCCATTAATTATATATTTTGGATTTTCTAGTTGGTTTAATCAAAGTTTTCTAAATGCATTAGAATGGGATATTACATCTGGTCATATTGTAAATGCTCCAAATCAAATTTCTTCGCCATGGCAATGGTTATTAAATATTCATCCATTTGATTTAGGAACTTATTCTGGAAATAATCTTTATTTAAATAGTTTTCATGCATTTGTAAATAATTATATTATGATACTATGGCTAATTTTAACACCTTTAATATTTATATTAAAAGATAAAAAAGTTACAGTTTCTTATTTATATCCATTATCAATTTATTTAGGCTTTTTCTTAGTATATTTTCTAGGTAATACAACATTGTTTACCTATTATATTACAGATTTCATGCCAATGGTTTATGTATATATAATTTCTTCTCTATTTTTGCTAGGATTAAGATATTATAAAAAAAGTAATACTTAAGTTAATTAAGCGGACCCGGGGGGATTCGAACCCCCGACCTACGGCTTAGGAGGCCGTCGCTCTATCCATGCTGAGCTACGGGTCCTTTTTAATTTAATTTAATTATCTTTTATTAAATTTTGATTATAATAAACTAAACCCTTTTATAGTCGAAAATTTATAAATATCAATATTCTACTAAATTATTTATGAAGGGTATATCTCCAATTATTGCAACAATACTATTAATTGTAATGACAGTAGCAATAGCAGGATTAATGTATGCATGGCTATCTGGAATGTTTTCTTCATTGACAGGAGCTACATCAAACCAGGTTGCTCAAGCTGCACAAATAACATCCTTTAATGTACCTCAAATATATGTTTCTAGTGGTAATATATATGCAATAATATACAATAATGGAAATGTACCAATTAATAATAATACTTTAATTATAACAGCTGCAGAATATTATGCTTCAAATGCAACATATGATGGTAATACAGATTCATGTACTGCAGCAGTAGTAAATGGGAACTCACCAGTTCCATCAGGTCAACAAGCAACATTATTATTATCATGTTCAGGTCCGGTCAATATAGTTAGTAATTGGAATACAGGAAATTATTATTATATATTTACATTTACATATAATGGTATATCTATTCAGACAACATTGGCTGCTCATTAGATTTAAAGTTTTTTATAATTAAATAAAAAATTTTATAAAAATTATGTCTTCGAAATTTTATGCTTATGCATTCCCCAAAGTTTATGTATTTCATTCAATATATTATGAAATTCTCTTTCAAGATTCATTGATGGTCCCTTCTTTTTGATATCTTCTAATATATTATATAAATTATCGATAAGCTTTTCTAATTGAATAATTTCTGGATAAACTGTATTTAAATTAACTCCATATAAATTCTTTAAAGATTTTATATATTTAATTAATTCATTTAAACTATTCTTAGTTATTTTCTCAAGTTCTTTAATATTCCCAGAATTTTTTTCAGATTCTTTTAGAAGTTTTTCTATATCTTTATCTATCTTTTTATCTTCTTTTCTTATATTTTTTATAATTTTTTTCTCTTTTTTCGGATTGCTAGCCACTTTTCTGCTAATTTTGCCTAGCTTACCTGGAGGTAGATCTCCCTTAGATAATCTTCTTCCAAAGCGTGGTACCATAAATTTTAAAAGAATTTTGGTAATTATAAATTTTATAACAATTATAAATTTTACAAGTTTAGGCAAGCTTACTTCACTTATAAAATATATCAAAAACTCTAAATATTATTATGAGCTTCTATTGATGTCGGATAATCTTGGTTATGCGACATATAAGTTCCTTCATGATTTGTATTATCTAGCATATTAAATTAATTACTTTTTATTATGTTTAAAATACTATTAATATAACAACATTAGAATTTTAGTTAATGTAGTAAAATTTTAATTACATCTATTTTTCCTTATATCAACTGAGCGTTTACTCCCTCCTTTTTTGCAATTTCATATTGTTTTATATCAGATGTTACTAGCTCGAGGTTCTTTGATTTGGCTAATGCAATGAATAAGGAGTCATAAATAGTTATCTTGTTTCTATTAGCAATTTTAAATGCTTCAATTAGATATTCATCTTGGTTTACAATTATTATAGCTTCGCGTTTTAATAAGTCAGAAAGTATTTTAATTGCAATGTCTTCTTTCATTTCCCCTATAAGAATCTTTTTCCATAAAGCATTAGCAACTTCTTTGATTGATAAATCTAAAGTTATAACTCCTTCTTCTATTATCTGAGCTACTTTTTCCCAACCTCTCTCTTTAGAGAAAAATTTTACTAAGGAAGATGAATCAATGACTCTCACGGTCTTCTCTCACTGATTTTGTAGAAAAACCTTCTTCACTAGGTTTAATATCTTTTGATTCTTCAATCCATTTATTTACATACTCTTTAGCTTTAACCTTTATATAAAGTTCCTCTAAAAATTTTCTTATTTCTTGACTAATATCTATTCCATGCTTTTCTAATTCCTTCTTTATTTCTTCATTTATCCTAACGCTAACGACTGTAGACATAAATGTTTATTAGTTGTATACATTTATAAAGATTTCTATAAAAATTAATGTAAACTATTGAAAAGTTCTCTTATTTTAATAGAATATAACTATGGGTTTTTCCTTTATACTGTCTTTTATATATTAAATATTCAATATATGATGGCCATTTTGCTATAACTTTTTTCTATGTATTTTATTTATAATGTAATTTTTCTCTATAAAACAAAGATAATTTTTTGAAGAGTTTATGATAATTTAACAATAATTAGTGATATAACTCTTATTGTAGCTAAAAGTATATTGTAGAATTTAATAGTTAAAACTTATTAAACAGTTAATTAAATAATTATAATGACCAAGTATATATTTATTACAGGAGGTGTGTTATCCGGGTTGGGCAAGGGCATAACAACATCTTCTATTGGCAAAATACTTCAAGCTCGAGGTTATAATGTAACAGCAATTAAAATAGATCCATATCTAAATGTAGATGCTGGTACAATGAATCCATTCCAGCATGGTGAGGTGTTTGTAACTTTTGATGGTGGTGAAACAGATTTAGATTTAGGACATTATGAAAGATTTCTTGATGTTGAAATTCCTAAATACCATAACATAACTAGTGGCCAGGTTTATTATAAAGTAATTCGAAGGGAACGTAAAGGAGAATACCTAGGTCAGACAGTTCAATTAATACCTCATGTTACTGAAGAAATAAAGAGGAGAATAATGTTAGTAGCAAAACGTGAAAAACCAGATATAATTTTAATTGAGATTGGAGGTACTGTTGGTGATTATGAAGGATTACCATTCCTTGAAGCTGCAAGACAAATGAAGCTTGAGATGCCCAATGATGTATTATTTGTTCATGTTGCTTTAGTTCCTCAGTTATCAACTACAGGTGAACTAAAAACAAAACCATTGCAACATAGTGTTGCTGAGCTTAGAAGAGTTGGTATTCAACCAGATATAATAATTGCAAGGGCACCAAAGTTGCTTGATGAATCAACTAAAAGGAAAATATCTTTATTTACAAATGTACCAGTTAGTGCTGTATTTACGTCACCTGATGTAGATACAATTTATAAAGTACCACTTATTTTAGAAGAACAAGGTCTTGGAAAATATATAGTAACAAAATTAGGATTAGAACCTAAGGAACCTAAATTAGATGATTGGATAAATTTTGTAAACTCTCTTGAAAATAGTAAGGATGAAGTCAATATATACATGTGTGGTAAATATGTGAAACTGCATGATTCTTATATAAGTATTGTTGAGGCCATAAAACATGCTGCTGCTAAGTTAAAGATTAAACCGAATATTGTTTGGTGCGATACTGAGGAGATTGAAAAAGATTCTTCAAAGATTAAAGAACTTGATAATGCTGATGCTGTTATTGTATTACCAGGTTTTGGAGCTAGAGGTGTTGAAGGTAAAATAGAGGTTATTAGATATGTTCGTGAGAATAATATACCATTTCTAGGAATATGTTATGGTTTACAATTAGCTGTAGTTGAGTTTGCAAGAAATGTTGCTAATTTAAAAGGTGCTCATACAACAGAAGTTGACCCAGATACACCATATCCAGTTGTTGATATAACACCAGAAGAAAAAGATATTAAAGATCTTGGTGGTACTATGATACTTGGTAATAGGAAGATTAATATTGTTGAAGGTACAATAGCTCATGCAATCTATGGAAAAACTGAAATAGTAGAAAGGCATAGACATAGGTATGAAGTAAATCCAAAATTTTTCAAGATATTAACTGAAAAAGGCCTTGTTTTTTCTGCTTGGAGAGCTGATGTTCCAAGAGTAGAAATGATAGAGTTACCAAATCATTATTTCTTTGTAGCTACACAATTTCATCCAGAGTTTAGAAGTAGGCCATTACGTCCACATCCATTATTTGTTGCACTATTAAATGCAGCATATAGTAAAAAGCAAGGATTGCCTTCTCCCTGGTCTCATGTGCTTGTTAAACAATAATTTTCATAGTTTACTAAAATATAGCTGATTAATTATTATGATCTGGCAATGATCTGTAGTTTCAATAATTAGATTTTGAAAGTTCTATTAATTTTTGTGAAGATCTCATTATTCTTTCTATATCTCTTATAAAGATTAATATTTTCATGAATTTAATAGTTAGAAAAATTTTTTTATAAAATCTTATGTTAACGAAAGCTTATATTTTAGTTAAATTGAGCTAATAATAGAGTTAAAATTTAAAATATAAATTATTATTAATTTTAATATTATGGAATATTACGAAGTATTTTTAAATAAAGTAACAAGAAATATAGATTATAATATTTATGATAATTTAGATATAGAAAAAATGAAAAAAATTATTAATGAGAATATAGATTGTCTACTAAAATTAAAAGGTGAAAAAGCTATTGAAGAAATGATTAATAATGATAAGTTGATTGAATATTTTCAATGGTTAGTTAAGGAAAAATCTATTTTATATATTCCAAAAGAATTCATAACTTATATTTATTTAATTAAAGAAAGATTTGGTGGAAAAGTTTTAGAAGATTTGATAAGTGTATTAATAAAATATGAAGAAATATTTCAAATATCTACAAAATTTATAATAGAAACTATTGGAAAAAACATAGAAAATTTGGACAATGAAAAAATAAATGTTTTATTAGAAATATTAGAATATTTAATAAATGAAAAATATAAACTAAAAATTACTATGTATACAGCTTTATCTGAGAGTTTAAATCTAATTGTTGATAAAGACATAGATATTAAAATAGCAAAAGACTTTATAATAAAGGTTATTGGAAGTTTTAGAGGTAATCCATATTATATAATAAAGTTAAAAGATAAAATTCCAAAGGAAAAATTTGTAAAATTATTAAATATATTTTCTTCTAATGGTTTATATTATAAAGTACAGAATGAAGAAGATTTAATATTGTTTTTAAATAAGGTTGCTAGAGATCCTTCAGTTATTGATTTTATAGATAATATAAACTTTGAAAAAATAAAGGCAAAGGATTTCTTATTTATTTTAACAAAATACTTTGAAAATATATATTTTAATGATAAAATAAATCAAGAAATAAAATTAGAAATATTTAATCAATTAATAAATAAAGGAGGAAGAACTGTTAGATATATAATAATTCATACAGATAGTAAAAGATTTAAATTTGAAGATTATGTTAGATTATATAATGCTATAAATCTAATGGAAAAAGATTTGTTTACAAAATATCCAAATATACTAAAATATTATCCTTTTTTTGTTTCTTTTAGATTATATAGATTAATAAATTCTGAAAAGGATTTAGAATATTTAGAAAAAGAATTAGATAAAAGAGACCCTTATGAACTTATAGCTGATTCTAAAATATTGGAAGAAATATATAAAGGCATAATAAGTAAATCTAGTTTAACTTTGGATTATCTGGTAAAACTTTTGGACCATATAGTTAAAAGATATGGAAAGAAAAGAAGATTAATTACAAAAATATTAGATGCTATTGAAGAAATAAATAAATTTGATAAATCCAGTTATTTATCACAAGTTCTTGCATATAGATTATTTTGTATTAAAGATAATATAGGAAAAATTGGGGCTTGGTGTAATTATTTTTCGTATGAAAGTGTATATTATAGGTGGATTCTTATTAATTTTATGAAAAAATTAAAAAAGATGAGTAAATAATTAATTTATACAATATTCCGTTTTCTCCAGGTTATATTTATTCATTAATCGTTATATAAAATTTTTATATTCTACTGGAAGAACTGTTTATTTTTAAGTTGGCTTATAATAGATTAGAAAGAGATTAAAGTATATTTAATTCTTTCAAAATTTATTTTATGTAAAATCAACCTTTACATAATAGAGAAGAAATAGAAAAACTTTTAAGGAAAATTGATAAAATTATAAAAGTGGGTGAAGCAATAAAAGCAATAAATCTTACTAGAGCTTTTGGTAAATTTGTAGCGGTTGATCATATAAATTTTGAAGTTAAAGAGGGAGAAATATTTGGTTTTCTAGGACCTAATGGTGCAGGAAAATCAACTACTATAAAAATGTTAACTACTGTATTAAAACCTACTGAAGGAACTGCTATAGTTAATGGTTATGATATAATTAAAGAACCAGCAAAAGTAAGAAACTCTATTGGAGTAGTACCTCAAGAGTTCACTGCGGATGAGGATTTAACAGGATGGGAGAATATGATGTTAATGGCTGGGCTTTATGGTATAAAGAAAGATGTGGCTAAAGAAAGAGCTAAGGAG
>Ga0209739_100985_pt1 | contig 10200 bp, 12 predicted proteins | sample JossMetagenome_2_FD_184729 | JGI IMG/M metagenome (GOLD analysis project Ga0209739, IMG submission 184729) | Hot spring sediment microbial communities from Joseph's Coat, Yellowstone National Park, USA - JC3_ASED (SPAdes) (version 3) | ecosystem: Environmental > Aquatic > Thermal springs > Hot...
TCTACATTTAAAATCAAGATCTGTGATAACTCATGTTGAAACAGAATTAGCACCAGAAGAAGCCTTAAGAACTGCTCTTAGACTTGGCGATTCAGCTTTAATAGTTGGAGAAGTTAGAAGCAAAGAATCTACAGTTCTATTTGAGGCTATGAGAATAGGTGCTCTAGCAAATTTGGTAGCCGGAACGATTCACGGAGAATCTGCCTATGGAGTTTATGATAGAGTCGTTCACGATTTAGGTTTAGTTCCAACAAGCTTCAAAGCTTTAGATATTATAGTAATTGCTAATGTTATTAAAAGTCCAGATGGTTTGCGAAGATTTAGAAGAGTAGTTGAGGTTGTTGAAGTTAGAAAAAAGTGGAAAGAAGATCCTATGGCGGAAGGAGCATTTGTTCCTTTGATGACTTATTCTGCGAAAGAAGATACTTTGAAACCAACTGATGTTTTGTTGAACGGTGAATCAGAAGTTTTGAATGAGATTGCTAAGAGAGTAAGAGAATGGCATGGGGCATGGGATAGAGTTTGGGACAACATTTTGCTTAGAGCGAAAATTAAACAAACGATGGTAGAGTTTGCCGAAAAGTTAAATAGACCAGAAATTCTGGAAGCAGAATGGGTTGTGAGCTCCAACGAGGCATTTCATTTGATTTCTGAAGAAGTTTCTAGAGAGGTTAATTATGTCGATTCAAAAATTGTGTATGAAAGATGGTTAGATTGGTTTAAAAGGCGAGTTAAATGGTAATGTATGATATTGAAATGATTCATGAGAAAATCTATCATATTTTTGGTAAGATCAAGATACCAATACCTCCGAAATTAAAGAAAAAATATGAAGATGAAATAAAATTTTGTGGATTAAATATTCTTCCAGAAGAAGTTTTTTCAACTGCAATTTTCTTACCATTAATTTCCTTCCTATTTTTCTTCATCCTATATCTTTTTGGCTTAGCGCCCATTTCATTTCTATTTTCTGGTTTGATTTTATCGTTCGTTTTTTTCTTCTACTTTTACTCTTATCCATCTTTTTTGGTAAAAAACTATAGATCTAAGGCGGCAGCTGAAATGACACTTTCTATAATCTATATTGGAACTTCCCTAAGGATTACAGGAAATTTGGAAAACGGTATTGTTTTTGCTGCAGCGAATCTTTCTGGCCCTTTGGGGAAAGATCTAAAGAGATTGGTTAGTGAAATGCAAATGGGAAGAAGGTCTATTATGTCTATTATAGATGAGTTAATAGAAAAATGGAAAGTAGAAAGTGAGGAGTTTAGGGATGCACTTTCTCTTTTGAAGTCTGCTGTAGGTCAGTTTGAGAGTAAAAGAGAAGAGATGATATCTACTGCTATTAGTTTAATGCTAGATGGAACGAAACAAAGAATGAAAAAGTATGCTTTGAACTTAAGAAATCCGCTAAGAATACTCAGCATGTTTGGTATTTTATTGCCACTTTTAGTATTAGTTTTTGTCCCCGTATTAATAATATTTTTGCCAGAGATGGTTAGTACTGAATTAATTATATTTTTATACGATATTCTTCTACCTTTTGCTGTTTTCATATTTTTAAGTTCCAATCTTTTTGTTAAACCATATTCTTATCATCAAATAGAGGCCGGAAAAATAGAAAACTACAAAAAATCGAAGAAAATCGTGCTTATTGTTTCTATTTTAGTTTCAATTGTTTCTGTATTGTATTTTTCATATCTTTTGAAATTAGAAAAAAGCTTTGGCTATATGCAATTTATATATTCTCTTCTTGTAGTACTCTCAATAGGCATACCATTATCTCTCTATTTCCTATTGCCATCCATGCTTAATATGGAGAGAAACAAAGAAATAATTCAAATAGAAAGCGAACTTCCTGTCGCCTTATTTCAGCTTAGCGTTACATCAGAGGTAGGTAAGCCGATTGAGACAAACTTAGAAAATTTGTTACCCAAAATAAATTTACTTAAAATAAGGGCTTTATTCATAAGGATACTGGAGAACATTAAAGCTTTTGGAGTATCATTAGAGGAAGCAATAAAAAATCCAAAAATTGGGGTAGTGAATTTATATCCATCTAAAATTATAAGATTTTCTCTAGAAATGATTGTAGAAATAAGTAAAAGAGGCATGATTTCCCTATCAACTTCTTTGAGAACTTTCTCAACTTTTCTAAAAGATGCTGATGAAGTTAATAAGGCTAGTGACGAGATACTTTCTGAAACTACTTCAGATTTACAACTAATGGGACAAATAATGGCTCCACTTTCCGCTGGAATAGTAGTCGGATTAATGGCTATTGTTATATACATTTTTTCTTTATTTGGAGAAATCATAAGTGAAAATCCGCTTCCCACTACTTCAGAAACAGGCTATGGTTTTAATTTTGTATTATCATTTCTTTATAACATAGGAAAACAAGTTCCATTTCCTATATTTCAAATTATAGTTGGGATATACTTAATAGAAATAACTTTAATCATCTCATATTTCTTATCTAGACTAAACTTTGGAGAAGATGAGATTTCTTGCGATTTCTATATTGGAAAAATGCTTCTTATTTCTCTGCTTATTTATTCTATTGTGGGTAGCTCTATTTACTTTGGAATAAGTTCTATTATGAATCTCGAAACGATAAGAGGTTTAATATAAAAATAAACATATTTTTATGAGAGGAATCTCTAGGGGTTTATTTACACTAATTCTTCTTCTTCTCGTTCTGCTAGCAGCTCTTCTTTATTTCATAATAGCTAAAAACCTTGTTATAAAACTTTTTACATCAGGTTAGTTTTAAATAGAAAATAAGTTAAAGTAGATTAATGAAAGGAATAGAAATGACTTTAATAAATCTAGTAATACTTGTTTTGGCGCTTGCTATTCTAACATTAGTGATAATAAAGTTATTACCATCTATAGGAAGCTTTATGACTATGACATTTAAAAATATTAAAACATCTATGTGTAAAACAATTGGGCTAGTTTGTTAATTTCAAATAATTAATTTTTTTATTGCCAACATTAAAAAAGAATTATGAAAAAAGCATTTTCATCATCGGATGTTATAAAGCTAGTTTTTGCTGTAATAATATTTTCATTCTTGGTGGTTATTCTTTGGAAAGTAGCTGGAAATGTTTTGATGCAGATAGGAGAAATGTTAGGAATAGTGCAAAAATCGGACATAGAAAAGGCCATTTTGTGTTCGATTTATAGGTGTACAGATGGTTGTATGAGTATTAAGGTCCAAGAACTCTCTTGGAAAGAAGGAAATAAGGTTGTAAAATGTAATGATTTTTGCAATGCTAGCAAAATTCAATCAGATGATCTAAGCCAGAAAGTTTGTGGTATGGATTATCCAGTTGAGATTAAGTTGGATAAATCTCAAAAGGTAGATAAATCTCACCTGATTTTAGGCTCAACAGAATATAGAGATGTTAGCTGCATTCTTTCCTCAGTATCAGGTGGGCCTACAGTTTGGGATTTGCTAAAATACATATTTGGTGGAGTAACTTGGCAGCAAATCATAAATATCGGTAAAGCTATTACTGGTGGAAAGGCAAGTGATAACTTTCTTGTTTTTGATGTTAGCCTCATAGGTGGTTATGGAGCAAAAGAGGATTGTTACAGTGAGGTGACAGGTTTAACTTTATCCCATGATGCATATCAGCAGTTGATGATTAATCCATCCAGGTTGAAAATCTATACCGATAAATTTGAACTTTTACATTATTCAATAATAGCTACACTTGTGACAAAGGGAGATTGAAATGAAAGGAGATAGCAGCTCTGCGATATTCGTACTTCTAGTGATAGCACTTTTTGTTGGAGCATCTTTAGTAATTTTCTATGGATGGATCAAAATAAACCAAGGGGAAATAAGTAAAACCAAATGTGTAGCAGCGCAGCAAAACTACTGCATGGCTTTGATTAATAATCAAAATCCAACATGGGATATAAAAGATCCAAGCTGTACAAAACCGAGTGATGAAGAATGCAAGAGGATGTTTGGAAAGGATTAGCAGCTAGCGATACTATAGGAATTTTGTTGGTTATTCTTACAACCGTATTTTTTCTCGTTTACATCTTACCAACCTTATTTTCAACAATAATAGAGACCTTAGCCAAAAGCTCACCAGAAAATGTGGCAAGGCAGGTTTCTAGCTTAATTTCTTCCTCCGCGACCTCAACTTTTGAAAGCAGGATAGAATATTTTCCAGGAAAAGATAAAGAATATAAAATTGAAATTTTCGATAGGATAGTTAAAGTTGGTATAAAATCTAAGCTATCTTATGCTGAAAAAACACAAAGCAAAAAACCTATTTTAATAGACTTATATTATAGAGGAGACGATGTCAATACTTTCATTATTTCAAAAAAATTTGTAGGTGTTTCTAGCTATGCTTTCGAGGCAACAAAAAAATAAAGGAATTACCTTTACTTTGACATCAATAATAGAGGGTTTTTTAGTTATTTTGGTAGTGGCCCTCTTATTGTGGTTTTCTTTTAATAAAATAATGGAGATACATGTTACAGTTGAAGAAAATCTAAATGAAAGACATTCGATAATCCTAGCAAATGCTTTAATATCTAACGAGAAAATCGCTTACATAAAAGATGGTAAAATACTACGAGGGGTTTTAGATGCTGAGAAATTAGATGAATTGTTCATTAAAAAATCAGATTTTTTATCGGATGTCAAGTTACTAACTAATGATGTTGATTTAGGAATATCCTATCCTAACTCCATAATTATCGTTCTAGTTCTAGATCTAGAGAAATGTGACAACAATGATTGTGACGGCTGGATTGTAAGATTAAAGTCGCCTCTGTCTCTATCCGGAATTTCTTTAATTAATTTTATGGATTGTCTTAATAGTAACATAAAAGTTGATGTTGGAACAATATTTAGATTTTTTTTAACAACAGGTGGTTTGTGGCAGCCTTGGGATATAGATAAATGCGTAAAAAACAATATTCCACCATCTTTCAAATCATTTTTTAATAAAAATAGAATAACCTCTCAAGGATTTCCTATATTGATAAAATATAATGACACTATTCATGTAGGGAGGATTTTTGTCGGTTTAGGTGAGTTTATATGAAGGCATTTCTTCCTTTTACTTTGGCTATTGTAGGTTTAATCACAACTATTACTATTGTAATAGGAATAGTCCTACCAATAGGAGTATTGAAGTATCATCTAGTTACGACAATCGAATATGAGTATAAATATGATAACGCACAACTTGCATTACTAAATTTTTTGTTTTCTCCTTACGATGATAAGCATTTGATTTATAGAATATTGAGTGAGAGAGAAAATTTCTATTCTAATGAAACTCAAAGTAAGATAGAAGAAAAGTTAAAATTATTTACCTTGTCAAACTGTTTTAAAATTGTCAATGAAACAAGTGTTATATTTACCGGAAAATGTGAAGCAAGAAACAATGTAGGAGAGATTTACATATTTAGGCCTTATGATAAAGGATTAATAGAAAAATTAATATTGGTGTTCGAATGAAAGGTTTAGGACCAGTTGCACTAGCTCTTGTAGCAGCTTTTGCTATTATTATGATTGAGGGCATAATTTTAAATGTATTTATTTTTAAGATGATAGGCTTTAAAGAATCGGCATTAGAAGAGGAATATATTTATTCAGTGAATAAAGTAGAGGCAATAAAAAGAGGACTACCATATGCTCTTTATTATTCTTACAGAGAAGCTCTCAATAGGGCAGGAGTAGATGATATTTCTAGAATAAGTGATTTGAGTGAGCTTGAAGAAAACGTAACGATTATTTTCAATGAATATAGAAAGAAATTAGAAAATATAACAAATGTAGTTGTTCCTGCAGGTAAGATAGAAATAAAAGCAAATTCCTCTGAAGTTGAAGTATCATTCTTTTCTGATTCTCTAATTTCTTACTCATATTCATCATCGTCTTTAAAATTTGTGATCAAAGAAAATCCTAATGTCACAATAAAAGTTGTTGATAATGAGTTGATTGAGAATTTTTATTAAAGCTTTTAAATAAGAAAAATATATAAGAATTATGGTAAAGGCTCTAACAACAGCTGAAGTGATCGCTATCGTATTTGCTGTAATAATTATTGCTGCTCTGCTTTACTTTCTTTGGGCAAAAGGTTTCCTTCCTTTTACATGGGGTATAAGCGAATCTGATTGTAAAAGGGCCATTTTACAGTTTTGCTCAAATCAAATTCCTGCTGATAATTTGAACAAGGATTGTATTAGATACTTTGTTGGCTTAAACCAAGGTACTTGGCAAGACTGCCTAGACTCTAAGGATATAAATAGTGATAGTTGTAAAGAGGTATGTAACTGGGTTTCTGGTCTAAGATGATTCTTCTTTCTTTTCTAATTCTAAGCATTCTTTAGTTCGTGTATAAGGAATTATTTCACTAGATAAATAATCAGCGGATCTTTCATAATAAAATTCTACTATTATATTAACAAAACTTAGACCTCTTTCTACTTGCCGTTTTTCTCCCGTTTCTTCTTTCTTAGATAAAATCTCACACAAGCCAGTATTATCAATGGTTTTAAATACATTCTCCCAGTTTTTATTCCATTCTGATGTTTTTTCGTTTTCCTTTCTATTGCAAAACTGTTTCAAATAATTTAAAGAAACACTTGCTTCTTCAACTGTGTTTGAGGTTAAATTTTTTATAGTTAATTTAACATGTGGCGGTGCAAGTTTACATAAAATTCCACCTACTTCCTGTCCACTTTTTAATTCGTATCCATGAAGGATTTCATCAATATTCCTACAAGAAATTATCTGTGTTCCAACCTCTTCTATAATTTCGATTTCTTTTTCTTTATCGATAGTATGAATCACTGTGTTTTGTGGCTCAACTTTAAAGTCGCGAATATCTATATCTCCACCCCCCTCGTTTTTAAAAGTTACATAAAGGCTAACATCCTCTAAGTACTTGTGTACTTGCGCAATATAAGGGTTTGGTTGAAATTCTAACGTAACACTCAATGGCCCTTGAACTAATTTTGTTGCATACACCGGTTTTGTTATATTTTCAGAATAATACAATTTTCCACTTCCTAAAAAGAATCCACTGTGTTTTACATTTATTTTTGCCCTGAGTGATTCTTTTGAGCAGGTTGCTGTTGTCCAATCGATGCATATGCAATCAAAAGTTCCAATTTCACCGCAAATGAAATTATCTTTACATGGTTTATCTCTCGCACACTCTACTTTATCAGTGTAGACTTCGCTTATTTTACCCCAAATGTCAGTTTTATAAAACCCTTTAGCTATTGCTATTTGTTTTGCCCAATAAGAGCATGTTTCTTTTCCAGCTTTTAACTCTTTAGGGTTAATATATACTGAATCTTGATAGGATTCCCCCGCAGATAATTTATTGGTCTTTTGTTGAAATGGCTGAATGAACTCTATTCCTTTACCGTAGGATGAGATGATTGAGGGTTGAATGGTAAACTCAATGGGCCTTTCATACTTATTTGAGATTGAAAAAGAAAATTCATAGGGTTCTCCAGCATAAAGAGTAGAAGCTGGTTCTATTTTTACTGAAATTCCACCTCCTACTGGGATGGTTATGGTTTTAATTGGATCTACTTTTACTACTCTTGGATTGCAGTAAGTTTGAGAATATAAAAACGGAATATTTTTACAAAAAGCATACCAAGACTTTGGTGAAATCCAAGAGATAAAGAAAATTATAAGGATTGTTAAAGCAATAGAGGAAACCCAAAATTCAAATCCTGAAAGTGAGATAGCAAGAATAATGAATAAAAATAGAATTCCAAAAAAGACGAGATAAGCACCTAATGTTCCTATTCTAGTAGATAAAACCCAAAAGCAGGCTTGATTTCCACAATTTATGAACTGTGTAAGAATAAGTAAACTTATAATTATCACTAGGTTTATAATAAAATCCATAAGTGGTAAGAAGATTAAACGGAGAGCAACAATTAAAATTATAAGAATGATTAAAATTATAGCAAGTGGAATTAACAAATTCTGTAAATGAAATGGAAAGAAGATTAAAATTGGAATTATGACTGCGGCTAATATTTGCCATATAGATATTTTTTTTCTATTCTCTTTCATGTGCTCGAGCTTCTTCTTTAGGTATTCTATAATACTTTTTTCATAATTTTTAACAACTTCTTTCCAGTAATCAAACATTTCTTTATTTAGATCTCTATCTTTTTATCTCTCTGCAAATATTAAAATATGGAAGTTTTCGGTCTACCTTTAAACGAACTAGTTTTTTCAATTTTTCTACCTTTACTTCTTTTCTATTTGATTCTTTTCATTTTCTTGAAAAAATCAAACATTTTTGGAAACGTGGGAAATCTTTATTATTCTCTAACAGCCTTAACACTTTCTTTGATTTCCGTTCTTTCCCTCTATTCTTTAGGTCTGACAAAAATTTTACCTTATTTGGCGGCTTCTTTAACAGTTGTGTCTTTTGTTGCTGTTTATATTTTTGGAGTTTTCAGATATTCTGTAAATGTTGCTACAAGAGAAGAAAGGTTTGATAAATTGAGGGAGGAAATTGAAAGTTTGACTAAAGAATACGAAAAAGAAAAAGATGAAAAAAAGAAAGTAGATATTAAGAAAAAAATTAAAGAAAAGCTTTCTGAGATTGAGAATATAGCAAAACAATTGGGTAGAAAAATTGAGGAAGAAGAATGGTATAAAAATGCTAAATCGAAGGTTTGATCAAAATGATAGATTTGATAATAAGCTTATCTTTTTCATTTTTAGCATTTCTAGTTTTATATGGCCTCTTGAATAAGATAAAACTTTTTGAGCGGGGCGTGAACTTTGTAATATCGATTATAATCTCTTTTTTTGTGCTTTTTGCCTTCGAGTATTATAATGGTGTAATATCTCAACTATTTTCAATTTTTTCTCTAGTTATTTTGCTCGTGTTTATTATTTTATCATTATACTTTTTTAGTAAGAAGAAGCAAGATTTATAAATTAAGAAAATTAAGAATTTTTATGTATGAAAAAAGATTTGGTGCTTTGATACTATTCTATTCTTTACTCTTTTCTTTGGCTTTTGCCCAAAGCGCTAATGATTTTAATAGTTTAATTGGGGGTTTAGTTTCTGTAGTTTTCATAGTAATTTTTGTAATAATTTTATTGATTCTCGGTGGCGTTATAAAGAAACCTACTGGAGGGGGCATACCAGGTTTTCTTATAATGTTTATTGTATTAGTAATACTTCTATTTGTTATTCCTATGTTTGTACCATATCCTCAGTATTTAGAAGTTCCAGCGAATTTTAAGATAATTCCATTGCCATCATATGCAGCTCAGATCTTTATGATGCTTGGTTTACCAGAAGAATGGATGTACGTGCCAGCTATAATCTACTTGTTCATACTACCTTTTGCTGCTATATATACACTAGTTTGGGCGTTTTTACAAAGCTTGTTAATATTTACTAATGTCCCTTCTTCAGTGAACAGAGTTTTAGCCTTCATTGTTGCATTTTTGACAATTCCATTTGGTTGGTTTGTGAAAATAGTTTGGGTATTATTCAGCTTTATGGGAGCATGGAGTGTCGTCATTTTTGTTGCAACTTTTGTAATTGGAGTTTTCTTTAGAGGGTACGGAAAAGTAGAGGAAGAAAGATATGCACTAATGGGAAAAAAGTGGAGAAGTGAGGCAAGAAGGAGATTAAACAATGCACTTAATGATATAAATAATAAACAAGCAGGAGGAGCTATCAATGAGATTAATGCTGCTTTGAATTTTTCTGGTTTTCATCCAGATTATTATAAGCAGCTTGATAACGCCAAAAATTTATTGAATCAACAACAACCTGATTGGAAGGGTGCAGAAGACGCAATAAAGAAGGCCTTGCAATATATATAGAATCAGTATAGGTTTTAAGCTTATAAACTATAGAGTATAAAATCAAATTATCTGTTATAGTCATTAGGAGGTGTTGTAAATGCCAGAAGAAACAAAAGAACAACAAGCTGATAATGTTGTATTCATAGGAAAGAAGCCAACAATGAGCTATGTTTTAGCAGTAATAACTCAGTTCACAAACGGACAAAAAGAAGTTCACATTAAAGCAAGAGGAAGAAGCATCTCAAGAGCAGTAGATGTAGCACAAGTAGTTCAAAGAAGGTTTATGCCAGATGTTAAAATCAAGAAAATAGACATAGGAACTGAGGAAAGAGAAGTAGAAGGAAAAG
>Ga0209739_100987_pt1 | contig 10180 bp, 5 predicted proteins | sample JossMetagenome_2_FD_184729 | JGI IMG/M metagenome (GOLD analysis project Ga0209739, IMG submission 184729) | Hot spring sediment microbial communities from Joseph's Coat, Yellowstone National Park, USA - JC3_ASED (SPAdes) (version 3) | ecosystem: Environmental > Aquatic > Thermal springs > Hot...
GGCAAAGGTGGCACACGAGGCAGGGGCCTACATAATAGTTGACGCTATACAGCAGGCCGGGGCCCTTAGGGTTGATGCTGACAGGCTGGGCCTGGACTTCGTGGCGGTCGGCTCCCAGAAGTGGCTCATGGCGCCCTATGGCGTTGGGGCGCTGTGCGTGAGCAGGAGGGCGGTGGAGGAGCTCAGCCCCCCTAGGCCAGGCTACCTGAGCCTAGCGGTTAAGGACTGGGACGCCTTCTGGGCGGACCCCTCAAAGACCCCTGCAGGGTGGACGCAGGTCGAGGAGGGGGCGCTAAAGTTCGAGTACGGCGGAACCTTCCCTCCCCTTTCCCTGAGGGGGCTGGCGGCCAGCGCCTCGCTGATAAACGAGCTGGGGGTCGAGAGGGCCGAGGAGGCCGTTCTGAGGCTGAGGAAGGCGCTCGTCGAGGAGCTGGAGGACCTACGCCTCGAGGTCCTGTCGCCGCCGGAGGCCAGGAAGGCCAGCGGCATAGTGCTCTTCAGGGTACCCAGGGGCCTGAGGGAGAACTACATGGCGGCGGTGAGGCTGAGGTCAAGGGGGGTGATGGTCTCAGCCAGGGGGGCCGCTGGAGTATGGGGGATAAGGGCCTCTGTGCACTTCCCTAACAGGGAGGAGGACGTTGAGGCGCTGGGGGAGGCGCTGAGGGGGCTGAGGGACTGAACGTGGCCGTGAAGGCTCTGCACAGGCCTGACCCTAAAGGGGTTACTCACGGCCCAGCGTCACGTGACAGTTAACACGCGCAGGCTAGCAGGCTAGGAGGATGTTAATTTAGGCTTTTCAGCCCATTTTAGCTCCTGTTAAAACAAATGTAGACACATTTTACATTATAGGACGTTATTATAGGACGTTTCAAATCATAGTGGTTAGCTTGTCGATAGATCATCTTAATGGCTTTCGTCAGCTGCTCTTAGCTAAGTTAGGCAAAAAGATTTATATGTAAATAGCTGTAGCCGCTATCGTAGATAGACATGACTACAGTTATAGGGTTTAATTGGCCCATTGAGCACGATCACGCTGTAGCAGTTATCGTTGATGGAAAGTTAGTTTTTGCTTCAGAAGAGGAGCGGTATACAAGACATAAACATTCGCCTCATGAACTGCCGATTAACGCGCTTAGGCAGGCCTTTATCTATTTGAAGAATAGGCTAGGAATAAAACCTAAAGACGTAGACGCCTTTGCTGTAAATTATGACCCTAAGCTTTTACCTTGGAAGGTAAGGTCTCTTCTTGCTCTACTTAAGCCTTGTATATTAGGGGGCGTGTATGAGATACCGTCTCTAAACGGATCTAACCCTTATGTTACTTTTCTAACGCACATCCTTTCAGGAGATTACCTGACCTTCGCCCGCGCGCTTGTAAGGCACGTGATCCTCAGCCTTGGCGAGGAAGCGCCAAGCGACATAAGGGTCATCCCGGTTCGCCACCATTTAGCCCACGCGGCCTCCGCCTACTACTTCTCGGGGTTCAGCTCAGCTGCCGTGCTCTCAGTTGACGGGTCTGGAGAGTATGAGTCTACCGTTATCTGGAAGGTAAGGGACGGGAGCTTCGAGCCGGTACTGTCTATGTATACTTCATATGGGTCCCTAGGCTTCCTTTACGAGTGGACAACGCATCGTCTTGGATTAGGAAGGCTTGAGGGGCCCGGAAAGGCCATGGGCCTTGCCCCCTACGGGGAGAGGTCGAAGTACTATGACAAGCTCAGGGAGTTCGTTAAGATAGACCCTGAAGGGGATGAGCCGTACGCTATCCTAGTTAACGGCAAGAAGGTTAAGACTAAGGATCGGGACAAGTGGGACTCCATTTACCCGTATGTCGCAGAAAACGTCATCGGTGGCAAGTCACTTAACTGGAACCCCAGGGGTGAGCTCAGCAAGGACGCCGCGAACGTCGCCTGGGCAGCGCAGAGGGTGACCGAGGAGGCCATGCTTGCAACGGCCAAGTGGGCCAGGGACCACACAGGTGAGGACAAGGTTGCCCTGGCGGGGGGAGTGGCTTTGAACGCTAAGGCCAACATGGAAATTCACTATGCTAGGATATTTAACGAGATGTTCATATTCCCTGCCGCCAACGACGCCGGAGGCCCGATAGGCGCGGCTGCCTACGTTTACGAGCACGTCCTGGGGGGCAAGATGAGGCACGGCAGGCTCACCGACGTCTACCTGGGCCCCGAGTACTCCGACGATGAGATAAAGAAGGTCATCCAGAGGAGCAAGTTCAAGGCTGAGTACGTAGGTGAAGACGTTGGCGTTGTCGCAGATTTAGTGGCCAAAGGTGAGATAGTGGCCTGGTACCAGGGGAGGGCTGAGCTGGGGCCGAGGGCCCTGGGCAACAGGTCAATCGTTGCTGACCCAACTAGGCCTGAGTACTGGAAGGTGGTCAATGACATAAAGGGGAGGGAGTGGTGGAGGCCGCTGGCCCCCTCCCTCCTTGACGAGGACAAGGAGGTCTACTTCAGGGACCCCGTGAGCCACGAGTTCATGATACTCATGTTTTACTACAAAGATGAGGAGGCGTGCAAGAGGGTCCCAGTAACTTGTCACGTAGACATGACGGCGAGGCCGCAGACTGTGACCAGGGACCAGAACAGGACCTGGTACGACCTTATCAAGGCCTTCAAGGAGATTAAGGGCGAGGGCCTGATCATGAACACGTCGTTTAACTTGGCAGGTGAGCCCCTCGTCGAGACCCCTCAGGACGCCATCAGGAGCTTCGCCCTGGGCGGCTTTGACGCCATGTACATGCAGGGGTGGCTGATAAGGAAGAGGTGAAGGGCGATGGACATTTCTACTCCTTCAGGACAAGAGTTCAGGAGGTCAAACTTTTACTTAATAATCTTAATAATTTGATAAAAGTACTAGGCCTTCTGCTCTGGTTGTTTTAACTCATGTCGTAGAGTCTGTTCTTGTTGCAACGCAATAAATAATGAAGAGGCCGTGAAGCCTGTTCAGGTCAGTTCCTTGTTAACCCGAATTCACGAAACAAGCCAGTGGTCTGTAAGTCACCAATATGGAAGCAGTAAGAGGCCTTGGCTTTGCTGAAGCCGACCGAATTATGCCATTGTTTATTGTGGCCTTTTTAAATGTCTACAGCAAAATACCGTCCTTAGATATTGTACTAAGTAGCTTTAGGCACTAACCTACTTACCTAACTTTTACAATGATAGATGTTCTGGCCTAGCTTTGGTTCGTGCACCATGTGGGGCCCGCACTCGAAACCCAGCTCCTTCAGGGATGTGAGAAGTTTCTCGTTGTTGACGCCAGTTATGAAGGGGTGCGTCTCGAGTATTATGTGCTCAAAGGCCCTCAGCCTCTCTCTCAGGGCCAAGTATCACCTGCGCCTCGCAGCCCTCGCAGTCCATCTTGAGCAAGTAGGGGTCGTCGATCATGTCAAGTAGGTCGTCTAGGGTGACGCCAGGCACCCTGCAGGGGCCGCTACCCTTAAGCGTAGAGAAGGCGCCAGACGAGAACACGTCATAGTCACATGGAACGCTCGCTGGCTCATTGCTGAGGGCTGCGTTTAACACCCTCACCTTGTCGGTGGCGCCGCTCAGCCTCACGTTCTCCTCTGCGCACCTGGCCACGTTGGGCAGGGGCTCAACGGCTATCACTTTCTTTGCCCCATTGAGGACGAAGTAAAGGGCAGAGTCGCCAACGTTGGCCCCTACGTCAACTACTTCCCTGCCCCTGAGGCCAGAGAGCACCTCAGGGACCTCATATTGGTCCTCTGCAAAGATCTCGATAAGGGAGTCAAAGTTTATACAACTAGGGTTGAAGGCCACAGAAATGCCGTTAACCTCTAGGCTTACCCTCTCCGGGCTCACGTCAATCGAGACCCTGTTGCCTGAGGCCTGAAGCCTGCACGCGTAGGAGGCCAAAGAGAGGGCTGTCACCAGCCAAAGGGGGGCCTCCTGAGGCTTAAGGAGGCGGCCGGTCTTAGCAAGGTTCTCAGGCAGCTTTGGCCAGCACTTGGAGGCATAGTACGTAGTTATCGCCAAGGCCCCAAAGGTTGCCCTCCGTAACCTTACATCACCTATATTCTTCAGCCTGACGCTCAGCTCCTCCTCTTAGCTAAGTAGCCTAGGAGGGCTGTCAGCCAGCTCCTCTCAATGGGCTTCCTAACGGACAGCGCCGTTAAGGCCTTCTCCCTAACCTTGGCAGGGCTCAGCAACTTCAGCTCAATGTAATATTATTAGCCAGCTTTATATAATTGCTCTGCCGCTCTGCACGCCCTCACTTGCTGTCATTATTTTGATGACTCGAAGCGAACATATTTAGCGCTCTTCAGCCGCCTCAAGAGGCCTACAGCTCTGAGCCTCAAAAAGGTTGAAGTGAAAATAGTCGTTTATAGCCTCTACGGCGTTCAAGCTCCTCACCCCAACTATTGACTCTCCCCGGTTCATCCACCTACACTTGTAAGGCCCTGGTGAAGCCGTAGACGCCCACGAGGGCCAGGTCGCTTATGGGCTCCCTCGGCTTCTCAACCACCCTGACGACCCTCACCAGCTTGGCCTGGTCTTGGTGTACTCTGAGTAGTAAACCCTCTTGTAAACAGACTCACCCAGCCTGTAGAGCGCCCCGCCCAGGGGGGAGGAGAACAGGGGGTACAGGGCGAAGGAGACGAGCGCCGGTAGCAGGCCGGACTCCGCGAGGCTCCACGGGCCTCTCAGGTAACACCTGAGCGCCCTGGCCAGGTCCCTTAGGCTTACCCTGAGGCAGGATGGCAGAGGGCCGAGCCTGAGCAGCATCTGAAGCCCGGCCCTGGTCGACAGGGAGTGAAGGCCGTAGTAGTTGCAGTCGTCCCCAAGCACCTCAGTGATGAGCCTGTAGGCCACCGCAAACTTCAGGTAGCCCAGGGCCGCCCTGAGCTCAGCGGCCCTGACGTCGCCGAGCTGCATGGAGAAGTTGGCGGAGAAGCTGGCCCCGTGGACCCTGTAGAGCGTCAGCCTCCTGTCTGTGAAGTACAGGAGGCCTCCGGCCTTTAATGAACTGGCAAATGTAAAGCTGTCGACGCTGATCGGGAGCTCCCTAAGCAAGTGGGCGCTAACCTCAAGGGCGCTCCTTCTGACCGCCAGCGAGCTGCTGTTGAAGTCCGCCCCAGCCCTTACTTTAAGTACTAGGTCGGCAACGCTCACGTTATACCTTTTGGCGAGGCCGCGCAGCTTATCAACATCAATAACTATAGGGCTTCCCCCGACCAGGTTCTTAGAGACATGGAGAGAAGGCGGGGACCTCTCAAGCAAGTTCCCATTACCATCAATTATCGTCTGCGAGTTGTGAAAGTATACAAGACGCTTAAACGAGGTGAAGGCCTTGTAGACCTCCTCGAGCCTATTACTGACATACATGTCGTCATCATCAAGGAAGGTTATAACCTCGCCCCTCGACTCCTCAAGGCCCGCCAGGACCATCCTTCCCTGATAGAGATCATCATTATATACCTCCTTCCAGCCGTTCCTCGAGATTATGTCGTCTGACTCCTTGTCATCGAAGTTCTTAACCACTATGACCTCAAATTTGTCCCTTGGAAGGGTCTGAGCCTCAAGGCTCCTCAGGGCGAAGGGAAGGTACTTCCTCCTGTTGTAGGCAGTAACTACGACCGAGATGTAAGGCTGACCTATCAACCCGCCCTCTGAAGGCCTAGCAACTATTTAGCTATTATTAAAGTTATATGCCTTCCTCCTCAGCCCTCGTCATCCTTCGTTCGCTATCCCCTCCAAGGCCCTTTACACGGCCCTAGCCACATCATCCCATGTGAACCCCTTTGAGGATTCGATGCCTTCCCTGCCAGGCCTATCCCGTCGCCGCCCCTGAGCAGCTCATAGGCCTCATTTACAGGGCCCTTTATATCAAGGGACCTGACCCTTATCACCGCCCTTGTCTCTGCATAGTTGAACTTCATAATAATATGTTGTAAGCAACGACGGACGTGTCGCGGGAGAGGGACTCAAGGACAATAAGGTAGAAGGCGTTAAGCCTTATAGAGTAGACAAAGATATTCGAGGAGAAGCCTCTTCAAGTTGCCGCTTACTTTAACTCTTGAGTTAAACTCGGAGCTCAAATGCGTCAGGCTTAATGAATCGAAAGACTTGATGTGCTTATTGACGTTACCTTTTTAATAAGGACCGACGCCTTAGCCCTGGAAGAGGCAGTGAGGGTAGCGCTGATCCACGCGGTGTTCTTCAGCGCCGGAGGAGCTGAGAGGCTACTCCTAGAGATGCGCAGAGCCTTGAAGGATCTAGGCCATGACGTTGATCTTTATACGGCCTATTTTGATAAGAGAGCCTGGGATGTAATAACTAATGGCATGAGTGATGTTCCAGAGCCAATTATCCTCAGGGAACCTATGATCAGTAAGATTTTTCGCAAAGCGCAGCTACTTAGGATGCTCTTAACTGCTTGGCGCCTAGAGGAACCCGTTGAGAGGCTCAGGCCCCACTACGACCTAGTTATTGAGACCCAGATTAGCGTGCCGTTCAGGTGGGCAGACGCCACTTACGTGCACTTCCCGCTTGTCGACAGTCTGAAGTTATTGGAGCACCAGCACAGGTTGCGCCTCTATGAGAGGGCCTACAACTCGCTTGCCATCTGGATGGCCAGGGCGCTTGCGGATTACACTAAGCCTGTGATGACCAACAGCACCTGGTCAGCTAAGTACATAAGGGAGACATACGGTAGCAAGAGGGTCTACGTCGTTCACCCCCCGGTTAACGTGGAGGAGCTGTCGTCAATAGGCGGCGACAGGGGCAGGATAGTTCTTACTGTGAGCAGGATAGACTGGGGCAAGAATGTTACTGAGATCCCGGAGGTGGCTAAGCTTGTGCCTGAGGCCGAGTTCTACCTAGTTGGATCTACAAGACTTGACTCAGGGCCCGTTCTAGAGGTCCTCAAGGAGAGGGCTGAGAGACTGAGGAACTTCCACCTTGAGACCGACGTGCCAAGGAAGAGGATAATTGAGCTCATGTCCCAGGCGTCAATATACCTTCACCCTCCCTTCGCAGAGCACTTTGGTATAGCAATTGCCGAGGCGGCGGCGGCAGGGCTTGTGCCAGTTGTCTACAGGGACGGGGGAGGCTGGACTGACATAGCCTCAAGAATTGACCAGGGGCTTGGGTACACGGGCGTTGAGGAGGCCGCATCAATTATAAGGTCGCTGCTTAACGACCCTGGGAGGCTTAAGGAGCTCTCGGCCAAGGCCAGGGAGGTAGCCAAGGGGTTCAGCTACGAGAGGTTTAAGGAGAGGCTTGATGAAGTAATTAAGGAGCTGGCAGGACCTAAAGCTAAGAGTTAGAAGTCTTACAGTCCTAGTAGCAAGTTAAGAGGTAACAACACCCTAAAATAAAGTAAGGCCCTCGCCTTGATCTGGTCCTCAAGTCTTTTTATCCTCGCTATAGCCTATCGCCTGTGGGAGTAGCCGTACGTCATACAGGGCCAGGGTCTTCGCCGGCGCCACGAAGCTGTTCAGCGGCTACGCGGTAACCCTGGCCCTGCAGGCCGCCTTCTACTTAATCATAGTGAGGGTCCTGAGCCTCAAAGGCCTTGGGGCCTACGCAGCCGCCGGTACCCTCTTCACGCTGCTCCTGCCGCTCCTTGTATGGCCCATATACGGCATAGGCAGGTACGTCATAGGCTACTACCAGACCGGCAGGCTTGAGGAGGCGAGGGGGCTATACATCAGGGGCCTTGCGATAGTGCTCACTTCTAGCGTCGCCATAGCCGTAGCCATCTGGGCCCTCGCATCGCCTTTCTCAGGGCTATATTATGGCACGACCCGCTACGCCTGGCTGCTAAGGCTCACGGCCCTTGACCTAGTAGTATATACTTACTACAACTACGTTTACTACGTAGCCTTCCAGGCCTCCACAAGGTTCGGCAAGTGGGGCCTTACACAGGTCGTCTGGGCCTTCACTAGGTACGGCGTGGGCCTTGCCCTCCTCTTTGCCGGCTTCGGCCCCGCAGGCCTGATAGCAGGCTGGGTAGCTGGCGACGCCGTCTCGGCAGCCCTCGGAACCTATTGGTCTTTGGACTTTGTAGTTGGAAGCAGGAGCAAGGCCCCCCTGATTTCGGCCCTCTCTATTGCTGCCCCTATAGCCATAGGCTACTTCATGGCGACGCTGTTTCAGAACATCGACAAGCTCTTCGTCCTGAGGTACATAGGCCTAGCTGAGATGGGCTCCTACTCGATCATAATGATAGGCTCCGTCATGCTTCAGAACATTGTTTACAACACCCTTTCAGGCGCCATTTACCCCGTCTTCGTTAAGTTCGAGGAGGGTGGCTCCCTAAGCGGAGAGGCTGTCGCGGCCGCAATAAGGTACGTCACGGTGCTCACGGTGCCCCCCTTCTTCCTCATAGCTGCCCTCGGCAGGCCCCTGATACAGCTCCTCCTCGGCTCCGCCTTCGTCCATGACTGGGAGGCCTTCGCCGTCCTCATGGTAGGCCACGCCGCCATGAACTATGACCTGCCTATAACACAGGCCCTCCAGGCCAGGAAGGCCACGAGGACGCTCGGCGCCCAGACCGTAGCGTCTGCGGCAGTCATAGCCGCGCTGAGCCCGCCGTTGATCACGCGTTGGCTCGCTATAGGCGCCGCTGTCGCATATGTCCTGGCGAGGCTTGTTGGCTTCCTTGGCGTGGCCGCCCCAAAGGCCAGGTCGCTGGGCCTCCTTAAGATTGACCTAAGGGAGTACGCTAAGACTGTCTCGGCAGCCATTATAACGTTCGCGGTCACGCTCGCAGCCGAAGTTGCCACAGGCTTCGGCCTAGTCCTTCTGCCCCTCTACATAGCCCTTGGCGGCATAGCCATGGTGGCCTCGCTAAGGGTCCTAAGGGTCCTAAGGGCAGACGACTACATAGCCCTCATGGAGGCGACGCCAGCCAGTCTGAGAGGGCTCGTGGCGAGGACCTGGTCCCTCCTCGGCCTTCCAATGCCAGATCCTCAGAGGGCGCAGTAAAAGCTCATAGAAGGGCCTATGATTAACTGTAACCTCGCACAGGCTGGTTACGCTATTTAGCTGAGAGGTCCGGGCTCAGGGAGCTAATTACCTCGTTAAGCTTGGGAGCTCCGCGAGCGGGAAGTGCACATAGATGGCGTTAGCCCACTTAAGGGGCGCGCCAGGTAGGGTCTCAATAATAGGTCATAGCGATGTCTAGGCTTTTTAGCGTGCTTTCCCAGATATAGCGCCGTCAGGAGTAACCTTAGCAGCAGCGTTCTGTTGAAGAGCATGTCCATCAGCTCTATCGGCGGCTCCCTGAGAGCAGTTGGCCTCGGTATGTAATCCATGCTACCCGTCAGCACTCCCAGGCCCTCTCACTCAAGCGGGCAGTGTAGAGGTCGACCTAATAGTTGATATCTCTCAGGACCCTGTACATGCCGGGGGTAAGGCTCTCAGACCCACCACCTCCTCGAGAAGCGGGTAGACTAACTTGTATCCTCACGGGCCTCTCTAACGAAAAGGAGGCCTTGGCTTTTCGCACAAAGGTTATCAGATCTTAGCTAAAGCCGATCAAAACGCTCTTACTATTGCCTTTAACATTACCTTAAGTAATTATAAGGCATATAACGCCCTGCTTTGCTAAAAGGACTGTTTAAGTCACATTATAACGATGGTCCTGTCACTGGGCACTTATTACTTAAGGTGGCGGGCAAGATATTATGTCAGGCTGCGTATAAATTATTCTGGCATAGGCGTGCTCTATGACCTCGGGCCCGTAGGGCCTCAGCCTTTGGAGGAACTCCTCAAATATGCTACGCCAGTCCCTCACGAAGTATATGTCCTGGACTACGTACTTGCCCTCAGGGCTTACGTCCTCTATTTTGCCCATGTTCCTCAGCCCCTGCAGGTAAACGAGCTCCACGTTCGAGAGGCCCTTGGAGACCCTGTCCCCGATCAGGCTCGAGAGGGGGCCTAAGAGGAAGAGGCCGCCTATCATCAGGGGGTCACCTCCCCTGACCACTTGCGCTACCTCTGAGGGAAACAGGGCCCAGCCCCTCAACCTGTGGACCTCGTTCTTGAGCTGCCTAAAGATGAAGTGGAGGAGGCCCTTCGTGTAGCGGCGCTCGCCTCGGTAACCCCTTACAGCGTAAAGCCTCGGAGCGTTGCAGGCGACCCTGACCGGGTAGTAGAGGGACCTGCAGAAAGTGAAGGCCCGAGCCCAGAACGGG
>Ga0209739_100988_pt1 | contig 10177 bp, 9 predicted proteins | sample JossMetagenome_2_FD_184729 | JGI IMG/M metagenome (GOLD analysis project Ga0209739, IMG submission 184729) | Hot spring sediment microbial communities from Joseph's Coat, Yellowstone National Park, USA - JC3_ASED (SPAdes) (version 3) | ecosystem: Environmental > Aquatic > Thermal springs > Hot...
GAGTCCTTGAGCCTCCTCGCATTGGCATGGCTAACTATGACTGGTTTCCTGGATATTGAAGCCACGTCCAGTACTGTCTGCTTGCTGGCGTGTGCAAGGTCAATCAACATGCCTAGTTCATTGGCTAGCTTAACCAACTCCTCCCCCTCCCCAGTCAACCCGTAATCCTTCCTGGAGTTGCATGATGCGGCGAACTTAGTGTCGTAGTTCCACGTCAACTGAATAACCCTGACGCCGAGGTTCCTAAGAATGTAGAGGTCGTAGACATCCCTTAGGGCGTCAGTGCCCTCAAGTGCTATGACTATGTTAACCTTGCCCAATGCATCGTTAGGCCCCCTAATTATCTTAACAAGCCCCCTCCTCTCAAGGTAATAATAGAACTTCAGGTGGTCTATTACGAGGTCGAATGAGAAGTGGGTTGGGTTAGTGGCCCTACCGTACAACCTCATTATTTTATCTGCATCCTCATTCCAAGTCCTCACATGCGGATATATTGCAGCGAACACAAGAGCCTGGTCAAACCTAGCCAGCTGGGCTATGCTAGATTGAGCTGGCCCATTAATAGTATCGCTGAAGTACTGGGAAGTCCCCCATGATATATCCTCATGAAGGTCAGCAATCCTCATGAGTTTAACACGCCAGGGAGGTTTATAAGGATAGGTAACTGCGAGTGGTTGCATCCCAGCGTCCTAATTGTGAAAGCTTTAATCCCCCGATGCATACCGTGGGTGTGCGTGGTTTAAATAGCCCTGTAGAGTATGTATTGCTGGTAACGTATGCATTGGTTTGGTCCGTGATACCACTCTATGCCCTATTTTCAACCTACATACTTTACTCAAGCGGCTTAACGCTAATGGGCATAGGCCTATTCAGCACATCCTACAACGTAGCCTCCATGATCGGCCAATACTCGCTAGGCTACCTATCAGACCTATTGAGGAGTAGGAGGAGGCTGATTATGATTGACCTACTCGTGATGATGCTGGCTACGGTTATTCTCGAGCTGAGAACATACATAATCTACTACATGCTCACCTCAGTCATAGTTGGTTTCCTGGCGGGCGGCTTCTCGGCGCTAATGCTGGCTTCATCATCCGAGATCTCCATGGTTAAGCTGGGTAGGAGCATTAGCATTGTTAGGATTGGGGGTGCCGTGGGTTGGATTGGGGGTAGCCTGGTGATCCCACTCCTGATCCTTGATTCATCACTCAGATACGCAACCCTATTCGCCCTATTTGAGTTAACCATGGCACTGGTGATAACGGCAGCTATGCTTAAGGAGACCTACTCAGCCAGGTTCACGACAAGGCTGACGTTGGGCACCTGGTCAATCATATCGGCCTACTCGCTGATAGCCGGGTTGGTCATATCCTCAGCTTCATGGTTCCTGCCGGTTTATGTGTATGTAAGGCGTGGTTCAATATTATACCTAGGCGAAGTCATTGCTGCTGGTGCAGCCGCCGAGGTGCCGACCATGATAGCCACGGGTAGTTTATTCGACAGCAGTTCAACCTTTAGGAGGTACCTATTCATGGTTAACGGGGTGGTGTTGTCACTGGCCTTCATACTCTACTCCCAGTTACCTTTAAGTGCCTTAATCGCAGCCCAGATCATTAGGGGCATTGGCTACGCCTTATTCATAATATCAACACCAGCCCTATTAATGAGCCTTGGTGTGGAGAGGGGTAAGGGTTCAGCGGTGTTCTTCTCAATGTTCTCCCTGGGGTCCATACTCGGTGGCCTAGTGGGTGGCACGTTGTCAACGATCATAGGCGTTAGGTACCTGTTCATCGTCCTATCACTAACTTTCCTAACCGTCTCCATGCTCATGAACATTGTGTTCATGGGTAGGGTTAAGGTTGTTAAGAGGGCGATTTAACCATAAGCAGTTAACGTCACCTAATGTACTTTAGTAACAGCTCCCTGCTCTTCAAGACCCCTGAATCATAGCCCTCCCTACCCTCGTACTCCAGTGAAACCCAACCATTGAAGCCATGTCTCCTAAGCATGCTGAAAACCCTATCGTAATCTATATCCAGGGTGTACCACACACCACCCCCGAAGTACGTCTTGGCGTGAACCATGGCGGTGTATGGGGCTATCATCTCCAACTGCTCATATGTGTTCTCAATGAAGTTACCCATATCCATTATTGCCCTGAAGTACCTGGAATTAACACTGTTGAATAACCTAACCATATTAGTGGCGTTGCCTGAAACACCCCAGTGGTTCTCCATGCCCAGTATAATACCCAGGTCCTCTGCTGTTGGGAGTAGGCTTCTTATGGATTCCTCAACCCACCTTAAGGCATCCTCCTCCGTGTAGCCGGGTAGCGGTGGCTCCTTTCCCTTATTCTTCATTAACTCATCGAAGCTTTCAATGGTCCTCCACCTACCTGAATTAACCCTTATGATGGATGCCCCCAGTACGTAGGCCACGTTTAACCATTTCTTAACCATCTCAACCTCCTTATCCCTAGAGCCGGTTAATGGGTTGACGAAGTTGTTGTGTATGGACACGGCGTATATGCTTAAACCAAGGTTGAAGGCCGTTCTCTTAACCTCCTTAAGGTCGCTTAGGCTTAAACCCTCCAGGTGGTCCTGCAGAACCTCCACACCACTGAAGCCGTGCCTTGAGGCCTTCTCAAGGTAGTGGTTTATGGGCATCTTCTCCCTCTCGAAATGCCAGTATGAGTAGGTTGAAACCCCCAGGTTCATACGCCTAGGCCTTGGTTAATCTATTTAAGTATTCCTCAGTACCTCAGGCCGTGCCTCAACATTAGCAGTGACTTGGCGAACCTAGATAACACGTTAGCCAACCCCTCCGGCTTCCTCTCGCTTAACCATAGCTTAGCGTAGGTCTCTATTAAACTCCAGTAGTCGTCCTCCCTGGCCTCACCGTTAATGGCCCTTAACCCAACCTCCATCATCCTCCTTATCAGCTCCAGGTCCTCGGGCAGTTTTACGCCACTGACCTCGTTTAGGATCTTGCCCCATGCATCCTTAATCGTGCCCTTAACCTCCTCACTTAAGGTGCTTAACCTGTCCAGGTACACCACGTTCTTTATGTTGTCGGCAACCACGCTGCTGCCGAATAGTTCACGGGTCTTAAGTACATCCTCACCTTCACCGCTTAACCTAACCCACTTGGCCTCCCAGTCACCGGTACCCTCGGCTATCTCCATTGATGCCAGTATTAGTGGTGTTAGGTATGTGAATAGGCACTCCTCGCCATCATCACCCCAAGCCGTTATTAGGAAGCCCCCAAGCCCACTCTCCCTGGCGGCTGTCAGGAAGTTCCTGATGTTGGTTAACGCCCTTTCGAAGTTTGGGTAAAACCTGTTCCAGTTTGATAGGCCTGGGCAAGCTAGTTGATTGTTGTAGTGCCCAACCCTGCTTATCATATCCCTAAACTCCCCTACGCTCAATGGTTCATAGTTCCAGTTGGCTATAATAACCTCATCCCACATCCTATCATTAATGACATTACCCCACATCGCCCTCTCCTCGCCGGGTAAGTAAACCCCGGTTAGCATGTCACCCCAAACCACGGGCACTTTACCATACCTCTTAACCATGTCGAGCAATGCCCTATAGTGGGTTAAGTATAGCTCAGGCCCCTTAAACACGAACCCAACCCTATCGAGGCTCCTACCCCTACCCAGCGACCAGGTTTCATCACCACCAATGTGGATGAGCCTCGACCTACTGGTCTCCAGGACATCCTGGAGGAGCCTTAGGGCGAATGCCCTAGCTTCCTCATTACTGGCATCCAACGTGCCATCCCTCGGAACCCACCAAAGCTCCCTAAACCTACTGTACCTAGGCAGGGAGAGTATGTTCTCCATGTGGCCGAGTAACTCGAGCGATGGCACAACCTCTATGCCGTATAACTCACCGTAATTAACAATGGAGTTCCACTCCTCCTCCGTCAACCTACCCCTTGAAACACCTATATCAGGGTAACTCCTCCAGGGGTAGAGGTCCTCTAGGTATATGAAGAAGTAGTTGTATTTAAGCAGGAACAGCCACCTAATAATGCCCTTAAAGGTGTCCACCCTGGGAACCCCACCCCTGGCTATGTCCAGGTGGAACCCCCTAATCTTGAAGTTAAGCTCTTCGTAAACCTCAACACTGGGCATGAAGCCCCTCCTTTGAAGTGCCAGTTGGATCATGGTTGCGTAGCAAATGGCCCTATTACCCCTAGCCTCGATTAAACCCTCCGTAACGTTAATGGTGCATCTATCACCCTCCTCCTCACTTAAATTAACTACCCAGGAACCCTTAGGGATGTTGAAGTCGAACAACATGTAGTCGGGTAGGTTACTGAAGCCGTCAAACCTAAACCACCTACCTGTGAATTGCAGTTGCCTTGGCTGGGGCACTATTAAAACCTCCTCGTCAGCAGCCATGAATAACAACTGGGCTTAACCTTATTAAAATTTAAGTCCATATGAAATAAGGTGTTATTGGTTCACCGCTAAGCCATGGTGGGCAGGCTTTATCTTGAACGGTGTAAATCCAACCACTACCTAACCTCCCTACCCCCGGGCATCCATGAATCACCCCCTAAGGCGCCATCAATATTAATGGTGAGGGTATTACAGCAACCTCAATAACATTACGTGTTATTTCCAGTCAATACGATGGGGACAGTCATTCAGTTCACGGTTGCGGTAAAAGAGTTAATGCATGGATGCATGTGAACCACTGGTCATTAAAGGATGTACTGGAGGCGGCATTATTGCGCCGGTGGGTTAGGTCCCATCATCTGGTGGCCGGTTCCTAATTACATCTAGGTTTAAGGCGTATATACGCATTAGGCTGGAGGCTGGTTAAGGTTTAGGATGACCTTGGCCTGCACGGTGTATGGATGAGGTGGCTGACGTGGCTCCAGCGATGCAGTGTTAGTATACTGAACCTGGTTACGCATTGCATGGTGACGTTACCCAGTGCCTTGATGTTTATCAGCCTTATGATGTTATCGGTGAGACGAAGAGCACGGTGTCACCCCTTATCACAACCATACCCCTCTTAACCGACATCTTAGGGTCTATTATCTCCTCCGCATTATCCAGCAGTAGGTTCATGTGCTGGTCGTAGTTCTTCAAAACACCCCTTATGGTTGTCCCATCCCTAAGCTTAACCAGCACCATACTCCCAACCACGGAGCCCAGCTCATCTTGAACGAACTTCATACACCTACTCGCCATAAAGCCACCCTAGTTTAGGTTTTTAATAAATTTTTGTCTCAGCTTGAACGGTAATAAGCCAGAGCCCCGTACCCCCTTGATGGCTTAAACCTGGGTTAGGCACGTAAGCTTTAATATCCGGTGCCTTAAGGTTGATTTAAGGGTGTGGATGATTAGGCTACATAAAGTAGCCCTAGGTGGCACATTTGACACAATTCACAGTGGACACATAATGCTACTCTACACTGCGGTTAAGCACGGCGAAAGGGTGCTTATTGGTGTTACCAGTGATGAGTTCGCGCAATCCTACAAGTCATATAGGGTTAGGCCCTTTGAGGAGAGGGTTAACCAACTGCTAATAACGTTAACCAGGGAGCTTCAGGCGGATAGGGGTAGCGTGATTATTGAGAAGATAAGTGACCCATATGGACCCGCCATAAGCGACCCAAGCATCGACGGCATTGTTGTCAGCCCAGAAACACTACAGAGGGCATTCGAGATAAACGACATTAGGGTTAAGAATGGGTTAAACCCATTAACAATAGTATCAATACCCATAATTAAGGACGGCTATGGTATTAAACTATCCAGCACATTAATAAGAAGCAGGATGAGAAACACCAAGCAATGAAACCAAGGCAACCTCCACCCACCCAGACAATGACCCCCATGAAGGTTTAAGTTCAGCGAGGTAAAATAACGCAAGTCAGCCGGTGCCTGGGGGTCATTGGGTTTTGGACTGTTAGAGTCGTAGTGATATTAATACTAAATTTTACGTTTAGGTATGAGGTACTTAAATTGACTAGTTACCATTATTTACGTGACCGAAAGACCACCTTGAGTTTTGGAGTGGTAGAGTCACGGTAATATTAATATTATCACGGCTTTAACAGTCCAAAACACAATGACCAGGAGCGCTTAAGGGTTGCCATTTGGCTTAGGAAAATGCTGAGTAAATGGGTATGGCGCATTAACTTAGTGGCTTAGGTATCCACTTTTCAATTACTTAACCTTAACCTTTCCTTTACCTTGCCGTACAGGTCCTCGGTTACCTTTTTCATCCCTCTTCAACTATCAAGTATTCCGCCACTTTATTCCTTATTTTACTTCTGATCTTGTCATCAATCTTGATGTACGCTATCCGCCTCCCATCAAGGTGCATACACACGTAGTAGAGACCTCTCCTACGGTCTCTCCGGAGGCGGTGGTTCATGAAATCCCCGCCGTCTCCTTCTCGACGGTCACCCCGAGCCTCCTCACCGCAGTGGCCCCTACCCATCGCCGGGGGTTCCTCGCCCTACGGATCTCGGAAACCCAGGGTACCCCCATAAGTGCCCATAACCCACCAGTGAAGCTAGTGATCAGGCAGTAAGGTGAAGTCATAAACAAACACCGATAAAAAACACTAGGTGAGAACGCTGAGTCACCTTTTAATTGCACACGGCTGGTAATTAGTGTTAGGTGAGTTTATGCTTGATTATCCAAACCCAAGGCTAACCAAGGCACTACTCGGATTAACCATAACGCTGGCCGCAATCCTCGGCCTAATCGTAGGCGGGGGAATACACATAGGCTACGTAACAGTAACAAAGCCACTAACCATTACATCAACAGCCACAATTCTCAAAACAACAACCGTAATAAGGCTAATAAACAATACACTAACTACAGCTGTGAATGGTAAAGTTGAGACTGTTACCTCAACATTCATTGAGTCATACATAACCACCATGGTAGTAAACCACACGACGACAGTGATATTACCCATTACAACCACAGTGAATCATACGACGACTGTGACTAGCCCAGTCCCATACCCATACACGACAACAGTAACAACAACAGTCATTGAGAATGCCAGCCAGGTGCCAGGGCTCAACATCACTGACCCGTTAAGTGTTTTAGAGTGGGCTAAGGCAACATACTCATTAACAGCCTTCGGGATAATGAACCTAACACTACCACTGGGTTTCTGTGAAGGCACCCTCTGGGTGTTCCCAAACATGAGCGCAGTATGGCTAGGCGCATGGTTCATACCAAACAACCTAGCCAAGGAGTACATGAACCAAAACAACTACCTGTACACGTTCCCGAAGACTGGCGTTAAAGAGTATGCTGTCACATCGGGGATGCCATTCCTAGGCATGATTGATCCAGTGGGTGGTGGCTTGGACACCTTCGAAAGTTCCTCAGCCTACATTCTAAGCAATGCAGTGAACTACCCAATACCAAACTACACCCTGGCAATACTGGGTACTAACACTATTGGCGTAGTCCCATCGTGGGGTCTTGGCCAGTACCCATTCGCCTTCAAGTACCTGAACAATGGTACATACGTGATGATACTCACCAACGTGTTCCCAACAGGCACGGCAATAAGCCTAGCCCTAAACCCACCAGCCCTATGCGTAATACAAGTAATCAGAGTCAAGCCAGGCACACCAGACAGCTACATTCTAAACATGACGTTCCTAGGAGCACAATACTACGCTTGGGTTGTCAGTGAGGCTAAGTACGGTAAGCCAGCACCATGCTATACTCCAGCTGGTTGGACATATGGTGGCTGGGTTTACCGCATCAACATCACTGAGCCAATTGGGGCTAATTGGCAATACTACTGCTCACCAAGTAAGGGCATCTGGTACCCCCTGAAGCCTTGAGCATTGGTTCAATAAGGGGATTTTGAAGGAGGGTTGAGGGTTGGGTTAGGGGTTTGGGTTTGGTGGTGTTGCCTTCCTCTCGTACTTACCATGCACTATTCCGTGTATTGCGGCGGCGTAGTAGAGCATCTTCCATGCGTCCTGTACCTTACCAGCGTACTCATTGTAGAACTTCTTGGCTAGGTTGAGTAATTCATCAGTCTCCTCGGGTGTCAAATCCTCACCCCTATCAATAAGCTCAAGAAGCCTCCTCCTCTCATCCTCAGTGAGTGGCATGAGGTTAGTACCTGCCTGTGTTTAAAAGGCTTCAATGTTGGGAGGACTGGCGTTGTAGGTTCTCTAACGCACCGTACTTCCTGTATGTTATTCCACGCATTGCGGCGGCGTATAGTAGCACCTTGATTGCATCGGGTGTCTTGTCAATGTACTCCTCGTAGAACTTCCTAGCAAGCCTATACAACTCCTCGGCCTCCTCAATGGTTAAATCATCCTTGTCCACGAGTTCAAGGAGTCTCCTCCTCTCAGCCTCGGTGAACGGGTTTGTTGCGATTAAGGTTATCCTCCTGATATCAGACTTTAGGTAGTTCACTTCACCCTGATTCAAGACTCCCTTCAAACCAAGGTACTCGATAATAGACTCACCAACGCCATTGATGGCATTGGTGAGCCTGCCCAACCTCTCATCCAGCCTTTCAATACCCTTCTCAACCCCAGTTAGCCTACTATCCATTACAGTTAGTTTACTTTCCACTCCAGTTAATCTACTTTCCATTCCAGTTAGCCTACTATCCATCTTGGTTAGCCTGCCCCCAAGCCAGTAGGCCACACTAACCAGTGAGGCTATAATACTCGCCACGCCTATCAGGAGACTGACCGTGTAGTAATCCATACCTCGGGCACCAGGCTAAACACTAACCAGTGTTTAAAAAGACTATTGCATCAATAAAAGAAGGGTTTTGAAGAAGGGGGATTGATTTTGAAGATTTGGTTAAGTCAGCCTAAGCCTCCTCGTGGCTGGCCTCACGAGTATTGGCATTACCAAGGCTAGGAGTATTAGCAAGTCCAGGGCGAAGCCGTTCTCGCTGAGCCACATACTAACATACTCATTCCAAGCCTTCAAGTAGAGTGGCGCAATCTCACTCTCAACGTCAGTCCCACCCCTCAAAAGCCAGTCGATGGGCAGTTCTGGTGGTGACCAAGTGCTGAAGAAGGCGAAGCTAGGGGAAAGATGCTGGTTGTAGCACCATGCGCTTATTGTAACGTACCAAGTGTATGTCCCAGTTGTCCCACTTAACTGGGCTACAAAGTTACCGCCACTGGAGCCATACTGCACTACGAAGCCTAGTGGGCAACTGCCTGATATGCTCCATGAGCCTAATGCACCCGCTGGGGAATTGCTTATATCGTAGTACAGTGTTGTGGATTCAATGAAGTTAGGGGACTGTGTCACCAAGTTTGCGGCCAGTTCAGTTACAGTGTGCCCCTTCCAAGCCACAATGCACTCGAATGCCACCGCTTGCCCTAGTGGCACGCTTCCCTGTGCGCAAACCTCGTAGAAGCCTGTGAATGTTGGTGGTGGGGGTTGTGCATTAACAGTACCAGTTGTTGTAACAGTCGTTGGCGGTGGTGGGCTTGAGGTTGTTGAGGTACTAGTACTCGTCGATGTGCTAGTTGGAGTTGAAGTTGATGTTGGCGTTGTGGTTGGCGTACCAGTGCCCGTTGGCGTAGGTGTTGGCGATGAGGAGCTTGAACCGCATGATACAGTGAATGTAATGTACATGTTCATGCTTGTTGGTGTTACCGTGGTGCTTGATGGGCTAATGGTGCAACCTGGTGCTGTACTAGCCGTTAATTGGGCGCTGGTTCCTGGTGGGTAGTTTGCGAAGAATACTTGACTCACTGACTGGCTACCCGAGAGGCTGTTCCCATACTGGTCAGTGATAGTGTAGCTCACTCCTGGGTTATCATTAACAGTAATGTAGAGGCTCCAGTAGCCACCATACGTTGATGTCGTCGTTGTAGTGGTTGTACTAGTTGGGCGATTGACAACGTAATTACAATCTATGGTGAATGTAGCCGTCTGCCCTGGTTTCACGGTCTGCGGGTTCTGCGAGGCTACTGAACACTCGTAGTGGAAGCCTGGCTCAACGTACAGTGATAGTGTTAGTGTATCAGGCCCATTCACGCTGAAGTTGCCACTGTACTGTGGATTGTAACTGCTTATCTGGTTGGTGACGCTGTGCCCGTAGGAGTCCGTTAAAGTCCACCAGACAATGCCCATATCCCACACGGCTCCCTGGAGCTTAACAACCCAGTAAACAACCCC
>Ga0209739_100989_pt1 | contig 10176 bp, 15 predicted proteins | sample JossMetagenome_2_FD_184729 | JGI IMG/M metagenome (GOLD analysis project Ga0209739, IMG submission 184729) | Hot spring sediment microbial communities from Joseph's Coat, Yellowstone National Park, USA - JC3_ASED (SPAdes) (version 3) | ecosystem: Environmental > Aquatic > Thermal springs > Hot...
GCGTGTAGAGGTAGAGCAGCGCGCCGCGCAGGATCCAGAGGAGCCTCGGGGCGCGGTCGACGGTCACCGAGAAGAGGTCCTCCATTATCCTGAGGAGCTCGCCCACGCGGAGCTGGACCATTAGCGCGCGGTCCTCCTTCGAGGAGTAGGGCCCGAGCTCCAACGGGTTGAGGCCGAAGGGCGAATAGGTGGGGTCGAACACCCGGGTCTCCGATATCATGCGCGCGAGGTCGAGCGAGGCCTGGCCGTGGGGGTCCACGAAGATCACGGCCGCGTTCATGTTCCTATGTATGTGGTGCATCGTGTATAGCAGGAAGTTGGTCTTCCCGCTGCCGGTGCTCCCTATCACCATTGCGTGCCCCAAGAGGTCGCGGTCCGAGAGCCTCTCCACGGCCGCGCGTGCCACGCCGCCTTAAAAGGGCGCCTTAAAAGATCCGGCTCCGTACCGATCCGGCCTTTCCGCCCTCAGGAATCCTCCTTCTTCTTACATGGGAGCCCGCGGACCTCGATCCCCAGGGAACGTATCCACTCAGCGATGCGCGTGAAGTCGCTGTCGACCGTCAGGAAGGGGCCGGGACGGAGCCGCCTGACGTACGCCAAGTGAATCGCGTCCTTCGCCTTGAGCCCCAGGCGGGCCGCCAGCTCGGCGGCGTCGCGGATGGCCCAGAAGGCCCTCACCGAGCGGTTCCCCACCTTCAGCTTGGCGTCATCGATGGGGTCGTCGCAGACCTCGACTCCATTCTCGGCAACCCACGCGGAGAGCTCTTTCGTGAGATATGTGAAGACCTCAAGGGACGTGGAGAGGGGTGGGATCCCCCGTCTGGCCATCCCTTTCCTTAGGAACTCGTATCCGGGGGAGCTCTTTCCGCTCCTAATCCCCTCCGAGAGCCGGCCCAAGGCCTCGGCCAGAGTCCACGTCGACACACAATGCGGCTTTGGGGCCTCCTCCATGAGGTTATTAGCGCTCTCATAGCAGCTATCGAGGGTTATCAGGGAGATCACCACGCTAGTGTCCAAGTACGACCTGGGCACGGTGAGGGGCATCTCCGCGGACCTCACCTCGGGCGCGCCTCCTCACCCTCCTCACGCTCCCACGGGATGCTGACCCCCCTCCCCGCCCTGAAGGGCGAGGTTTGTCGTTTTAACATCATTGGTCATCATCGAGGATGACCGGTGGTATGCCCATCCTAACTTGCGCGCGCGCGGAAAACTCGATGAACTCCTCAGTGCTCACGTCGGTCTTCCCGGTCCATGCGACATCTAGTATGAATCCCTTCCCGCGGACCTCCCGCGCCGCCCTCACCCACATCTCGAGGGCCTCCCTCGCGTTCGCGTCGACCGTCACGGTCACTATGGGCCCGAAGCGGTCCAAGGGCGGCTCGGTGGGCTCGACCTTCACATCGACGACGCGCCCCCCGGAGACCTCGTTCATTATGCGGTACGCTTCCGACATTGGATCCGCCGTGGATGCCTCATACGATAGCGATGCTCCTGGAAATGGTTTCGAGGACTCGAGAGTGGGACTGAGCACGACCCACTGCGCGCTCGCGGGCACTTCGATGCTTGCGATCTCACCGCTCACAGATTGCCCGCTCGGCCCCATCGCCCTCCACTGGTCGGAGCCGGTGGCCGTTGAGGCGCTCGTGACGACGCCGCTGGAGAGCAGCTCGTAGCTCTGATCCGCCGAAATTTCCGGAATGGGTCCAAAGGCCTCCCTCAGACGGCTCACTTGCCACTCACCTCGGGCTTCCATGTGATCTTGTACACCCACGTGGCCCAGTACAGGGGCTCGTTCGCGTTCCCGAACACGACCCGGTAGTTCAGGTTGCGCGCGACCATCGTCGCCTCGGCGGCGACCCTCACGGTGAATCTCCCCCGCGACGAGGTGATGGACTCCTCCGCGATCGCGGGCGCCTGCTCCACGATATCGACGAGCTCCCATCCATCCTGGGGCGGCTCTTGGGGGGCGGTCGGCTTGTCGGCGACGGCCTTCCTGAGATTCTCCGGCACCTCCTTCGTGATTATCCCGCCCACCGCCTTCACACTGAAGTTGACACCGCCGAAGGGCGAGAATCCGGCCTCCCTGATACCAAGTATCATTATTCTGAGCTCCAGCTCGGTTCCATCGCCGAGCTTTATCCTTCCCGTCATCTCGGCCATACCAACTTGTATGCTGCTCTGGTAATAGATAATGCTTACTCATAATAGCCGCGAGTCCCGAACTGAACCGGCGCTTTTAAGGGTGCCTTAAAAGGCGCCACGGCACACGCCTGTGTGAGGCGCGCGGCCGTCTCCGAGATGCTCTCCGCGATCGTCCTGATCGCGATAGTCATGGTGGTCTTCGCGGCCGCCGTCTACCCGCTCTACCTCCGCTACCAGGCGGCGTCGCAGTCGGCGGCCAGCGCGGTCTCGCGGTCGGCGCAGTCCGCCGGCGTTGGCATCAGCCTGACCTACTGGACCGCGACCCCGGTGAGCGGCGGCACGCAGGTGACGCTCTACCTCTACAGCTACGGGACCTCCCCGTTCACGCCGAGCGAGGTGGTGACGTACGTGGCGGGGAACACCTACGCGCTCGAGGGCGGGCAGTTCCAGCTGAGCGTGAACGGGAGCGCCGCCGGCACGATCCCGCCAGACTCGCCGGCCGTCCTGACGTACACAGTGCCGTACACGGGCGCGTGGCCCAGCTCGTTCTCAGTGACGATCATCGGCTCCGGGACCGCGATCACGCTCACGCCAGGGGGGTGAGAGCATGGAGCCCGTGCACGCCGTCTCAATAGAGGCCCTCCTCGGGAGGAGGCCCGGCGGGAGGGAAGCCGATGTCGTGCCGGGCATCGTGTGGTGTGAGGGGCCGCTCGGGCCGGCCGCTCGTGGCGGTCATCGGATCACCGGATGCGCCGCCTGGACGTGCATGGTGTGGACCTGCTGATCGTGGAGTTGAGGTGCTGACCTCGATTCCTCGATTTTAATAATAGTAATAGTACAGGATAAGCAGCCGCACGCGCCCCTGTGATTCGAACTCCCTGAGGTCGTCCTCTGTGAGCGCCTCACCGCACTTCAGCTTTTTCAGTATATTATGTAGCGAGACCACGAGGTCGCGGTGCCGGGCCGTGTCTGACCCCTTCCCGCCCTCTCGGGCGGGCGACCCCGGGGATCCCGGGGCGGGGTCTCGGCGGTTACGCCCCCTTGACGGGCGCTACTCCGCCGTGGTCCACGAGGAAGGAGAGCGGCCTCCTGAGCGTTGCCGGCATCGAGCCCGCGCCGCGCCTCAGGATATTCAACGACCCGTTCAGGTCGCTGTGCAGCCTGTGCCCGAGCGGGCAGGTGACCACTCCCCTCGGGCCCCTCGCCACCTTCGTCCCGTGGACCGCGCAGTGATTCGAGGTGTCGTACTCCAGGACCTCGTACACGCGGATGCCGTACTCCTGCGCCTTGAGCTCGATCGCGTCCATGAGTTCACGATACCTCCACATATTGGAGGTGAGCTTGTTTCCCCTCTCTTGTGCTATATCGTGGGGATACCCGAGGTATATCTTCGAGACCCCGAGCTCCCAGAGGCCCCTCACCAGGTGGTTGGCCAGGTTCCAGTACAGGTGCACAATGCGCCTCACCAGCTTCCGGGACAGCCTCCGTTTTCTCCTGTTCTGCCTCCGGAACCCCTCGCTGTCGCCCGCGTTCCTGGCGATGTCCGCCTTGGACTGCGCCTCGGCTATTTCCTTGTTGAGGTAGAAGAAGTCCTCCTTGGCCCTCGACCCCCTGTAGAGGAGCCAGGCGCCACTGCTCGTCACCGCGCTCGCGAGTATGTTGATCCCTAGGTCCACCCCCGCGACTTCATCGCCCCTCGGCTCCGCGATCCGAATGGACCTCCTCTCCCCGCGGACGATCCTCCTGGCGGGGTTGCCGTCCCTCGTCCTCTCGGCGCCGACCTCCACGGATATCTGGGCGTGCCAGGCCCTCCTGGCCCCGTCGTAGTGGATCTCCATCCTCCCCTGCTTCCCGTACCACCTTAGGCGGCCGGCGAACGGTATCTCCAGTGGCCTCTTTCTCTTTCCAATGTTGATCCTTATGACGTGGTTTACCTCGTCCACCACGTAGCTGTCGCCCGCGGCCACGAACATGGGCTCGCGGACCTGCACGAGGGGCGCGCTCATTATGGCGGCGCGGTCGACCATGGGCAGTATCTCACGGACCACCATGCCGAGGCGCTCGCGAGTGAGCTCGTCCCCGCCACCGGCCTCCGGCGCGGGCTGGGCCTCGCCCTCCTGCGGGGCCTCGTTCGCGGGCTCCTCAGCCGAAGGCACTAGATCGTCGGGTACATCACCGGAGCTCATTGGGAAGGAGTGTAGCCGCGCCTTTTAAGGCGAGGCAGCCGCTGGGGCCTCCGATAACGTCGTGAGCAGCTCGCGCGCCGGCTCCCGCGGGTCCACGGGCTCCAGGTCCAGCTCGCCGTAGACGCGCTCGAACGCCCAGACCGGGCCGGCCAGCTGGACCTCCCCGCCCTCCGCCCTGATTATGATGTCCACCGCGCCGCGGTCGGCCGCTACCGCCGCGAGGTATGCGATGTCGACGTTCGCCAGCTCCTCGACGCGCGGCACCGCCTTCAGGCGCGCGGGCGGGGCCGCGCGGAGCTCCTCCGCCGGCGCGCCCCAGGCGGCTATAGCGGGCATCCCCAGGCGCGGCGCCCACTCGAAGGGCCCGACGGAGGGCAGCGCCGCGTACATCGCGACCTGCTCGGGCGTCGCCAGCCAGCCGGGGAGCTCCGGGGCGGAGCGGTGCAGCCTCACGGCGCGCTCGAACGCGCGCGGGAGCGGGTCGCGCGCCACCATCGCCGCGAGCAGGCCGGGCTCGTGCGAGGGGAGGGCCACGAGGTGATCGAAGCCGTCAGAGCACCTCCCGACGGGGAGCGCCAGGACGGCGTCCTCGCTCGCTCCCAGCATCGCGCCGCGCGCCGACACCACGAGGGCGCCGCCGGCCACTGCCGCCTCCACCGCGTTCCAAATCTCGGCTGGGAGGCCCCTCCCGGTGCGCGCCCTGAGGTCGTAGTCCATCTCGGCCCGCATCCACCTGAGCTCCCGCGCCACGTTGGAACCGCGCTCCCAGGCCACCTGCAGCCAGGCGAACCGGGGCCGGAGCTCCTCGACCGCGAGCACGAGGGAGTTCAGGAACGAGCCGGGCGGCTCGCAGGTCGGCCGGGAGTACGGGCGCGCGTCCCTCGGCGCGACGTGGAACAGGACGAGGCCGTCCGGGTCGAACTCGTGTCCCTCCGGCCCCGCGTCGGCGTCGGGCGCGCCGGCCGGGAGGGAGACCGGGCGCACGTCCCCCCTCCTGACCCTCAGGCGGCTGCGCCTCGGGTAGGAAAGCGCCGTCGGCCTGCGCGCGGGCGCCGGCGGGCCGAGCAGCGCCAGGAGCCCCATCGCGGCGATGGCGCCGGCCGAGAGCTCCACCGCCGGCCCCTCCCACCCGGCCTGGGGGAACAGGTCGCCGTAGACAGCCACCATGGCGCCGATCGGGAGCGCGAGCGGCATCAGGTCGCGCTCGGTGCGGGCCGGGCGCCACCCCGGGAGGCCCGCGAGCCGCAGCGCGTCGCCCCACGACATGCCGCGCAGCGGGTGGAACGCGCGGCCCATGTCGCCGGCGTACGCGGCCACGTAGATGATGACCATCACGGCGAGGGGTAGCAGCGCCTCGGGGTTCACAGTCGCATGTGCCTCCGCGGCTTTTAAGGTGGTAGAATACGCGGTGGTGGAATGAGCTACGGTGAGACCCCGATCCAGAAGCTCAGGACGTATGGGACCATAATGGTCCTCGCGCTCCTGGGGCCGCTCCTAGTGTCATTCATAATATGGATAGTGGGGAGCGCGTTCGCCGCGGGAGGAGGCGTGCCCCCGGGCATCACCTACGGCATCTACCAGATCCCCGGCAACGTCTCCGGTATCTCGTACCTATGGATAAACAGCCCGGCGAACGGCGGCGTCGCGAGCTCCCCCGCGTTCCCCACCGTCATGCTGAACATACTGAACTCGCTGATAGTGATAATCAGCTTGGCGGTCGCGATATTCATGGGGATAGAGTTCATAGTTTCCCTGTTCAGCTACTACTCCGAGAGGCATTGAGCCAAGCGGCCGAGTGACCGTGACGGCCAGCCTCGCGACCTGGGATCCGAACACGGGGCTGGTCTGGGCGCGAGGGCCCGCTGAACCACAGGCCGACCCTTTTAAGCCGCTGCGGCACGCGCGGGCGTGAACACTCACAGGCGCCGCGCTGTCGGCGAGTCAATCGGCGCCGTGCTCGTGCTGGTGCTGCTGATGGCCGCGGCCGCGGCGCTGACGTTCGCCATAGTCTACATGTACGGCGCCCTGGCCGCGGCGCACAGCGCCCAGGTGGCCGCCGGCCGGCCGGCCCAGGAGAACCTGAGCCTCGTGTATGTAGCCCACGTGCCGCCGAGCGGATCCCCCGGCGTCGTGGTCACGAATGAGGGGACCCCGACCACGATAGTGGAGGTCCTCCAGGTCGCCGGGGGTAAGGTGGGCGCGCGGCCCGTGGACGTGCCACTGGCCACGGGCGCGTCCGCGACGATCCCGCTCCAGTCCGGGGAGTTCGCGCTCGTGACGTCCAGTGGGGCGATCTTCTCGTACAATATGGGCAACGCGTCGTACCTCTCGCTTGCGGCCTTCGGGGTCCGCACGGACCCGCCTCCGGGCCTCTACTATACAAGTGGCACTGTGACGCTGAGGTCCCTGGACGATCCGGACGCGCTGTGGGTGATAAATGGCTCGCAAACAGAAGTAGGCCCGGAACTGAAGCTGGCGGTGGACGGCCCGACCGCCGTCACCGTGATCCAACATTGAGGATGCGCATACTTGTGTAATTATTACCAGCCCCGATCCGCGACTGCGCTTTTAAGGCGTTGCGCCAATCCCTAATGACATGGTGGACGTCGACGCGGTCTACGGGCCATCGAAGTACCTGAAGGCCGCGGACCTCCCCCCGCGGCCGGTCACCTACACCATAGAGCGCGCCGAGGTCAGGACCTTCGACAGCGGACCCAAGGTGGTGGTGTTCTTCAGGGAGACCGACAAGCCCTTCATATTAAATAAAATAAACGCGAACATCGTGAAGAGCCTCTACGGGCGCGACACGGACGCGTGGGTCGGGAAGCAGCTCACGCTAGCGAAGCGCCTGATCCAGACCTCGGACAACCAGCAGGTCATGAGCATCCGCGTGCTGCTGCCCGGCCGCGAGCAGCGCGAGAGTCGATGGTCCGGGCGCCCCGCGAATTCACGGGTCGGCCCTCACTCCCTGACGGTCGGCGGCCGCTTCCCCCTGGCGAGCATCGCGCTGTAGACTTCAGGAATCGCGTACGCGAACCCGACGTGGGCGCAGTCGTTCCTCTGGTCGAGCTCGCAGACCAGGTCGCCGCCGGGCGCCGCGCGGACCTCCACTATGCGGCCCAGCTTCTTGTCCTCTATCACGACACCGTTGTCCGTGAACCCCACGAGGCTCATGTACGGCGCGCGGGACCTCAGGATCCTGTCGGCCTCTATCACCTGCCACACTATGTGGTTGAAGAACCCATTGAACGACCTGATCCCGATGTCCAGCATCTCGTGCTTGCGCTCCTCGTAGATCTCCTTCAGCCTCTCCACGTACTCGGAGCGCACCTTCACGCCCACCCATGGCATGGGGAAAGGTTGGACCAAGTGGTATATAAACCTGCGCAGAATGTTTAAATTGGAGAATTTTCACCACATTAACCATGTTTGGTCCAAACTCCGGGCCGCCTGCCCCGGGGTCCGCGACCCGGGGCGACCCTCCCGGCCCTTTTAAGGCCCCCCAGCACGATCGTCCGATGTCCGTTATAACGGAGCCCGGTCACGCCTGGACCGGCCACCACGCGGTGGACGGCACGGCCGCCCCCGACTACGGCCTGCTCTTCGGGCGCCAGGTCGGCCGCGTGGAGCGCAATATCCTCTCCCAGGACCACAGGGAGAGGAACGCAGACGCGAAGAATATCGTCCGCCACGCCTGCGAGCTCCTGCGCATCCCGGGCGGCGTCGTGCCCAAGGTGCTCGATTTAGTGGACCGCGCGAGGTGCAGGCCGCAGCGCGAGCGCGCGATAGCCGCGCTGTTCGCCGCGCGCGTCGCGCCGCCCGGCACGCTGCGCGAGGCGCTGCGCCAGCTGGGCGCGCTGAGCGACGGGGAGGCGGATGACGAGTACTACCCCTTCCGCACGATGTACAGGTGCGGGCTGGGGCCCGGGCCGATGGACCCGGGGACTGCCGCGCGCATCTACTCCATCCACAGGCTCCCCCTGACGAAGCGCGCGCTGGAGGAGCGCGGCTACCTGGATGAGGTCGAGAGGTACATCCAGTCCGCCCTGCTCGCCGGGCCGCGCGCCGGGGGCTCCTACCGCGCCGTCGCGCTGCGCGCGCTGCGGGAGCTCGATAACGCTCTCGGGCTGGTGGACTGGGAGGAGGTGAGGGTGAAGTGGTGAGCCCGAGCGATATGGTCATGAGGGATGTGCCGCTGGACCTCTGCGAGCCGGACGGGCGCTTCCTGTACAGGATCACCTACGACGATGTCTCCGACCTCGCCGAGTCGATCGCCTGGGGGCAGCTGGAGCCCGCCGTGGGGTGGGAGGACCCCGCGACCGGGAGGTGCTACGTCGTCGCCGGGATACGCAGGCTGATGGCGGCGCGGATGGCCAGGGAGAGGTACGGGCGCCCGGCCGCGCTCCGCGTCCTGCTGGTGCCGGCCGACACGCCCGTGAGCGAACTGTGGAGGATAGCGCTCGAGGAGAACCTGCGCAGGCGCAACCTCACGGACGTCGAGGTCGTGCGCGTCATCAGGCGGATGCTGTCTGGCGAGCTGGCCGGCGTGCCCGGACTGGATGACCTGCTCAGCTCCTACGACGCGAGGACCCGGGGCTATCTGGTGAGGCTCGTGACGCGCGCCACCGATGAGGAGCTGGAGGACTTCGCGCTGGCCGAGAAATGGGCGAGGTCCAGCGGCGTGCTGCTGGGGAAGCAGCACCTGCACGCCTACCACATGGTGCGCCTCCTGGGGCAGGAGAGGTACTACCGCCTGGCCGGGGCGTACTTCGCGCTGGTGAACGACTGGAGGCCGGACGACGATCCCGTGGAGCACGTCCGCTACATGCGGAGCGCCAGGCTGATCGCCGCGCTGACCCCGATCGAGCTGCGCATGCACGAGATCGGCGTCCAGCCGCCGGAGGGGGGCTGGATGACCCCCTCCCTCCGCCTGAGGGAGGAGAGGAGGGGGCGCGACGAGCCGGGGGGCGCGCCCCCGCGCGCCGGCCCCGCGCGCGAGGTGAGCGAGGAGGCGCTGGAGGAGGCATCGCCGCCGAGGCGGGTCGCGCCCGGGGCGAGCGCCCGCGCGGCCGAGGTCGGCCCGGTCGGGAGCGAGCCGGGCGCCCCCGCGCGCGAGGACCTCGCCAGGGAGGCGCCGGGCGCGGAGGGGATCCGGGCGTTCAGGGTGCTGCTGGGGGCCGGCGCCGACGAGTTCGACGTGACCTGCCCATACTGCGGAAGGCGCTACCGCATCGAGATTGTGCGCGGCGGTCCGGCGCGATCGCCATGAGCGACGGTGCCATCCCCGAGGGGCGGGGGCCGGCGCCCGCCCGCGCCGCCGCGGGCGGCCCGGGGCGCGGGCTGTCGGTCGTGGACGCCTTCCTGGCGCTGGCCGCGATCCGGCACCCCACGTCGCCATGGTGGCTGCGCGTGCGCATGATGGGGAGCTCCATCCGGTACTCCCAGCGCACCCTGAGGAGGGCGCTCGCGAGACTGGAGGCCGCCGGCTACGTGGTCCACGAGGGCAAGGAGTACTCCGTGGCGCCGGCCATCCTCATCCCCCCGAATAAGTTCCTCCCACCCACGAGGCCCGGGATCGCCGAGGTGGACCTCCTGCTACTGGTGCTGTCGAACGTGAGGAGCCCCAAACACATATTCCTGGTGCTATGGGGCGGCGGGGAGCTCGCTGGGCATATCTATCGCGACGCGGTGCGGCGCCTGGTGCGGTTCGGCTATCTGAGGCGCGACAGCGGCTGGCGCTATCACCCCGGGGAAAGGACCGCAGCGCTGCTCGGATATGAGCCAGAACACTTCAATTAGGTATTTGATATAATAAAATTTAAGTGGTCACAATTGTGCGCGATCCCCA
>Ga0209739_100991_pt1 | contig 10164 bp, 13 predicted proteins | sample JossMetagenome_2_FD_184729 | JGI IMG/M metagenome (GOLD analysis project Ga0209739, IMG submission 184729) | Hot spring sediment microbial communities from Joseph's Coat, Yellowstone National Park, USA - JC3_ASED (SPAdes) (version 3) | ecosystem: Environmental > Aquatic > Thermal springs > Hot...
CACCCCTCTCCTCAAGAACATGCCTATAGAGCTCCAAGACCATCTTCTCCAAGTCCCTGCCCCACCTCCTACCAATAGACCCCAGAACAACACCCTGACGAGCAACCTCCTTTGCCAACTCCTCTAGCCTCTTGCTATGCTCTTCAAGCCTCTTTGAATGCTCCATCAACACCCTGTTCATCTCTTCAACCCTCTTACTATGCTCTTCTAGCCTCTTGCTATGCTCTTCAAGTCTCTTCGAATGTTCTTGTAAAATCATTGAGTGTTCTTCAAGCCTCTTGCTGTACTCTTCAACTCTCTTGCTAAGCTCCTCAATTCTTTTGCTATGCTCAGCAATTATCTTGCTGTGCTCCTCTATCCTTTTACTGTGCTCGGCTATGATGTCAAAACCCTTCTTAACATAATCAGCAAGAGTCTTTATAGCCTCAGCAACATCCCTAAGCTCCTCAGCCCTAGCCCTCCTAACAACCCTCTCAACAACCTCCTCAAGCCTAGACCAATCAATAGACACGCTAGCACTACTCAATATGCAAGCACCTCACAGAGATTACCAAGCTTAAAAAGAGTTTTTATGCTTACCTCAACTAAAGCCACAGCTTCTCATACATAGCGACCCTAGCTTCACATCATACAGTTTTATGGATTGACAAATAATCCAACTTCCTCCCCTACTTTAAAGAGCGAGACTCTGAAGCGTCTAATAAATATGTGCTACGCTACAGTAACTCTCTTCTCTCCTCAGAGATGAGAACATAGCTAAGCTTCTAAATCTCTTCAAAACCTCATGTGTTATGCAATATGTAGAAACCTCATTATTATTTGTACGATTAGTGTTGGTACTACAGATCCTGTTAGTATCCACGAAACCTTTGTCACATAATCAATTCTCTTATCTAAAACATCAATACGTTTATCCAGATCGCTAATCCTATCAACTAATTGCGTAAATGCTCCTTCGAGCTTTGATATACTCTCCCTAAGCTCAGTTATTTGTGTATATCTCTTTCCTGAGTATCTCAATCTTCTCCTCAAGCCTTCCAATACCTTCTTTAATCTTAGCCATATCCTCTCTCCTAATCTTCTCAATATCCTTCTTCGTAGCAACATCCCCAATAACAGTATTTATAATTACAAACCTTAGCTCAGGCTCTGAAACAACCTCAGGCACTAAAATCTTTGCTAACCTCTTCCTAACCTTCTCATCAGCCTCAAGCTCATCAAGAATATCGAGAACTTCTCTAGAGAAAAGCCCGAAGAGATACATACGCCACTCTAAATTAGTAAGCTTCCTACCACACCTCTTCCAGTACAAGTAGTCCACGAGGATCTTCAAGAGGATTATCAAAGTATAGCTTCTCACCATTCTCACCAAGCTCATAAATAATGTTGAAGAAGCTCATCTCAGATCCAGAAGCGTGCTCAGGTACAAAGACAAAGTCTCTAAACTGTTCTCCACAGAGTTAGGGGAAGGGGCTTTAGCTTTAATAATAAGCTTTTTAGCTTTGAATACCTCTCAAGATTTAGAGGATGTTAAACATGTGCTCTGGTGCTGATATTGAGTTGCCTGGAGAGGTTTTGAGACATGTTGAGATCGCTGAGAAGTTTCTTGCTGAGGGTAGAGAGCTTATTGATAAAGACCCTGTTCAAGCAAGTGAAAAACTATATAAAGCTGCTGAAGAGGCTGTTAAGGCTCTTGCAAAAATCTTTAACCTTCCACAGGTTGATGAGGCTGAGAAGATTGGTAGGTGAACAGCTGAGCTACTGTTTAAAGCTGTTAACGCCTTGACTAAGAGATTTGGTGAGGATATTCGTAACTGGTGGCATACTGCATGGATTCTACATGTAGAGGGATTTCATGAGGCAAGACTTGATAGTGATTATGTAGGGTCTAGCTATAGCCATATAGAGTCCTTGGTTAACCTTGTGAGGAAGCTGTTAAGGAGGCAGACATAGTTATCTTGAGCGTTAAGCCTCAGCACTTCCCAACAGTTGTCAAGCAGTGTGGTAGAGATGTTTGGAGCAGTAAGGTTGTTGTATCTATAATGGCTGGTGTAAGGCTGAAAACCCTGAAGAGCGTCTTAATTGGTGCAGAGGTTTTCAGAGCTATGACAAACATGAATGTTTTGGTTAAGAAGGGCTCAACAGCCATAGCTTTACCAGAAAACGATTCTGCTAGCAAGAGTGTTGTTGAGGAGATCTTTAGGTGTATGGGAGAGGTATACTGGGTACCAGAAGAGCTGCTAGATGTATGGACAAGCCTTGCTGGTGGTGGACCAGCATTCATAGCTGAGATTGTCGACGCTCTTGTCCTTGGAGCTGTAGCTGTTGGCATGCCAAGGGACCTAGCATACAAGGCTATTCTAGATGTGTTGGAGGGCATGGCAAAGCTTTTGAGGAGCAGGAATGACCACCCAGCTAATCTGAGAGACGAGGTTATAACACCTGGTGGAACAACTATAAGAGGTGTAGTGGTTATGGAGTCAGAGGGTGTGAAAGCAGTCCTCATGAAAACTGTTGAAGCTGCGTATAAAAGGGCTGCTGAGATAGGTAATGAGATTGATGCGTATATAAGGAGGGAGCTAGGAATAGAGTAAGTCAAAGAGCTTCACTCTGCAAAACTTTATCTAGCCCTCCCTACACAGAGTTCTGAGTAAGAGCCTTGATGGCTAAACACCCATTAGATATTCCGCCTGGGAGAAAGCTTACAAGGGAAGAGGCTGCCGATGCTATTAGGCTTGCTATAATTGGTGAGCTTGACGCTATCAACCTCTACCTACAGATCGCTAGAGCTGTAGATGACGAGAGGGTTAGGAAGGTGCTTGAGGATATTGCTGGTGAGGAGAAGACTCATGTTGGCGAGCTCCTAGCGTTGCTGAAGAATCTTGATCCTCAGCAGGCTGAAGAGCTTAAGAAGGGTGCTGAAGAGGTTAAGGAGTTAACAGGTATACAAGTCAATGACTCTCCATAGAGTAGAGGTAGTGAATAGCTTGTTAGTGAGGTAGCTAACTACCCTTAAGAATAGGCTGCATAAGTCCTGAAAGCGTGTTCCACACGTTCAGGTTATGGTCATCTCTAGCGGTTAGAGTTAGGCAACCAGATGGAGTAGTGGTATTGGAGGAGAAGAAGTAAAAATAATAGTATTTTTCTCTTTGCACTCTTTTTAAACAGGTCTAACACCGAATACTTCTCCAAGTACTGATCCAAGGATGTAGAGGAGTAGTGATACACCGAATATCAGTAGCGCTGTCTCTGTAAACTCCTTTGCATAGCTTCTGCTGTGCAGTACAGCTACGTAGAAGGTCATGTAAGCAACAACAGCTATTGCAGCCACCACCATAGCAACAAATGCCGCTAGGATACTGCTAACTATGAAGTATGGAAGTGCGAGGAGGAGTGCAACAGCTATGTATGATAGGGATGTGTAGAGCGCTACTATACCTGGTCTAGCCCTACCCTCATTCCTTGCCTGTGCATAGGATGCTATATCCATCGAGATTGATGCTGCTATACCTGCTAGCAAACCTGCTAATCCAGCGCTCAATGCGCTTTCGAATGCTCCTAGGGAACCTGTGTAAATACCTGTTAGCTCCACTAAGGCATCTGATATTCCAAGGGTTATAGCGCCTATGTACCTAACCCTAGCCTCATCAATTCCTGAGATGAACTCCGTCTCATGCCTATCCTCATCAGCGGCAATCTTCTCTACAGCTTCTCTCAGATCTGGTCTTAGCCTAGCAACCTCATTGTAAACCTCTATAGCATTCCTCTCCTTAGACTCTAGATACTTTAGCGTAGCTGTTAAGCCGAAGAGGTAGAACATCAATGTGCAGAGGAATACCCTGAGCCTTAGGAACCTATCGCTACACTCACCAACAATGCTCTTCCAGAAGATGTAGTGCCTATACTCATCCTCAGAAGCTCTGAGTAACGCCTCCCTAATACCCCTATCAACAAAAGGCTTTGAAGCAAGGGATCTGTAGAGATGGTGAGAGAAGAGCTCATCTCTGCAAGCATCAACAAAAAGCTTTTCCGTGTTACCACCCCCTATAGCCATCCCACATCACTTCCTTGCAATAGCACGCATTATGTGATGCTCGAAAGCTCTCACAGTATCTATAACTATGAACACCAACATTTATAAGTATTAGCGCTAACAATGTGTAGTTAGCTACTTCAGCAACATCCCTCTCTATATAGCTAAACAGGGTTTTTCGGTATGTAGAAAAGCCCTGTATCTATACCGCTGTACGGGGGTATGTCCTTACCTGATAAAACAATGGTTTCTCCTGAAACAACTATCTTAAGCCCTTCAACAGCATCTCTACCCCTAATCAACCTATCTAAGCATAGGTAAAGCTTCTGAGAACCTTTAGATGCTTTAACAAGATTCTTGAGTATCGCAACCTCGTATACGTGGTCGACATGGATAGGACTATATCGTCCTCTACCCCTATTTCCCTTAGATACCTTATAGCTTGGTAAAGAGTCCATAGATTCCCATCACCTTCAACAACATCTACAGCAACAACATTAACTCCTCTAGGACCCTTGAAGAAGTGCTTAACATCAGGTCTGGTAACAGCATAAGATCTTGTTAATCTCAACCTCATGAAAAGCGTTAACTATGTGATCAAGAACTGTAACTCCAGGCTCAAGCTCAATCAAAGACTTTGGAGCTCTGCGAGCAACGGACCTCAGTCTTGTTGCAAAACCTGCTGCTAGTATAACTCCAATCACATTATACTCCCACCAACAAGCTATAGCGAGTAAGTTGCCCTAAAGCAATTTCATTGTGTAGAGGTTTAAATATCTAAAAGCTCTTTAAGGATGTGAAAAAGGAAGGAGCATGATGCGTACTGTTAATCTACTTCCTGATGCTATTCACAAGCTTTTCCACTCCCTGCTTAATCCTCTCAACATCACTCCTCTGTGGAGCACCCCTAACACTAACGATATCAACTCCTCTGAACCTTGATGAGCTGAAGAGGTTCTTTGTAGTATCCTCGCTTAGCTTGCTCCAGCCAAACGTGTTGATGATTAGCACAGGTTTCTCGGCATTCACTTTCTCTACAAGAAGCTTTATCATGAGCTCTACTAGTGCGAAGGGAGCTGCATCATATGTTGAGATGCCTATGACTATAGCCTCAGCATCTATAGCATCAGCTAGTACATCTCCCAAGGATGCGTGCTCCCTATCAGTAAACCTGTGGATAACAGTCTTGAACCCCCTTGCCCTGAGCCCCTCAACAACTATGCTCATCGACTTCTCCTGAATCCCATACATAGAGCTGTAAACCACTAGCACCTTGCCCTCAGAAGGCTTTGCAGAGCCTATATCATAGTAGAGGTCTATTACCTCCTTAGGATTCCTTCTCCATACAAGTCCATGTGCAGGAGCAACTATCTTCACATCTATGTTTAGGCTCCTAATCTTCTCAATATTCTTAACTATGTACTCCCTGTAGTGACCAACTACATCCACAACATACTTCCTCACAAAAGGCTTGTACCACTCAACAACAGCCTCATCATCGTCGTAGAGAGTCTTCGGCAAGCCAAACCCTCCAAAAGCATCACATGTGAGCAGAACTCCATAGTCAGCTATGTAAGTAGCTATTGTGTCTGGCCAGTGAAGCCATGGAATATATATGAACCTCAGCTTCTTACCCCCAACAACAATCTCCTCAAGATCCTTAACAGCTCTAAACCTCGGCTCAACGCCGTAGAAAGCTGATATGAGTTGCTTAGCTATTGGATGACCCAAAACCGTTGGTACATTACCTGTTACCTCCAGCAACTTTGGTAAAGAGCCACTGTGATCTGGTTCTGTATGGTGAGTAACTATGTACCTCACATCCCTTAGATCAGCAACCCTCCTAAGAGCCTCTACATAGAGATCCGCATAAGTATGCTTCCACGCATCGAAAACAACTGCACCTTCACTAGTTAGAAGAACGTATGAGTTGTATGTTATTCCCTCTGGAATACTCCACAAAGCCTCGAAATACCTAGTCTCATCATCATCTACACGAAGTATGTACAGATCCTCTACAACCTTATCAACGCAAACCCTAGGCATAGAATCGCCAAGCACTGTACTTAGTCATGGAGTAGCTAATAAACCTTAATACTAATTAAATCCTTCGCACCCCCCTAACCCCAGAAAACCTAAAGACTGCTATATAAGGGTATGCAAATCTATTTACCGTTAACAATGTATGCTAGTGTGGCTAGGTAGAAGCCAACAATTATCACACCATATATCTCTAGTTTTATAAAGTATGATGTTGCAGTAGCTTCATTTTGATAGTGAAATTTCTCTGTTTAAACATACTAGTGCTTCCAGAGGGTCTTATCAAATCAAAATTAAGTAATGCAATATGTTACAGCCTCCGGATAATACGTATGCGATATGCGATGTGAGATATAGAAATACACCTGTGATAACTATAACTATTAATTAGAGGTGTGCAAAGGAGCAGTGATTCCATAGCCTCAAATAGTTGCCCTAAATACTTTGCAAAGTAGTTACTCTCACCACATACATTTATCGTATGTCTACCTATAACAATGAATGCTGCCCCTAACATAATAAGCATTAGCATCGTCAACGCTAAATACTTCAATTTGGCTTCATTATTAACATGATCCATATAACTCGCTTTGATCTTCTTCTCATTCATTGCACCACTTTTACTGGTTCAAATCCATTGCAGAACCATATGTGGTGTGGGATAAAATAAGCCTTGAGGATAAAACTAAAGGCTATGTAAAGATAATACAATCATTTAGGTTATTCAAAAACAATTGAGAGAACAATCTATTAAAGAATGTGCTGACCTTTGCAATAATAACAGCGTGTTATGGCTCATGCGCATCAGATTTTGTAGAACATTGAAAATGTTCTAGATCGATGTCTAAGTCTAAATGATATTAAAAAATGCAGAGTAACATAATCATTTTTGTTATTGTTGAGGTAAGGTTATTCTGCATGTGTAGAGTTTCATTGTTGGTTTTCCTCTGTATCTCCCTATGTATTCCTGTTCCTCTATTTTAGGGCTTAACCCTTTATCTCGGAGCTCGTTTTCCAATAGTATCTTAAGTGCTTTAGCTGCTACAATGTTTTTGCCTGCTGCTAAGATGTATATTGTTCTTAGTATAGGGCAGTCTCTAAGGCTATGCTCAGCGAATTTTATGTGCGGCTCTAGCATCTCCCTAACCTTCTCTGGTCGTGCCACACGTACAATGAGTACCCTAAAGTAGTTTCCACAAAGCATTGGAGTTCTGTCCACGCCCTTAACAATATCGTGAAGGAGCTTTATCAATTCCTTGATTTCTGTATCTAGCTGTGGATCTCTATGTGGGTACCGTAACTGTGCAACTTCAGTCATTTCTGGAATTAAGACCCTTGTGAAAAGTGATTGATCATCTATTGAGATAATCATCGATAGGATATCTCTCAGATCGCCACGCTCCTTCAGAACCTCGTCAAGGTACTCATTAATAGCTCTGACTATGTCTGGATAATTCATTAGAGCACTTCGAGCCATATGAGCAGAAAGAACATCAATAAGTGCTGTATCATACATAACCCTAAGCTCGTGTGCGAATAGCTCAGGTAACGCCTTTACAATAGCTCTAGCTACATTTTCGTACCTATACCTCTTGCCCCTCTTCAGCACAATAATAATCTGGTTCCTTCTAAGATCAGATAGTACCCTATCCTCCTCACCCCACTCAATAACTATTTTAGGCACCTCCTTAAGGTTGAGACTCTTAGCAAAAGATGCTGAAACAATATATGATACCTCACGGCTAAGAGCTATTTTCTCATACAATGCACTGAAGCGTGATACCAACCAAATTAAATGAATTGCAAACCTCTCAAACTTCTCTGGATAAAGAAAGTAAAGAATTGTAATAATAAATACTGCAGGACCTAAAACACCCCACACATTCCTCCACAAATCTAAAAATGTTTGTATTAGATCTTGCGGCAGTACTCTTCACCCAAACTACCTCATAGATGCACTAGGTGACAAGCTCTTTCGGAGATTTTGTAGGGTACGGCACATCTAGTTTGCGTCATTCGTTAGCGAGCTTCTGTTTTTGCCTATGCACATTAATTAGCTGTGTTGCTTTCGCTATGCATGATGGTTTGTCACATATTAGTGCAGGTTTGTCGTTAACCATTATTATTGCTCCTATACTGTTGAGTGTCAAGGTTCTTCCGCAGATATGGCACTTTGCCTTGCCATTCACAACATCATTGTAAAGCCCTAGCTTAGTCAATACGTTTGGAAGCTCATCATCTGTTATTGCAGGTACAACAACATCTCTATACCTAATCCTCGTCCTCATCTTAAAGAGCACCAACTCGTGTACTACACTACTTTATTAGGATTTTAAGCAAATATACACACTCTTACAACTGAGAACTTAACAAAGTTTAGCTTTTAGCATTGCCAAAAGAGCTTTGTCACACAATCAGTGATTACTTCTCCTTACAGTTTAGCAAAGAGCAATTAATAGTATCTATAGCACTACTTCAAATGGAGGTGCTTAGCGATCTGCTTTTTGATTGTATGCACCATGTCTGTGTGTTTGCTTTCCCTAGGCTTCCCAACACCTTTCATGAAATACGAAGTAGCTTTAGTAGTTCCATAAACATCTAGGCTTTTGATAGCCTTTGCTTATATCCATAGTAGAATCGCTAATTTGCTGAAGAACTTTTGTTGCTGTGAAGCTTCTTGAGGAGGATAGGTCTAGATGAGTGTATACATAGATATAAATGTAATCATCTCTTTTGTTGATGAGGCTGATCCTAACCATGGTAAGGCTTTGAAGCTTGTGAATAAACTTTCCAGGGATAGGGTAGCATCAATGTTAACACTAGTTGAGCTTACATCTGTTTACTCAAGAGCTGGATTAGAGAATCCTCTTGCACTAGCCCTCTACTCTATTGAGGCTGTTAATGCGAGGATAGCTGATGTGGACTTCAATAATGTTTTGAAGAATGCATTTACATATGCACAGAAGCTAAAGCTGAGAACGTTTGATCTTCTTCATGTAGTAGTAGCAAGTATTGCTGGGTGCAAGGAGTTCGCTACATTCGATAATGAGATTATTATGAAGTCAAAAGATATAGCCAGTAACCTGGGGATAGAGGTAGTTACAGAAACATAGAGTGCGCTATTCAAAACAATGTATTCACAGCTGTTTACAGCTATTTACAGGTGATTACCTCGGGGAAACCCTGAGGGAGCATACCATAGAGCTCTTAGGGCTAGGTGGAGGTTGTTGAGGGTGCTGATGAGGTTACACAGGGTATTACATGCCCTAGGGTTGCTAAGGATGTTGAGAGAGTTTACTCTTCTCTAAAGATTAAGGATTTACTACTCAGATGTTAATGCTGATAAAGTTGTTAGAGGGTTGAGGGATCGAGGTATTGAGTACGAGAATAGTTTATCTAGATACTAGATGTGATAGTTAAGCGGTATGTTCTTGAGCATGGATCAGAGATCGTTGAAGCTCTATACTCAAATACTTGGGATGGCGATGTCAAGATATCTTTCTCTATATGGAGTATCGTTGATGTTCTAGGTATCTTGGACAAGTACCATCAGGGAAGGCTGTTAGAAGATAACGAATATAAAACTATTTATTGTCAACAACTTAAACACTGTGTCACTCTCTAGCAATACTCAGTAACACTGTGATTTAGGTATAGACCAAGCCTCCATACTCAAGACAATTTAGTCACAGCAACAAGTGAACAGCTCTGGGCAACGCAAAAACCTGTTTCTATGTATTACATATCGAATCTAATCAAAAGCTGTAGACTCATTGAGTACTTCAACCCGGCTTACACTGAAAACAGTTGATCATGAATCATGCGTTATCGTAGAAGTACCCTCATTATTATTTGTGCTACTAGTGTTGCTAATACAGATAGTGTTAGTGCCCACGAAACCTTCGTCACATAATCAATCCTCTTATCCAAAGAATCTATACGCTTATCCAACGCATCAATCCTTCTATCCAAAGAATCTATGCGTTTGTCTAAAGAATCTATCCTCTTATCCAAATCACCAATTCTATCAACTAGCTGTGTGAATGCCCCCTCAAGCTTAGACACCCTCTCCCTAAACTCAGTAATATATG
>Ga0209739_101011_pt1 | contig 9969 bp, 8 predicted proteins | sample JossMetagenome_2_FD_184729 | JGI IMG/M metagenome (GOLD analysis project Ga0209739, IMG submission 184729) | Hot spring sediment microbial communities from Joseph's Coat, Yellowstone National Park, USA - JC3_ASED (SPAdes) (version 3) | ecosystem: Environmental > Aquatic > Thermal springs > Hot...
AGGCGTATAGATACGTCGAGAAGATCCTCGGGTGGCGTAAATACGTGGGGGTCCTCGCCGTCGAGTTCTTCGAAGATAGGGAGGGCCGCATCCTCGTCAACGAGATTGCGCCGCGCGTCCACAACACCGGCCACTGGACGTTAGAGACTGACGCCTCCCAGTTTGAAAACCATGTAAGAGCCGTCATGGGCCTGCCCATAAAAAGGCCGCAGGCCATCGCGCCGACCGCCATGGTCAACATATTAGGCCTGGCGGCGCCGCCTATAAGAGAGCTGGAGCGGCTCGGCAAAGTGTATTGGTACGGCAAGGCGGAGGCTAGACCACGGCGCAAGATGGGACACATAAACATAGCAACCCCCACCGCCGAGGAGGCCAAGGCGAGGGCCCGCGCCGCGCTGAAGATCCTCTACGGCAGAGAATTCCCACGCCTCGTCATGAGGCCCCGCGCCGCCCCAGCACAACCGCCGCCGAACCCGTTCCGCCCTATTAAGGAATAAGTTCGTCGGTTAGCCCTCGCGAGGACTAACGACTGGCCTACCGCCTTCAGGCGGGTGGTCTTGCCTCACCTGTTTGCGCCTGTAGAACTTCCGCACGTAGATGCCGCCGTCGGTGAATGACGGTATGGCGAATCGGTATCCCATCCGCTCGAGATTCTTCATGTATATTAAATAGAACTCGGCCTCTTTTGCGAAATTAGGAATTCCGTCGTCTACAAAGCTTGAAAAGTCCTCCGAGAATCTTCTCAGTATATCGTGTTAGGTCTTATACATTTTAAAGGCCCCTCTGAGAATCGCCGCGTATATGTGGGAGGTATCTCCCGTGGGTTTAATATTTATATGTCTAGCATGCGACCTAACGGTCTATCACGACAGGCCGTTGTGCTGGATGAGCCCAGGGACTTTTAACTCATGGCGAGCTCGTAGATTTTCTTACATTCAGGAGGGCCCTCAAGGCGGCGCCGCGGAGCCCCTGGGCAGGCTATACTACGTGGGCGGAGACCCCAAGCCACGGAGCCACCCGACGGCAGGACAAGAATCAGAGGATCCGACAAGCATATACACTCCATGGCCCGCTACGAAGAGCTGAGAGAGACGATAGAGAGACGGAGCCACTGGTCATCATCTCTGAGCTTTATTAGGCGGTAAAAGATAAATAGGCCCAAGAACGGGGGAGACGGGGGCCGTAGTCTAGCCTGGTAGGATGCGCGGTTCGGGTTGCCACCGTGGGCAACAAGTAAAGCGAGGCCCACGGTCACGAGAGTCCGCGTGATCCCGGGTTCAAATCCCGGCGGCCCCACCATTGGGCTCTTTTGATTGTCGTCAGCGCGATCCGACCAAACATTGACTGATTCCATATGTTGGCTGTGAGATGCGCCGATTCCGTGCGCTGGCTAATTTCAACGTGTTCGATTCGTTACCCGCCCCAGCCGCCTCAGTTCACCTCTCTATTCCATATCTACGCAGATCCCACGCCTGAGCTCCCGCGGCCCGTGGCTCTTAAGCTTAGGGTCGTAGAGAGATGCGGCAGGAGGAGGCCGTGAGAGCTAGTGCGCCATGAGTTGCCGACGCGGTATCGCCGGATTTTACTCATCTCTCCGCCGGAAAGATATACGCATAGGCGCGTGTAGATCTCACGTCAAGACGTCCTTCGGACCCGCCTAACAGGCGGAGGCTCTACTTGACGCCACAATCGCGTCAGTGACTATAGAGGGCTTGCTTCTCAGCAGATCAGGTGGGGTGAGGCTGAGCTTGGATCAGTCTTGTGAGTAGCTGGGCTAGCCTCAACGCCTCCTCTACCTGCCCGTCTTGGGCCATCTCCTTGAGCCTCTCCACAAGGGGTAGCAGTAGTCTTTTGACCGTGGACCTAGCCGCCAGCGTCGCCGCCGGGTGGCCTGCGCGTCTGCCCTCTTCCTCGGCGGTTCTCATGGCGGCTTCCATGAGGGCCGCCACGGCCTCCTCCACGTACCTCCTGGCGAGAAGCTTGGGCAACTGCGCCAGCTCCTCCTCCACTATGGCCTCCGCCTTAGCTATCTCCGGAGCCCTCTCGGCGTTGAACCGCTCGGCTAATTGCTTGAGGTCCTCTATGCGCACCACCTTCACGGGTAACCCGGGAGCCACCGTCTGAGGCACCCCTAGGTCCACTATTACTTTCACCGCCGCATCAGGCGGCAACGAGTCGACTACGTATTCCAGGGTGTGCACTGAGGAGAAGACGACGTCGCACTCCCTTAAGCACCTCTCCACCTCCTCTCTAGAGAGGGGCCGGGCCTCCCCGCCGGTTTTAGCCGCCACCTCCACCGCCTTTTCGAAGGTTCTGTTTAGTATGAAGAGCTTGCCGACGCCTCTCGCGGCCAGCTCCATGGCCAGGCCGGCGCCCATGGCGCCTGCGCCCAGCACCGCCACCCTCGCCTTAGACAAATCCACGAGCTGGGCGACGTAGAGCACAGCCAGAGAGCCCAGGCCCCTTGGCCCGCGGGAGATGGCGGTTTCGGTGCGGACTCTCTTGCCCGTCCTCACAGCCCTCTCCACAATCGTCTTCAAAAGGCACCTGATGTAGCCGGCCTTTACCTGTCTATCAAACGCCTCCTCCACCTGGCCCAAGATGTCTGTCTCGCCTATCAACATGGACTCGAGCCCCGCCGCCACGCGGAAGAGGTGCCTTGCCGCCTCGGCGCCGGTTAGGAGCTGGACTGAGTCGACATGACGCCTGTAGGCCTCCACCACCCTCCCCACCTCTTCGGGCGTCGCCCCGTATAGATACGCCTCAACCCTGCCGCAGGTATGTAGCACATACATCGGCCTCCTGGGCCCCAGCTCTTTCATACACCGCTGCATCTCCACGCCGATGCGGCCTAAGGCGTCGGCGCTTACCTCCCTGTATGTCAAAATAACCGCAGAGAGGGGGGCTAGTAAATCCACACGTATTCAAAATAGTGGCCTATTTAAACAATATTACAAACATTGTTGCACGTTTTCCACAATTTTTAAAAACGGCCGTCAACAGCCTCTCGTGGTGTCCGTGGCGGTGTTGGCTTCGCACAGCGCCTTAGACGTACTAGACGGCGCAAAAGACGAGGGGCTTAGGACAATTGCGGTGGCTAAGAAGGGGCGGGAGAGGGCCTACCGGGAGTTCCCAGTGGTGGACCGCTTGGTGGTGCTAGACGACTACAGAGACATCCTCAAGATTACGGACTTGCTGAGGGCTGAGGAGGCGGTGTTTGTGCCGAATCGGTCCTTCGCAGTCTACGTGGGCTACGACGCCATCGAGAAGGAGTTCCCCGTCCCCATCTTCGGCAACAGGTTTCTTCTGCGTTGGGAGGAGAGGACTGGGCTTCACAACTACTACCGCCTCTTGGACGAGGTAGGTATCAAGAGGCCGAAGACGTTTAGACCTGACGAGGTGGATAGGCCGGTTTTGGTGAAGATGCCGGAGGCTGGGAGGAGGGTGGAGCGGGGCTTCTTCGTAGCACGGGACCGCGACGACCTCTACAAGAAGGCCAGGAGGCTGGCAGATGCTGGCGTCATAAGGCTTGAGGACCTTGAACACGCCTCTATAGAGGAGCTTGTGTTGGGGGCCCACTTCAACGCCAACTACTTCTACTCAGTCATGCGGAGGCGGCTGGAGCTACACAGCTTCGACAGAAGGATCCAGAGCAACCTCGACGGGGTCTTCCGCCTCCCCGCCCGGGACCAGATCGAGGTGGATCCAGAGGTGCGGTACATAGAGGTGGGCCATGAGCCCGCCACCATCAGGGAGTCCCTCCTGGAGAAGGTGTTCGACATTGGACACAGGTTTGTAGAGGCCACCAGGCGCCTCGTGCCGCCAGGCGTGATCGGGCCCTTCACGCTTCAGTTCATAGTGACGCCGGAGCTGGAGCTGGTGGTTTACGACGTGGCGCCGAGGATCGGCGGCGGCACCAACGTCTACATAGGGATAGGGGGGCAGTACTCAAAGCTATACTTCGGCAAGCCCATTTCCACTGGGAGGCGCATCGCCATGGAGATCAGAGAGGCGGCAGAGCAAGGAAGACTCGCCGAAGTCACCACGTAACGACCGGCGCGAAGCTCTTTACCGATAGAGCGAGACGCAGCGCGGCTGGGCTGTGTTCGGCGCATCGCCTCGCTTCAACCGCCGAGCGGCCGTGGGAAGTCTTTTAGAAACCGTCTTATACGCCGGCGCGGTTGCGTCAGGTGAAGAGCTTCTCTAGTTTGCCTTGCTTCGCCGCTTCTCTTATCTCGTGGGCGATTCTCTCGCCCATGTCCATGGGTCTCTCGAAGTAGAGGACGGAGTAGGGGGAGCCGTAGCCCATGTATATGTTGGTCCCCGCCACTATTCTGCCGGAGAATTCAAAGACGGAGATGGACGTGTCGTCTTTTATGATGGACTCGAGGCAGTAGGGCCCCGTCATTTCGCACCCAACCGCCTCCTTGACCGCTTTGGCGAACTGGGCTCCGTAGCGCCATATGGTGGGGAGCAGGGACTCCCTCAGCACCACGGGCAGATTGCCCACCACCACGAAGGTGGGCTCGACCCAGCCGAAGGTCCTCCCATCGACGTTCGTCTCGTACCGTATGTCTGCGCCGAAGACCTCCACCCGGCCGTAGATGGGAGAGGCGAAGTAGTGGTAGTACGCCGGGACGCCGAAGACGTACTCCTGTATTATGTGGGGCTCCTTAACAGCGGCAAGTCTCTTCGCCAGCTCCTCTCTGTCCCGCGCCAAGAAGTACCCCCTGCCGCCCTTGGCGCCGAAGAGCTTCACTATCACCGGCCCGTCCACCTCCTCCGGCGACGTGTAGGTCCTCGGCGTGGGTATGCCGGCAAGCCTGAGGAGCTCCATCTTCTTGTGTTGGTCGGCCTCCCAACTAAGGAGCTCTCTACACCCCAGGGTGGGGACAGGCGCCTCCAGGGCCTGGCGCCAGCCGACGTACTCCACGTAGGAGCCGTGGGGTATGAGGACGGCGTTTGTCTCCACCAGCTTCTCCGCCGCCTTTCTGAAGTTGGAGAAGTCGGCCTCCCAGACCTCGTCGATGAAGGGGAACTGGCGGTAAAACTCGGCGGCTTCCCTCCTGCCCGCCACGGCGATTGTCCTGAAGCCGTAGCGCTTGGCGCCTCTCAGTATCTGGAGCGCTGTGTGCGACGCCACCGTGGCCACGGCGAGGCGGTCGAGGTCGTAGCGGCTTAGGTCCATGGCGGAATTTTCACATGTCTTTTAAGGGTTTTGTAGCATAGATGCCGTATCTCTGCGCCACCCGAGCATGCCGACAGGCGGGGGCAGTGGACTTAGGTGCCTACGAACGTCATCGGCGAGATATACAGCAAAACGATGCCGATAAGTAGGGGCGAGGACGCCCCCAAGGCTGTGTAGTTCGTCACGGAGCCGGGCCTCAGGTTGCTTGAGCCGAGGATAAGCCCCGACGACTTCCCGCCGATGAATATAGAGGCCGCCCCCCGGTTCTGATATAAAACACCACATCTTTTTCCCCGTGATATCTTACTGGCCTCCCAGGACCGATTTCGTGACTAGTTGCGTAGATGCGATCCTTTCCAACGTGGGGGCCGAGGGCGATAGATGCGCCAAGGTTGCCGCCGAGTATATATGCAGGAAGAGGGCGGGCGAGGCGACGCCCCTTGATAAGATAGCCGTGAAACACGGCGCCTCGTTTTTCTGCGCCTACCAGTGGTACAGCAGGCTGTATCAACAGGGCTTCAGATATCCGAAGGACCGCTTCGAGCATCTGCTGGAGGCCGTGAAGGAGAAATACGGCCCCCGAGTGGCAGAGGAGATAAGGGCTCTCTACGACTTCCTAAGGAGGAAGGAGGCGCTAGATGGCTTGAAGACGGAGGGGGTGGTGGCCGCCCTACTCTACTACGCCGCCAAGAAGCTCGGCCTCCGCTACGACTACGTGAGGGCCGCGGAGGAGTTCGGCGTCTACCCCGAGACGGTGGCGAAAAACATAGTGCTTTTCCAGTGGTACATCTACGGCATCATCTAGAGGGATCCACTATATGGCCGATGAAGTATATTGTGCCTGTCTTTTTGTCTGCAAGCACAAATAAGAAGGGCCTGTCCACCACCACCTCTACGCCGCCTTGTTTGAGGCATACGGGCAACATCACAACGCCGGTAGCCGCCGCCGCCACTACGCCGTTTTCATCGGCTCTTATGTATGCGCCGTGGAAGACATCGTCTATATAAAGTCCCCTGTCTGTGATGAGCGAGAAGTCTGCCCTCCCGGGTTCAAAGGCGAGGCGGATCCCCATGTCGCTCAACACGGACTTGACTGAGTTGCGGAACTGCGCCTGGAACAGCGGCATCTCCACTGCCGCCACCTCGTCGGTTAAGTTAGAGATGTCTCTCCGCAACTTCTCGTAGGTCAAGCCCTCTATGTAGTCTCTAAGCGACTTGGGCATCACCACGTACATCGCCACGTCTGTCTTCTTAAGGGGCAACTCCACCACTGTGAGGTCGGGCGCAACTCTGCCCCTTAGGAAGGGGTCGCCGCAGCTTCTTAAATTCAGCGCCATGTACTCCACCGGGCCAGCCCCCTGGAACTCCCTCTTGCCGATTCTGCCAAATCTGTCGGGCCACCAGCTCCCGTTGAAGAAAAGGGCGGAGACCAACACGACGCGGATGTCTTGGCCACCTGGGTAGTCGACGGGGACTAGGTGCTTCACGTAGCCTCTGGTCTTCTCCTCAACCCAGCGGTTGATCTCGGCAAGCGCTGCGCGGTAGCCGCCTTTGAAGTCCACACGCCTCACCTCAGCCCCCAGGCAGGACACGTTCCTCACATACGACTTGGCCACGTATATGTCTTTCTGGAACCAGTCAGAGGCGGCGTCCTCCACGCCTGGGCTGGCCCTCTCCGCCGCACCTGGGTTGTCTCCAAAGCCGAGGACCCGCTTGATCTCCTCCCGGGTCTCGCCGGCGGCGCCGGCGTAGACCATGGCGAGGACCTTGTACACGGAGTAGGGCGACACGACTAGGTTGTGGTCTAGGCCCCTCAGCGCTAGCCTCTTGTAGAGCTCTACGGCGAAGTCGCCAAGCCTTGCCGCGGAGAAGACTGAGCAGTTAACTGCGTAGGTTTTGTTGGGCGTCTTGTTGCCGATGGGCACCTCCGGCGTAGGTCCTCCGGCCGGCGGCTCCGCTGGTTTAGACATGAGGAACGCCAGAGCGGCTATGGCGACGATGAGCCCGGCCGCCGCGAGGAGGGCCTTCATGTGGCTGAGCTGGGTCCGGCGTTATAAACCTGATGTACTGGCGGTACATCACAGCAGTTCGCTGAGGGCCTTGTCCAGCGCCTTGGCCACCTCGAGGCCCCGCTCGGTGAGTCTCACGGCGCCGTCTCGCTCCACCACGAGCCCCCGCTCCTTGAGGTACTCAAGATACTGCATGAAGCGGGGGTAGTTCAGCTTCGTCCTCATGAAGAGCGCCGTCCTGCCCATGGGCCCCTGGAGGAGGGTGAGGAGTATGCGGGCCATCACGTCAATGTCGAACTTAGCCATAGGGCAAGCCTCCTCTTCGCCCTGTAGTAGTGAATTAACCCCCAGACGCCTGGGGCAGACAGCGCAAGAAACAGCGGCGACGCCGCAGACAACGCGACAGACGCCAGCACAGTCGCCGCAGACAGCGGCGCAATTGCCCTAAACCTCCTCCACCGACACACCGGCCCGCCACATGCCGAGAGGTAGAGCCCGTACCCGTAAAACGCCGCCCCGGCCGCGCCAAACGCCAAGTGGACCGCAGGCAACGCGGAGCCCCCAGCCGCGGCGGTTTGAACCTCCTCGCCGAGTTCCCCCGCTTGAGCCGGCGGCGCCGACTTGGTTAAGACGGCGGAGGCGTTTGACGCCGATGTAGATGTGGTGCAGGTGGTAGTCTGCACAGGGCAGTACCCAACGGAGGTGACATTTGATAGACCCACAGGCCAGGCCTTACGAAAGATGTCCGTTGAGTTGAGCATCTCTGTGATGTTTGTGGCGGCGGCCGGCGTGGCGACGACCTGCGCCTCCCTTCTCCTCTCGGCTGTGTCGTTGTAGTGCCGCAGTGGGGGAGCCGCCGTAGCCGGGGCGGAGAACAGCGGGGCGGTTGCGTGCGGCGCTATGTTTAGCAGGTATAGGGCTAGGGCCGCCGTGGCCGCCGCGAGCACCAGCGCGAACCTTCTCATATGTCCTCCTCTAGCCCGTACATATATCTTTGCGGCTTGCCCATCTAGCGCAACGGCCCCCGGGTTAATAAACTGAATGTACTTTAGGTACATGCTTTACACCGTTGGCTACGGCGGCTTCTCCCCCGAGGAGTTCCTCCACGCGTTGAGAAGCCGCGGCGTCGAGGTTCTGGCCGACGTGAGGCGGTTCCCCAGGTCCAAGACGGGCTTCTACTCCGGCGAGAAGTTGAGGGAGGCTCTGCAGAGGGTCGGCGAGGGGTATGTGTGGTTCGGCGAGCTCGGCGCCTTGGGCGTGAGGGGGCCCGGCGCCGGCTGTGCCGCGTCGAAGACCTTTGACGCGTATGTGTGGCGGCTCTACCACTACGCCCCAGCGCTTCTCCAGCTGGAGGAGCTGGAGCAACTGGCCAGGCGGAGGACTGTGGCGTTGATGTGCAGAGAAGAGGACTGGAGGCACTGCCACCGGCAGTTCTTAGCCGACTTCTTCGCGCGACGGGGCTTCGAGGTGATACACATCAGGAGGCGGGGCGAGGAGCGGCACATCCCCACGGCTTGCTTCAACTCATATGACCCGCCCCCCATCGACTTAATCAAGCGCGTATACGCCGACTTCAGCCGCCTCTGCGGCGGCGCGTCCATATACCTCTTCGGCGGGGCGCTAGACGGCATTACCCACGACATTGATGTGGTGGCGTACGGCGCCGCGGAGGACCTGCCGGAGAGCTACGACGCCCAGGCGCTCCCGAAGCCCGCCGACGACCTTTTCCACTACTTCGTCACCCACTGGGGAATCCTCCTCTGCGGGAGGCCCCTGGAGGTGGATTTCCACGCCGCGTTTAGGAACGAGGCCGCGGAGACGGAGACGAGGCTGAGGAGGTTTAGGGAGGCTGAGGATCCCGTCGTCGTGTGTAAGGCGGCGAAACAGCTGGTCTTCGCAATGGCTGTGGCCCTATGCGGCGCGAGAAACGCCTACACGTGGCGGAGGGCCGTTGCGTGCCTCGGCGCACATGGGCTGGAGGTGCCAAGCGCCTTCAAGAACTGCCTCTCCCCGCCGCCAATAGAGGAACTGAGAAAGCACGAACTGCTGGTGGCTAGGCTGGCGGAAATCGTCAGAGAGGTCTTGGGTTAGTCACGGCGCCTCTATCCGCCTGTTGCACCAGCGCCGCGTATTTCGCCAAGAGGCCGCCGCTGTATTTAGGCGGCTGGGGCGTCCAGTTCTTCCGCCTCCTCTCCAGCTCCTCGTCGGGCACGTCCAGCTTCAAAAGGCCGGCCCCGCCGTCGATTATAATTCTGTCCCCGTTTTCTACAAGCGCGATGGGCCCGCCCACTGCGGCCTCCGGCGCCACGTGCCCCACCATTATGCCGCGGGTGGCGCCGGAGAAGCGGCCGTCTGTGATCAACGCCACCGACTCGCCGAGGCCGGCGCCGACTATGGCGGCGGTGACCTTAAGCATTTCGGGCATGCCGGGGGCGCCCTTGGGTCCTTCGTACCGTATCACCACCACGCTCCCCGGCTTCACCTCGCCGGCGGCTACGGCTTTGAAGGCCTCCGCCTCGCTGTTATACACAAGGGCCTTTCCCTCGAACTTGAGGACGTCGGCGGCTCCTATCTTCATGACGGCTCCGCTGGGCGCCAAGTTGCCCCTGAGTATCCTAATGCCGGAGTAGGGCTTGTAGGGCCTATCCACGTCGTATAATATGCCCGTCTCGGGGACTGAGGGGGGTTGCCACCTCTCCAACAGCTTGCCTATGGGCTCGCCCTCCACTGTCAAGGCTTCCGGCCGGAGAAGGTTGGCTTTATACAGCTTCT
>Ga0209739_101015_pt1 | contig 9948 bp, 23 predicted proteins | sample JossMetagenome_2_FD_184729 | JGI IMG/M metagenome (GOLD analysis project Ga0209739, IMG submission 184729) | Hot spring sediment microbial communities from Joseph's Coat, Yellowstone National Park, USA - JC3_ASED (SPAdes) (version 3) | ecosystem: Environmental > Aquatic > Thermal springs > Hot...
CCAGTCTGAGCCGTATATCTGCTCCCGCTAGAGAGAGGAGACTCTTTCTCTTAATCATAAGCTTTAATCGTAAGCTTCTTATCTTTGAGGGGAGAAGAAGGCGGTCGCGAGGGAGCGAGCGCAAAAAAAGAAAGAAAAAGAAACAGTGATGAATAGCTTGACCAACAGTCACACATTTGTCACACACTTGTGTTACCCTTTTTTGAGAGAAAGGTTTATAAGGGAGAGAGGCGGAGAGGGAGAGCTGGAGGTGCGAGCTGGGATGGAATTGAGGGTTTGTCCGACCTGCTTGGCCCTCTTTCACGAGGGCCACGAGCATGAAACGGTCATGATAACTGTGGACTACGAGACCAAGACCGTCAGGCAACCAGACAAAGCAAGTGCACAAAGGTGGGCTGAAAAGAAGATCAGTCAACTAAAAGCGAACTTGGAGTCGATAGAACGAGATTTCGAGAGGCTTGTAAAAGCCGTAGAGAGAACAAGAAGGATGCTTGGAGTTGAGAAATAATGGTTGAGGTAAAAGTCTCCAAAAACGGAGAGAATGTCACTATCGTTCGAGATGATGGCAAGGAGATCACAATCAACTTTCAGCAATTCGTTGACGTGTTCAAGAATACTGCGAAGGCGTTGAACGAATATTACTTCCACATTGTCTATCACCTTGGTCGTGAGGGTCTTAGTGAAGAAGAGATTAAGGAAGTGATGCAAGAGATAAAGGCGAAGATGATAAAAGAGTGCCCTCATTGTCGTGGTAGGCTAGTCAAGGCAGGCTACAAGGTGACCCGTAGTGGCAGGCGACAACGCTTCCAATGTACTCAATGTGGTCGCTATGTCTTCTGAACTTCTCTTTAAACTTCTTTACCTTCCCGCCCCTGAGGCCGTAGGAGGACGCTAGATCCTCCTACGGCAGGAGGTGGAAAATATGTCTGAACCCCAAAAAATAGAAGAGGTGGATGAGGAAACGGAAAAGAGATTAATTGAAGAGGTACTGAAAAATCCCTCAAAGTATCCAACGGAAGCAAAGTATTTGTTAGAGCTAGAGACTTGGTCTCGACAGGGCGAGGCCTTCACTGATTATCAGCGCTATGAGGTAGTAGAGGGAGAGGTCAGGGAGATAGTGCTCGAAGAGTGGGATGAAGGGTATCCATACCGTAGCGGTTGCAAGGTCGCACTAATCCCATTGACAGTCCCGACGATCGTCGATTTCTATAGTTACACAGACACCACAGACCCGCCAAGGAGAAAACGTGTCCTCTACATTTTCACAGCCCAAGGTTGGAAGAGAGTCGAAGTGTACTGACAAACCCTTTCCTTCTTTTCTTTACCTCCTCCCAAGGCCTCCGAGGATCGACCTCGGGGGCGGGTTGGAGTATCAGATTACTCCTTTTCTTTACCCTCCCCCACATCGTAAAGTTCTTATCTTTTTGAGGGGGAGGGAGAAGGGGGAGGGCTGTGGGCTCGGTCTTGGTGCGCATAGACGAGGAGACTTACTTCAAGCTCTTGGAGGCCTCTAAAAAGCTCAAAAAGACAATGAAAGATTTAATAACTGAGGCCGTGGAGAGGTATCTGGGTGAACTGGATGTCTGAAAAGAAGGAAGTCAAGATAATTGCGGACGAAGAGGTGATACAGCTTCTCAAAAGCGAGATTGAAAAAATGCTTGACGAAAGACTGGCTCCTCTGAAAAAGGAAGAGGAGAAAAAGAGCATGTCAATTGAGGAAGTCGCAAAGCACATAGCGAGCTGTCCAGAGTGCTCGAAGCCCCTCAACGAAATGTTGACTTCGCGTTTCGACGCTTTCAAGTCTGAAATCGAAAAGATAATCGAGGAGAAGGTGAAGTCGCTTGCCAAGGAGGAAGTCAAAAATGAGTCAAAGCGAGGCTGGCTCTGGTAATCAGAATCAGCAAGTCCAGCAAGCACAGGGGCAAGCTCAAATTGAACTACCTCAAATCAAGGTTTTGGGCTTCAACGTTACTGACCTAGTCAAGCAGTACTTGCCCCAGATACAGCAATTCATCGATAGTCGAATTGAGGCAAAATTCAAAGAGTTTTTACCACAAGTTCAAGAGGCTGTCAAAATAGCCATGGACAACTATGTGAAGGACTTGGCTCAACGATTCGGAATTCAAATCCCCTCTCAGGCTCAAAGTCCTTCTTCAAATCCAAGTCCTAGCCAGACCTCAGCAGACTTTAACACGTTTCTAATGTTGACAAAGGCCTTTGGTTTTGGAAGCTCAACTCTTGAAGATTTGAAGAAATTGGCTGAGGTAAGGACTTTGGCTGAGGCAATTGTTGGCAGAGGGCCTTCTGTCTCAGATGTCGTTAAGGCCTTTCTCGCTGGCCAGACTTACACTTTACGAATGCTCTATTTAATGACGCGTGGTAAGTGGGAGAAGGTCGAAGAGCAACTTTTTGGAAGTGTTGAGAAGCTCTTCGGTGAAGGGAGTGAGGGCAAGTGATAGTCACTTGTCCTTATTCGACTCTCAAAAACCTTGAAGATGCTTATCACCACAGCCCAGAGTTCATAAGAGAAGATGTGAAAGCTCTAAGGGACAGGCTTGCGAGTCAATTAGAAATTAATGTTGAAGAATACTCAAAGATAAGAAGGCGCGAGCACGAATTGGAAGACAAGCTCAAGCTTGAAGGGACTCTTAGCGAGCAAGAGCTCGAAGAGCTCAAGCGTCTAAGGCAACTACGCAAAGAACTTGAGAGAGGAGGTTGCTCTGGAGTCGTGGAGCCAGGAGAGAACCCAAATCCCTCCCTCTCTGTCGAAGAGCAGAAATGCAAGTGGACAATAGAAGTGAAGAAACCTCGTGAATACTTCGACGAGCGCTCTTTTAGGACTCTTTGTCCAGAGTGTCCTCAAATGCGATGTGCTTTATGTCCCCCTGAGAAGGCCTGTGCAACTCGAATAATCGTGGGATGTTCAAAGGATTATTGGGATGAGAAGACTCAAAGATGCCTAGTTTCTACAGAAGTGCATGCGATTTATCACGGTTCTCCAAAGCCTTGGAAGGGGAAGTGACATGTGGGACATGTGGGGCTTTATAGTCTCAGGGCTTCTGGGAGGCCTCCTCTACGTTTTGATGTGGACGAAGACGACAAAAGAGTTGAAGGATTACAACAACATAAAGCGAGTTTTCATGGGGGCTATTGTAGGCTATGTTTATTTTTTCTTGCATTCTGACTACAACTTTCCAAATGGAGTAATGGCTTTCGTGGCAGGGTATATGGGGACTGACTTCATAGAGGCTTTAATGGAGAAGTTTTCTCCGTTTCTTAAGACAAAGAAAGAAGAAAAGCAAGGCTGACGGTTAACCACTCTTTATATATCTCTTCTCCTCTTTTCTTCACAAAGGCTCTAGGAGGGATAGTAGTGGACGACCCGAAGCGCTACAAGGGCAAAGGAATACGACATTGTGTGGAATGGTACAACCCTTGCGACATAAATCGTAAAGGCAAGCATGTCACAGTAAGGCGTTGTAAGAGATACGCACCTGGCCCAGGGTGATCAAATGAGCTACTGGTATGCAAAGCTCAAGGGAGTTCCCATGAGGCCAGGTGAGTGTAGATACACGAAGTTTGGCGTCAAATACTGCTACATACCTGGAAAGGGAGTCCGTTTCGTGAAGAAAGAGAGGTGGTAAAAGGTGGAAGGTTGGAAAGAACTTTTGATTGCTGGGCTCGGCGGTGGTGCTGTACAAGAGCTCTTGGATCAATTCATTTCAAGGTTACTGCCACCTGGACAGGTATTTGCTGGGATACAGTTGAAAGACATAGCGTCGATCTTTCTGTTCAAATACTTGGCCGACAAGACCTCGGGGAACTGGAGGACGTTATTCCAAGGTGCTGGGGTCATAGCGCTCTACAAGAGCGTTTACGCCAACTTCGTGAAGCCAATGATTTCGGGAGTTCTGGGTGGGGCAATAACTACGACCACTACAACTACGACTACAACGCCCGCGAGGGGCCAATCAGCACTTGAAATGGCAAGGTTATATGTCGGCTCTGTTGTGAGGTGAGAGGAAGTGGTAAGGCAAATTGAGCATACCGTGATAATAACTGCGACGTTCCCAGCCAACCTCCCAGCAAACAACAAAGTCTTTGCGAGCATACAGCTAGACCCAGCTCTGTCTCCCGTCTCGCAACTGACGATTCCGCCCAGTGAAGCATGGGTTCTAGAAGATCTCTTCGTGACTTCGAGTCAAAGCGTTGACGCTATACTGGAGTTCACGAAGAACTTGACCGAGGTCGCCTTTAGGAGTGCTCCAGTGAACTCATTGCTCGTGAGCAATCCTTCGAGGCCAAGGCCTAGCCCGGTCCTCTACGAGCCTCAGTCGATACTGACGATATCAGCACAGAACTTGGCCGCGATAGGCGCAAGTGCTGTCACAATAACAGTCTATGCGAAGTTCAGGCGCTTCGTGGAGCAATAGAGATGACAGAGATGTCCTAAACCTTCATTTTCTTTTTTTGTTGCCGTTGTTGGTGGTGTGTCTTGCCTTTCCCTGTCTTGCCGGTCGTGGCTTCAGTTCTCGTTGGAGCTATACCTATCCTCGCATCGCAAATAGCTTCTCTCTTGGGCCAAGGCTTCACGTTAGCTCAGGCTGGTCAAGCTGTCGTGCAAACACTTTCCCAGATAGGCGCTCAAATAGGGGCTGGTGTTTCGCAACTTATTGAGGCAATAAAGTCGTTGAGTGGAGTAAGCGAAGAGGCAAGGAGGGTTGCTGAGGCAATAGACGCTTACATTAAGGGAGTTGCTCCAGTCCAGCCAACTCCTCCTCCAACTCCTCCTCCAACCTTCACGGTCTCAGCAAGTTGGACAGTTGAAGTTGCGAAGACAGCATTTGACGTTAATCGCTTTACTTCGTTGCTTAATAATGAAGTAAAGCGGAGGCTTTCAGCAATGGGCTACGAGGTGACAAATGTAACCACAGACATTATTTTGAGAGAGCAGTTGGATAGGATTGCTATTGATGCGACGACAAACGTTCAATCAAAACAGCCAATAGACAAGAACAAGCTCTTGGATGTACTGAAATTTGCTATACCTTCAATCTGTGCTGTCCTTGGATTGAGTATCATTGCTGGCCCTGGGGGACAGCAAGTCATAGAATTCGTTGGGGTTGCTGGAGGCATAATCATACTGATCTTGCTTCTACTTTTCTTGTGGGAGAGGGAGAAGAGGAAGGGATGAAAGGATGTTTGTGTCCTCGGTCGGCTGGACTTGGGGGGCGGTCTCGGCTAGCGAATTCGAAAAGATAATGTTTGACTTCGTTAGGAAGCTGAAAGAGAACGTGGCTACGACATTGAAGAGCTTGGGCTACGAAGTCGTTGCGGTTGACGCTAACGTCGGTCTGAGAGGCAATGAACTGATTGGGACTACGATCGTCTGGACTACAAACGTCAGAGTTGACGAGACGACCCTCTTGACTGTGACGAAGAGAGTCGTCTCTCAACTGCTGTCGTATTACAGAGTTGCAATAGCCTATCCCCCTCCTCCTACTCCTCCATTACCTCCTCCACTACCTCCAGCAAAAGGTGAGGAAGCGATCCAAAAGGCAGTAGAACACATGCAAGCGATATCCCCAGCACCTACGCCTCCTCCAGCTCCGACAACAAAGGGAGAGGCAATTCAAGAAGCGACGGAATACGTACAGGCGATATCCCCAACGCCTACGATACCTCCAGCTCCAGAGGTCGGCCTTGGTGTCGGGCTTGGTGTTGGAGCTCTGCTCTTGCTCCTACTACTGCTCTTCATGAAGTGATTTGAATGATTGAGAGGTGGTGATGTTGGAGAGGCCGAGGGTCTTTTTGGGGACTAGAACCACCAATAAGACAGACTACGAAGTCCTCGTCGAAGTCGAAATATCAGGAGACGCCCTCGGGATTTCGTATCTCACGGTAGCTATCGACCCTGACCCCAACGCTCTCTACAAGATACACTTGGGAAGACTCATGTCCGTGACGGAGCTCGAATTGACGGCTGTCTGGAGCTTGCTCTTGCCACACTTGACCTACGGGTATTACACTGGCTTCAAGCCAGGTGATAAAATCCTCATTGCTCACAGGTCTAAAGACCCAATGACAAGTATAAAAACTGGCTATACGTTGGCTTTCAACGAGGTGGTTATATGAGCTTCGTGGCGAGGAGGAGAGACAGGCCCTCAGAGTCCATAGCCTCGATAAGACTTTTGGACAAGACGGGCTCTCCAATCAATCCGAGCACAGAGGAAACTCTGTCAAACATTAAAGACGTGATCAAATCTTGGGATGCGACGAAGACTCTCAAATTTGCGAGCGTGACCGTAAGCACCTCTCCGACTCAGATAACCACAACCACCACGCTCGTCAACGTTCTTTTGATTCAGAACAACAGCAACGTGGACGTAAACCTTGGTGATTTAACGTCGCAACCAATTAGGATTCCGTCCAATGGCTCTTTCTCTCTCGTGTTGCCAGCTGGCTTCAAGATAGACCTGTCTGCGTTGAGGCTGGTAGCATCGACACAGGTGACTGTCGGGGTGATGTATGCGTGAGCGTGATCATTTCAGCTCCTCCTCCGCCAAGTGCTGTAGCGAAGTATTTTGCGTTTAACGCTAGGAGGGTAAGGGATGTCGTAGGAGGCGTTATCATTAATGACACAACGGGGGTAACTGTAACAGTTAGTGCTTCAGGCAGAGCCACATTCAAGACGTATTCGTTCACGACTAGCCAGCTTTCGACAAAAGCGAGAGTAAGAGTTTATGGTTATGCTGTTGCCTCTTACAGTGCTACACTTTACATCAACCTCAACAACACGGACGTTTACTCGCGTGCTTTCACGTTACCTACAAGCAACTCGCTCCTATGCGATGCTTACATCGACGTCGCGGCATCAACTTCATATACATTAAAGATAGACATTGCAAACAACGGATCTTACAACTTAGATATTACCGTTACGAGAGTTTACATTTATGTTGGATGTCCTCTTTCGAGCACAACCGAGACCGCAATAACGTCTATCACGCAAAGCAATGAATATAACGTCGCTGTGAAGGGCATGAACGTAAGCTACGAGATTGGCTTCAGGTTTAGGGCAAGATATAACAGAAAGACGACCGCAACTGCTATGTTAAAGGTCGGCACGAGCATCTACAGCATCTCAAGTGCCGATGATGGAGATTCGCTTCAAGACCTCTACTCCACTACTGCCGGTGGAGATGTCACTATATCTGGATACGTGGGCGCCTCAGGCGATATAATAATTATTGTAAACCTCTATGTCCAATATGTGATGAGAGGTAATCAAAGAGACTCGAAAGGAGTATCAACGTCTTGGTGTATCGTGGTCAAAGAAACTGGATATGTAATAGCTACTGTCAGATTCGTTACGTTCGACAACGTTTCAAGAGCGATGAGCGTGTACAACGTTACAATGAATGGTGCAGAGCCAGCATACACTAGCGCTAGCGGATCAGACGTTGCATTTACTTTCCAAGGGACAAGCATGGGAGAAATGACATTTTACGTCGACGGTATTGAGGACTCGAAGTCATATAGCGCGATAGTAAGCATAGCTATTATGGTGATATCATAATGAGTAGCATAATATGTAAAGAGGTTGAGGGAAAGGAATTCTACGAAAGGGAAATCGACGTTCTGCTCAGAGAGCTAAAAGAAAATCTAAAGAAAGAAATGATACGGGAGCTTACGGAAAATTACATCCTAGACTTCACTTTCACATTACCAACGGGGCAGACCGTCAAAGTACAGGCAAAATTTGCAAAGTTACGAGCTTAAATGTTTGAGGGGAGATAGCCTCAAACGGAGTGTTACGAATCATAAACTCACGTTAGCCCCATGTGAGAGCCTGGTCTCCATAGAGCTCGCAAATCCTTAAGGCCGTGAGAGTAACACCATTCAGAATATTCCAAAGAGAATTTTTGATTTCGACAAATGCACATAGCTGCACACTTCAAGTTTGAAGACCCACCTTTCGACACTTGTCTTCGAGAGCCCTGGCCCAGAGAGGAGTTTCCCCAGGGGGAAACCCCACAAGTTTATGGAGACCCCATGATAAGCCCCAACGGTCGGGACCATAAGGGGCCAGGACAGTTATGGTAGGGGCAGAGGAGGGAAAGAAAAGAAAAATAGAAAATAAAAAAGGAATATCAATTCTCTGCTAATGCAAGGACAAGGGCAATCTCCAGCAATGCAATAACGACTATCAGTATAAAGACTGTAGCATAAGTAATCGTACCGAAAGCTGTCTTTAATGATAGAGGCTCTTCTTTTATTGCTTCGAGGTACTCTGCCGTAAGATGAAAAAGCGCTAAAGCCATTAAAGCTATGATAATTACGCAAATTGCAACAGCCGTAGCACTCTTCATTTAGACCATCCCGATTTTTATGCTCCATTTTATTCTTCCACGCCTTAATGCTCTATAAACTTTTTGTCTTACTTTCTTCCACTCTGGCGATATGTTTCTTGAGCTTTTGAGAAAGTAGAACAATAAAGCGTGGTTTAAATCGTCGAAGTGAAAAGCAGAGTGAATTCTTAAACCATCATTATTCTTGCATATTGTCCCACAAAAAGGACAAACAAAAAGAGCTTCAATGAAGTGTTTGCTTTTTACGTGGTTCTTCAGAGAAGTCAAAGACTTTGCTTCATAGTCACAGCCAATGAAAGGACACTTGTATGTCACTTCTTTTCTCCCTCGCTTTGCTTGCTTATTAGAAAATCCTCAATGGACTTCTGCCCTGGCTTTACAAAGAGCCCTGATTTCCTTATCCATCTTGTTTGCCACCATCTTCCCATTATCTCACCACTACGGTCGCTTTTCTCCATAACGGCTTTGAAGGCAAAGCTATCTCTTCCTTCATATCGTCTTTTTCTTCCCAAAGGTAAACGTAGAGAGCACTTCCCCCCTCGAAGGACTGCTCTTCGACTATCTCAACCTTGTAAATGTTGTTGAATTCCTTGTTCTCTAGGACTTCCTTTCCTTCGTGAAATACCTTCTCCGCCCCTATAGTCCCTCTGAACTCTTGCCCTCTTTGTTCAAACATGAAAAAGACAAGATAAGGAGGATTCTCCCTCCTCTTCGAAAGCCACACTTCAGCCTTCATTTTTGTTGTCCCTCCTGGGCTTTGGTTTCCTTCGGAAAGGTTATGATAATTAGGTTTATTGAGTGTATTGGAAATATGAAGGTCTTGTTTTCTGATGTCCTCACTTCGACCCAATTGTCACTGATTACCCAGTTACTATTCTCATGATTGAATTCCCACTTTTTGTTTTTTGTGTATATCGTTAACTTCATACCAACCATGTCCGTCACCTCAAGAGCTCCATCAGGTCTCTTATCAGGTTTCTGAGCTCCTGTGGATTCTGTCTAAGATGCTCCTTCCATGTTGAGACGTCTGGAAACTTCTTCAGACACTCTGGACACCACACAAGCTCTCTTTCCTTCACCTTTTCGACGACTTGCGTCCTCATCTTCATGGGCTCCCCTCCCTTTGCAATGTAATCTTCAACAATCAACGAGATCACCATGTTTGGAGCGAGCCGTAGCACGTCCGCAAACTCTAGAACTTTCGCGAATGTTCTGGGATCAAGCCAGACTATTTGTTGCACTTTTTTGGTCGCCTTCAATTGCTGAACTCTTTCTTGGAGCTCTTTCAAGAGCCCCTCATCGCCTTCCCCCTGGGCCCCGACGGTCGCCCTATCGAGGCCCCTTCCTTCCCGAGGTTCTTCCAAGCCAGACCCCCTCTGCAGAGAGCCAGAGTCTGGCTTACTTTTATATTTTACTATTCTCTCTGGCTACTAATTAATTAATAGTAAGCCAGTCTGAGCCGTATATCTGCTCCCGCTAGAGAGAGGAGACTCTTTCTCTTAATCATAAGCTTTAATCGTAAGCTTCTTATCTTTGAGGGGAGAAGAAGGCGGTCGCGAGGGAGCGAGCGCAAAAA